>Ga0065711_1034518_pt1 | contig 23627 bp, 21 predicted proteins | sample Hoacrofraction12_FD_59098 | JGI IMG/M metagenome (GOLD analysis project Ga0065711, IMG submission 59098) | Hoatzin crop microbial communities from Cojedes, Venezuela - Epithelial fraction 12 v2 (version 2) | ecosystem: Host-associated > Birds > Digestive system > Esophagus > Crop | place...
GGGGGGGAGGGAGTGTTAATGTTAATTAGACCTTCCAAAGCAAGAAGCTCTGCAGAGAGGGGAAGAACAAAAAGGGAAAGAAAGGGAAGCTGCTGCTGCCACAGAAGCAAGTACTACCATTAGTAGTAGCCATTATTCCACACACCTCCAAATACATGTCATGTTAGCAGCACAAACTGCAGCAGCAAGTCTGGCTCCAGGCTAACCATGGCAAGCTGCAGGATTCTAAGAATCTTTCAAGAAATCTTCCAAGCTTGGAGGACTGAGGGGAAAGTAAAACAGCCCTTATATACGCACTTCCCACCTTTCTCCCATGATATCACAATACAAGCAACTGAGAAAAACAGTGCAATGAACTGAAGTAAGCTTTATCAGCTAAACAGCATGATTTTCTTAAATAAGCATTCAAAAATGGCATAAAGGCATGTAAGGAGAATGATCACTATAAACAAAGAGCAATCCATTGACTATTACTCTTGTCCAGCCCAGCTTCTGTGGTCCTCAAGTACACAAAGGCTAAACGATCAAATCCAAACCAAACTAAAAGACAATGCAAGGCATCTAAGGATTCTGAACTTCCAAATACCTTGACAAATTTTAAGTAAAGCTCTGCTGCTGGGGGGTTGAACACTGTTCTCATAAACAGCAGAAGCAGTAAAGCTTAACTGACTTGGATTTGTACCCTAGTCCTACCTTCAAATTCCCTACACTATCTGCATCACCCTACCTCAAAGACCTGTGCTGTCTTTGCCATAACCTCCAACATTTCCCAAGTCCATCTTTAGAGTATTTTCAGCTCTTCCCATTTCCTTTTCTTAATTACCACTTTCCTTTACTTCTCTCAATGGGGAAAAACTAAAGGGTTTCTCATCTGCCTGTAAACTGGTTTACTTGCCATCAGCAAAGAACAAATATGCCCCAAAAAAATGTTTCCTAAACAAAGACTAAGAACCAACTCTTCCTATATTAATACAAGTATTAAACCCTTAAAAAAACAGGACCAGTATTTATTGGAAACTCATTGCTTATTTTCCACTTTTAACATGACTCCTGTGGTACCAGGAATCCCGATACTTTAAAAAACATATTCCATTTACACAATTTGAAGATAAGACCGAGATATGTGCATGTACTTCTAAAGGTTAAGACCCTACATTTATTTTCCTTTTCTTATGACAGTCACATGCAGAACCATAAAATTTCATGTTTTAAAATACTGATGTTTAATATGCGCTCCATATGTTTGGAATAATTGGGAAATAAAGACGTACTGAAAAACAAACATGAGTAGAATACATACAGTGGGTTTTATATGACTGAAATTTGGCATATCAGAATAACTGCTAGTACAGTAATTAAGAAAAAAGGCAGATACAGATAAAAGGAGAGTTACACGTCAATTAAAAGTAGACTCGAAATGCTTGGTTGACCTTCTATTCCTAAGCCGTTTGGATTTTGCCATCTTATCAATTTACAGTACTCTTTTCATCATATGTATCTAAACGAACCTACAAAATCAGTGAAAATACAGCTTCAGGATTCTATGCTGCTCCTAGACTGACAAAGCCAAAGCATTTGTTAATTTGATAAATGTAACTGCACCTTTGTGTACGTAGTACCAGAAGCCTGGGAATACCCATATTAGCCCCACTTGTGAAATCCACAATGTCCTCAAACTGCTTCTGACTGACATGCACAAGCTGATATTATTTCCACTTCACCAGATACCTTCCCGCATCCTTATGGGAAGTACATCATACTGTTTGCAACTCCTAACCCTAAAAAAGCATTAAACAAAGAAAAAGCTGCCCTCTAAGCTAGGAAGAAAATAAAATAACATTATCACACTGATGATTAGGGAGAGCAGATGTATAGAGCCCCAACGGTCCAATTAACCAAAACTTTTTATTGCTGTGTTTCGAAAGAATTAGTTACCTAAAATTTGGCTGAAGGAACATCTCTTCAGCTTCTCCGTAACTAAAAGACTAAACAAGTCACTTGAAAGAACAGGTTTTTATCACGTACTAGTCCTTCTCTATCAAAATGGGGGTTTTTTACAAATTAAAATCCATTATCTAAAAATAATCACAACAGATAAATCTCTAGATTTATCTGAAATCAAAATTCTTTACTTTGAAAGCGACTACTGAGCCTGTTTGAGCGAAAAAGTGTTTTACATCTGTCAGCCTACCTTAGTAGCCAATATCTTTATCAAGCAAAACGATTACCCAAATGCATGACCCATCATTTGTATCATTGTAACATTTCATATGAAGAAATAATAAAGGTTTGAAGTTCAAGTATAAACCACATAAACAACACGCATATATCCAGAAGTCCAGCTCATTCATCCAGGAAAAGACAATAAAAATACAGTGAATGACAGGCCAGGTCAAAGCTCTCTGAAATAAACTGAACACACCGACAGATGAGAGCAAGCCTCTGAAGAAGTCTTCCATATGAGAACCACTCTACTTAATGATATCTCTTACACACATTTCATCCAAGACAGGAGAAAGCAAATGTACCCTGAAGTCAAATACTCTAACTGATCCAGATAATCTTCTTTCTTTGCACATCCTTAAAGAATATCAGTAGTACTGCATTGTACATTCACGTATTTAAACACGCTGTATAAACAGCCCTCAATATATGATACACTCACACACTTGCAAGTGTAGAATTTTCCACTGTCTACATCTAGAAGAGCTGAAGCAAAACAGCTCAGCATGCATCCCTTCCTGGAATCCACTAAAAGGAGCTACGCAACTTCTTTACAACCCTCCATGCTGCAACAGCTTCGCTAGTATTTTGTACAAATCATAGCATCGCTGAAGTGTCCCACCGATGTGCTCTTCCAGTGCCATCTGCTGTACAGTGAGTTTAAACAGCCCAACTAGAGATAGATACCTCTAGAAATTGTTCTGTCAGTTATTTGCCACTACAAACAGACTCTGAACTATGCCAACATACTCCCAAATCCTGGTGGCTATGTAGGCAGAAATACCTGGTACACACAGATTGAAAGTGGGAGATTAACCAGACCCAGCAAGAGAGTGAGATGTTACCACACAGAATAACGAGGCAGAATGAAATTCTGGCTTATGAATTTTCATCACAAATTCTGCATCTTGGAATCTGTAAAATTATGCAAGTTGACAAAACACAGGCCTCTGGACAAAAACTATCAGACTACTACTCAGCAAAAACGGTCCTCTTTGTGCTTAAAAAAAAATAATCAAGACTAAGTTTGCACGCCTCATGTTGAAGAGGAACATGTATTGATCATATACACGTGTGAAATTATTAGCGAAGAGAATTAAAGCTAGAACTTTACAGGCTGCTTCTCAGAAATCTGAAAAGCAGGTCACGTGACCATAAACTAGTCGTTCTTATGGTGGCCAGCATTGATTCATGAAAAATTATGAAAGTTTAAAAAAGAGTTTGTGTGAATCTAGTTTGAATATTCAACATTTCAGAGTAGTTTCAGTTTGATGCTATAAAATGTTTTAATGGACTATAATCACATAGCTATCTCAATACAGTGTTCACAAAAGTACACCAACAAAAAGTTTGATTATTTATACTTCTATGGCCTTTATTCATTTCTTATCTTTTTCACTTTTAGCCTAGGTGCACTTATTTCCTGAGAAAAATACTATAAGCAGTGCTGCCAGAATACACTACTATACAAATAAAACAGCATTAACTTTTGAGAGTCAGGACAGAAAACATTATACTGGAAACATACAGCAAAATACAACTCATGGATGAACAAAGAATTGTCTTTAAAAAGTTTAATATAAATACCATCACAAAAATGGTCGGAACTATTAACCAATGTTGCTTCAGATAACTTAAACTTTCCTAAAATATATGCTAATCTGCTCATTTATTTCCATAAAGTGAAACAGTTGAGCACTGAACTTGATTTTTTTGAACCCACAGCTGCATTATTCCTGAAAAGTCTGGCTGTCCATTAGAAATACATGATCTTTCTCCTCATACTGAATCATAGTAAGCCTTGCATCATTTACAACTTCGATTTATTGTATTTCTAATATAATTATTTATATTAAAATATATTATTTATAACTAAAAATACTTCAAAAGATAAAAAAGTTTCTGCATTCCTGGTGCATGACAAGCACCAGGTTTCCATTACAGTCAGATAATGAAGCCTAGTCTAATTATCTGCAGAAGTATGAGCTGTGTTCCCCTGCTGCCCCCAAACTCTCCCTGAAATACATTCCTGCATTTCTTGGAAGGGTGTTTAAATAACTGCATCTTAAGGTAACACAGATTTCAAGTGTTATATTTTGGAAATTCCTAAGTGTATAAATTTATTCCAGAGTTCCTAAATCTATTTATGCAAATTACTAAGAAGTTGTTCTCCACACCTGTTCCTATTACTTCAGTAATGAAATCTGTATCACTGGAAGTTAATTCTTCAAACCAGTAAGAGAAAATACTGACTCAAGATCTTTCCTGCCATGTACTTGTAGTTTCAATCGATATGAGTACAGAAACTACACATAAAATGCTCATTAAGTAAAGAGAGATTAAATATCTATTTCCAACACCATCAGTTTCTCATAGAGCATATACACCACATGGCAGCTTTCAACTTTCTCACTATACATGTCATTAGCATACAAGATGGTGAGCTTTTTCCCTTCCCTGAGCGTCAAGTAAATTCCTACATTCTATTCTCTTTAGTATGAAGAGTCTTTAAATGGAGTAATCCAAATTCCATCGCATACTCATAGCTTGAAGACAAGAAAAAAAGGCAGATGGTTTTAGTAGTAGCTTGCTTGCTAATGGATGAACACTATTTTAATATAAGATTGCAGATTTTATAAAAGCCCATCCCCTCCTGCAGACCTCCTTTTCTAGCCAGTTTTGGAGAAGCTCAGACTCACACCTTCATACAAAACTGCAACAAGGTAAAAAATAGATGAGAAGCTTGTCTGACAGTACTTCATATTTGAAACAATTCAAGAGTACTTAAAGCCACCTATTTTTAAGCTAACTAATCAAACACCTAAACACCGACTAGATTTTATTCACCATGAGTTTAAACTTCCACCCTCTAAGATCTTAACAGCTGAGGAAAGTACTGGAAAGTACTCTCAGCTTGTCCAGAGGCCAACATAATTTAACTGGTATTACACAGATTATAACTTAAAGCCAACAAAAAATACCCTAATAGTATGTCATTTCTCTTTTTTTTTTCTTCCTTTTTACAAAGCTTTAAGGGAAAACAGTCCATATGCACTAATGTTCTAACAACATACAGAGTAACCTTAATCACTATTAGCCACCTTTAGCAGAGAATAAGCAATGTAAGCCTTTGGCAATGAGTCGAAAAATGGGATAAAGTAATAATGAAAACTTGACAAAGGGATTTTTCTTCATCACCATTAGTGGAATTAACTGTATGCAAAAGCACGAACAGCCCCACTGAAGAAGTCCGAGTACCCTGACTGCTTGCCTCTGGCCTGCTGTTGGAAAAGGATGTCCCTTAACATCTGGATTTCCCTTACGTTTTTTTTTCTTTAAAACACTGTTTAATCCATGGCTGCTTGCAGTAAGTCCTGTTCTTCTTTCCCATATTTGGTTGCAGGACAGAATATTTTGATCTGATTGGTAGTTTTCCTCTGGGGAGTAACTGAAGAGTGTTAAGTGGCATCTCTATTACAGTTCATTTGTGTATATACAGTCTTGTAACTACAATAATCTCATCACTACAACAGCCAAAACCAGTTACTAACACTAACACTCTGCACCCAAGGCTACATCTCCCTTACACCAGGATGGCTGACTGGGATGCTTGTCTGCTCCCAAGCTACCACAGACACACTAACCTGGCATATGAAACTGAAATCAGCACCAGCTGGTATCAGCTGGGATCAGCTCAAGAACACACACAGCACCATGAGACCAGTGCTGCTGCTGGAGTAGGAAGCTCTGGGGGAGCTGGGTGGATGACAGCCAGAAAGTAACCACTTCAGCCACTCCTGCTGCATCTCTCACCAACTGGGAATCAACACCCAAACAGGGAACAAAGCAGCCTGTACTTTTTATACATTTACTTAAAGACCAGCACAAGTACCACCTTTCATCACGTTCTTTTAAGCAGACATTTGATAACTGCTAACAAAATTTTTCAAGCATGTTGAAAAACTACAGGGAAGAAGAAACCCACAGCTTGGCTCTAAGACCCTGATGAACTAACAGTGAGGGGAAACCAAGCAAACAAAAATAACCCAGCAGATCAATACAAGCCAAGTCACTAAAAAAGAAAAAAAACCAAAACATTTTTGCTGAATCAAATGAGAGAAGTCACTAAGAAACACAATGTATGAAGTCCATGTGCATGTGTTTCATTGCAGGACATCACATCTATCAACTGTAAACAAACCTTTGTTTCTCTTTTTCACACAGCTGTGCAGAAGTAGATGAAGAACAAGAATAATGCTCAGTCAGGCTCAGTTTTCATTTCTTGCTATTTTACAAGACTGCAGCAGCCCACCTTGCAGCAGGCTGTCTGTCAGCAAAAATCAAGTTTAGCTTCATAAGCAAAGGTTAGATTTCCTGGGAGATGATGTATGAGAATTCCTTTCTGAATAAGGGTCCGTCCTCCTACTTCATCCTGACAGAAGGCAGATACAGAAAAATGTTTCTCCTCAGTTTTAAGCTATGGTGGTACCCCCAACATGATAACAAGGAGGACTTTACACTTATCTAAGATATTTATGCAATCCTCTTAAACCTTAATACAGTTATGTTAGAAGTCTTTGAAAAGTTGCAAGACTGCAATGCTTTATAAACAAACTTCCCATTTAGCAATAAGGATCAACATCATGTTCTGTAAAAAGGAATAATTTTTAAAACAATTTTGCTATATGTAAAGTTACCTATAGAAACCAGTATATAACTTACAACAATAAACTGCCTTTGTCAAGCAACAGATTCTGTGCCTGTTTATGTGAGAACACCACCAGTGTCTGAAATGCAGGCACCAAAACCAAATTCTAAATGCAGCTCATTTCTGAATTCCGATGCATTTCAAAACGTAATTTTAGAAATGCTGTCCATTTGTTTAAAACATACACCAGAAAGACAGAAATAATAAACCAGACCATTCTCTCAAAGTGATTTTGTGGTCAGCCATAATCTGACCATTCTTTTAATATTGATGACTAAATAACATAATTGTAAGAAACAGTTTTCCAGCCCTTCCCAAAAAAGGAAAGAAAAGACTTAGCAGACATTCAACAGATGAATATTACCACTTCATATTGACTTGTTGGTTTCACTTTCAAAGTTTATGCTGGGCTGCTTCAGGCAGTAAGCAGAGAAACACTGTCACTGTGCGCAACTTCCAAAACGCGAACAAAGCCAGCTGACAACAGATATTTTTTACGAGGAGACATAAAACAGGTACCATGAACAACCCTTCCTACAGTGATATCAGAGCAGACTTTCAGCTTCTCAGGCCAAACCTCCACCACCAATCAATCTCGCAGCACACGGGGCATGTACCAAACAGGGAATATACAAACACCACTCAGTTAACTCATGTGTGTGCTTGTCTGCATCCAGGAAAATAATGCTAGAAAAGAAAGGAAGACACTGTGAGGGGGAGGAGGAAAATACACGAGAAGTAAGAGAAACAGAAGCCTCGTACCGTATTTCCGCTGAAAATTATAAAGGTTTACACAGGATCACCCCATACTTCACTATACTACTTGCTGGTATAAACACTTTTTTTTAATGTTGCCATTCTCCCTAAATTACGAGCTGTTCATTTGTTATCATCGTGATATTAGTTTCTGCCTGTCCAATTCATCTGATGTGAAAATGGAAAGAGATGAAGTAGCATCTACACACTGTAGCACCAAGCAAGAAGTATGACTGATAATGATGCTTTCCTTAAGGTGCAACATGAGATACTCTCTTCTTGAGGACCAGAAATTAAAAACCTACGCAACACATCAGGAGAGCTATAAAGCCACATTCATAGAAAAACCAAAGTGACAGACAAGCAGAAACATATGTAATTGGACTTTGTTCCTACAAATAACATTCACCTGGCATCAAAGGTATGCAAAAACAGGGGAAAAAAAAATCTGCAGAAATTACTTTAAGGTGGTACAATTACTTCAAAAATGTCCAGAGAATAAAACAACACCACCTTTGTAAAAATACCCCCAAAAACTTATTAAGCACATGCTCTTACTCAAGCAATAATCCAAACTGAGTTACCTAATCTATTCCACTAATAACAAAAGAAATATTACTAAGCTCTAAAATAGTAATTTATTCCATGCAGATTTGTCTAACACATATACAAACTGAAACAAAAGCAGCTGAAAGAAGTTTTTAAAATAGAGACTGGTTTGAAAATTGACTATAGAGGAAAAAAAAAAAAAGGATTCCACTTTTCCACTACATCAAACACATTCATGTTCTACAACTGGAGGACCTGTGCGTGAAGAAAGACACATTTACCTGTTTTTCAGCTTCTCTAGAAGGTCTGCATGAATGGCAATACACTGCAGTCTTACACCGGTCTTTCACCTACAGTTCTGCCTTGGATCTCACTACTGATGATGGCTGCACCTGTAACTCAAAATTAACGTCAACTAGGTTAGTTTCTGACAGGGGCCGAATTACCCTTTGAATTCATAAGACCTCCAAGTTCTTTGTGGCTATCACCCCCATTACCTCTACCATGCCATTTTCAATAACAATCAAAGCTTTCTTTCATTAGAAGGTAACACTCTATCCTCTCAATTTAAGCTAAGATGCAGCAATCCTTCATAATACATTTAACCCTCTACATAAATGGACCCATTTATGGTCTGAGGGGAAAGAGAGCACAGTGCCCTGATTAGACAGAAATAAAAGCAGAAACATCTTTCCCACAGCATCTGTACAACGCTCGTACATGGAGAGAAATCTCCGAGCACGACAAGGAGGAAGCAGCAGTTAGTAAGGGCATTCCTCAGAATCACAGAAAGGCAGGGACTGGCCTCTCTCTAGTTTGGGACTTTCTCCACTAAATTATCAGAAGGAGAAATACAATGTGTTTATTAGAGGGATGCCACAAAGATCCCACCATTCTCCTTCAGACTATACAAAAGGGTTTGACGTCAACACTGCATAATACTTGCCTCATATCAAGGCATTCGGTTGCCACAAAATGCAAAGATTTAATAAGTTTCAAACACACAGAGACTCCTATTTCCACGTCTTTGCTTTTTTATGCACATTAAATCATTTGGTAGCTCTAATGTCTAACAGTGGAAAATTCTAACAGAATACAGACACTGATAACTGGCATTATCCTTACTCCCCAGGTGTGCAAAGTGAAAGAAATCTTATTTTTGTGAAATTCACATAGACTTTGTTAATTCTTTTTTTACTAAAGATAGTGACATTTTTCCAAATAACCGTTTTACTACAAATGCACACCATTAACACAAACATAATATACATATAATATTAAAGTACATGCACCCATTCAATATAAAATACCGAAAGAAAAATAGACTTTCAGTGAAATATGAAGTACATGCAGTGAAAAGGCATTGGCTACATTTAGATAATTACTTAATCAAGTACAACAGGGACTTTCTAATCCTTTAAACAATAACAACTAGATAAAACACTGTGAAAGAGTATCTCACATAAAGTACAGGCTACTACTCACGAAACCGAGTTCCCTAGTCACCTCCCAGAAGTTCAGACTTAAACTCACATTCAAAGATTAGAGTTTGTTTTAGCATTACTTCCTACAAAAACAAAACTCAACGGAGCAAAGCTCTTTCTGTCTGTGTGCCTTGCAGCCCCTTGAGGGCTGCCCAATGAAGTTCTATCAAATAAGCAGATGGGTAGCATCTCAACTGACAGAGCAGCCATAGCAAAAACTCATATATTCTCATATATAAAAAAATCCAGCGCATGGACATTTCTAAATACAGGAAAAGCTTTCTCTGGAACTCAGAAGTATCTCCAAAACCAAGGAGTAAAGTGGCATGAACCAACCCCATTCCTCAGAGACACAAGTTTCACAAAACTCTTTCATTGCAACACAAAAAATATTTACCTCAAAACACCAAGATACCACCTATGTTCATTAGAAGCAAAAGTGGTTTCTTACAGTGATTTGGTTTTGATTTCTGATCAGCAGTTAAAAAGAGAAAGGCTTAGTTGATACTTTTTATATCACTGTGGTACGAAATCACTAGCAGAAAAAATTAAGAATTAAAAACATTTTCTGTGTATCACATTAATTCAAAATCTGAGTCCTTACTCCCAAAGTGGTAAGTTCCACTAGCAATTTTACTTTCTTGAAAATTTAATATATTACCACTGAAATAATCATAGACAATTTCTGTTGGCGAGTAAAATGCTTTGTGTTTTCCCTCTTGAACAACAGCATACTGAAAAAAAACATTTTCTTTCCCTTATCTGAACTATTTATATAGGAAACACAGTAGATAACTTCATTAAGGTTCAAAGTTCAAGAACTCAAAACTTGAGAAAAGCCAGAAGAGCTGCCTAAGCAATTCTCTCCTCTTTCTTGCCTCACATATGGGACAAAAATGTTTACATTAGTTCTACTCTCCACCACCCCTTAAAATGTATGGTCCTATGACAGACTTATAGTAAACTAATTAAACTCCAAATTCCAGAGCTCACAGACAAAATTATTGGCTTCATTAAGGAATTTTTTTTCTGTCTCTGTATCTGACACTTAAATGTTAATGCACAGGCATTCAATGCTCTATTCAACACCTCATGAGCCAGAACACCGAGAGCTCAATTTCCAGTTTTTTAGATGGATTCTTAAGCTGAATAATATGCACCATCAGGCCAAATTAAGGTCATTTGATTCTGAAACCTGAATTTTGATAATGAGAAGCGGAGGACAGGGGGTGATCTGTTGGGGTTTTGAGTAAATATCTACTTACATCTAAAATCTCCTCCATCTCTCCACGTAAGCTAAAGATGGTAACAGAACCAAACGAGTGTGACTCCAGTAGCTGATTGCAACAGCAAACTGTTACCCACTAAAGGAGATCACTTAAAGCCTGTGGTCCATTTCAGAGGTTTGCTGACAGTGGAGGAATAGGCCAAACACAAGACCTTGGGTTTCATCATCCTGTGGGGACATTCTCAAGCTCTCAGGATACCTTCTATCACTATCCCCTGTTTAGTCATGATTCAACTTCCTGACTTTCTCTAAAACTTCACAATTCAGCAGATATTTTACAAAGTCTTTTCAGCCCAACTGCTTAGTTTATCAAAGCGGTAAGAGAATTAATCACCCATCTTACAGTACAAAGAAGTATCAGGTAGCTGAATCATGAGCAGAAGATCCATCAGTGGTATATATCTAAAGGAGTTAAAAAGATGCGGGGGGCGATGGGGGGGACAGGACGACGACACACGACACGTCACCAAAACCCAAAGAGCAAGATACTAGAGATATAGAGGAGGGTAATACGAAAAAACAAAACAAAACCAAACCAATTCCCCCATCCTCCAAAAAAAACACCAACACCCTTCCAGGTTAGTTCTAAAACACTAATGAAAGTGCAACCTGCAAAGAAAGTAAATTCAGACTAACAAATAGGCCAGCCGTACTTCTGCCCGGAGTATAATCTTTGTATGACACTAACTCTCAAGTCTGCTAAACTGGTGTCTCCAGCAAGACATGGAGTATTTTCACCACCCCTACCCCATTCTGCTTGCAACACAACAGATCTGAGGCTGATGGCCTGCTTTCCAAAAGTACAATTCAAAGCAAAGTACATTTTGACAAACTGCAAAGGTCAGAACTACAATCAGTCTTACCTAAAATAGAGATAAAACATCTGACTTTTGTCCAAGTTCAGATTTTTTTCGGTACCTAAGCATAAGCAACTCCTCCAAAAATCAACAAGAGTTGCAAGCACTCAGAGCATGCTAGGAGAGTCAGGTTCCTTAAGACTCCACAGACATGAGGACCGTATACTCAAAATGTTGTTCATCAAAACCTTCTCCCCTTCACAAATACAGAGCTCTTTAATCTAGCAAGTACCAAAATTTCAGAGGGATTTTTTTTTTTTTAATTAAAAACTCCTCAGTAGCCCTTAGCCTTATTTTTGCACAAAAACCCAGAATACTCAGTGTTAGCTGCACTGTATCAATGCTAAGGTCACGGCTACAACTTCATCTACCTCCTTAGGCATTTTCTAAAACTTTCCACCATCACCTCACAGAATCACAATGAATAAAATAGTGTGGCAACCACTTCTTTTTCTGGACACTGAGCTCCTACCGAGGGATATCAAACTACAAATTCTAGCAACATGGATAATGGTTGCAGCCACTGTGGAAGGGAAATTCTCACTCATTTTTGATTAACGTATCCTCCCACACAGAAGCAGTTTCAAGTGCAGGATCAACTGGGCCAGAAAGTCAGTCCTAGGTCTTGCCTCTCCAAGACAGTTCTTACTCCACTGGGATGAGAAAACATACCATCTCTAGCCCTTTCTTTTTCAGCTCTGTTGTAGAACAGCTTTAAAAGAATGAACAGAAAACTTCTCACACTAGAGCAGCCAGTAGGCTGGTGTTCAGGGCAGTGCTCATACAGAAAGGGCAGAAGTGAAGAATTAACTTGGCTTTCTCACATCTGAACAAGGGCTCTAGCTGTTACATCCTGTATTTTACATCACTGGGAAATGCAGCCTGTACTGCCTGCAGTCTGTTAAACCTGTACATGCAGATGACAAGGGAATTTTTAGCTATATACTTTTATATTTAATTTCATATTGCATTGCAGATAAATTTTGTCCAGCATGTGGACGCTAGGCCTAACGTTCACCTATTACGTGGTCCCCGATGAGTAACAGTGACAACAATACACTCACACACACTTGGGAATCCATTTTAAAGGCAAAACAGCATTGAAAGTATGAAGTGTACAGAACCCACTCTTACATAGTTGTATTTGTATCTCATTTCTGTTCAGGAACACCTACACTATTTAACAATATGCAGTTCAACTGAAATTAATACTGGTTCAGCCTAGGCTCTGATAGTACTTAATAGAAAGGAAAACTTGATCCAAGGCAAAAATTTTGCGTAATAATGTTATCAGAAAAAAGTTATTAACATCTTCTTTACAAGTGAATACATGTCTCTCTCACTGTTAGTAAGAAGGCTTTAGGCATACATAATAGTTACCAAATAGATTTCTAACTCCATCTCAAAAATGTTTTTGCCTCAGTCTTCCCTGGCAACCTCTCTCCTCACCCCTCCCAGGTTGATGGACTGCAAGATGGGGAACAGGGGGGTAAAGCCCCTCACACTGTAAGCGAAGGCCACGTTCGTGACCACCTGAGGAGCATGAACATACGTAAGTCCACGAGACCTGACGAGCTGCATCCCAGAGTCCTAAGGGAATTGGCTGATGCAGCTGCCGAGCAACTCTCCATGATACTTGAAAAATCATGGCAGTCAGGTGAAGTCCCTGGTGACCACAAAAAGGGAAACATTGTGCCCATTTTTGAAAAGGGTAGAAAGAAGGACCCTGGTAACTACCAACCTGTCAGTCCCCACCTCTGTGCCCGGGAAGGTCAACCTTCCAAACCAAACCAAAGTCCTGCCTGACCAACCCAGTGGCTTTCTATGGTGGAGTGACTACATCACCAGCGCAGAGCAATGGATGTAATCTGCCTGGACTTCTGTAAAGCCCTCAACACAATCCCTCACAACATCCTTCTCTCTAAATTGGAGAAACATGGATTTGATGGGTGGACTGCTCAGTGCATAAGGAATTGGTTGCATGGTCACAGCCAAAGGGTAGTGGTCAACGGCTCGATGTCCAGATGGAGATCAGTGACAAATGGTGTCCGTCAGGGGTCTGTACTGGGACCAGTGCTGCTTAATATTTTCATCAATGACACAGACAGTGAGACGAAGAACACCCTCAACAAGTTAGCAGATGACACCAAGATGAGTGGTGCAGTTCACACACCACAAGGACAGGGTGCTATCCAGAGGGACCTGGACAAGTTCGAGAAATGGACCTGTGTGAACCTCATGAGGTTCAACACGGCCAAGTGCAAGGTCCTGCACCTGGGTCAGGGCAAGCCCCACTATCAGTATAGGCTGGGGGATGAAAGGATTGAGAGCAGATGAAAGGATTGAGAGCAGCCCTGCTGAGAAGGACTTGGGGATACTGGTGGATGAAAAGCTGGGCATGAGCCAACAGTATGTGCTTGCAGTCCAGAAGGCCAACCATATCCTGGACTGCATCAAGAGAAGCGTGGTCAGCAGGTCGAGGGAGGTGATTCTGCCCCTCTGCTCTGCTCTGGTGAGACCCCACCTGGAGTCCTGCGTCCAGCTCTGGAGCCCTCAGCACAAGAAGGACATGGACCTGTTGGAGCGGGTCCAGAGGAGGGCCACAAAAATTATCCGCGGGCTGGAGCACCTCTTCTGCAAGGACAGGCTAAGAGAGTTGGGGTTGTTTAGCCTGGAGAAGACCTGAAGAAGATGGGGAAGATCTTTTCAGTAAGGCCTGTTGTGACAGGACAAGAAGTAATGGTTTGAAACTAAGGGAGGGTAGATTTAGACTGGATATAAGGAAGAAATTCTTTTACCATGAGGGTAGTGAAACACTGGAACAGGTTTCCCAGAGAGATAGTGGAGGCCCCATTCCTGGAGACATTCAAGGCCAGGTTGGATGGGGCTCTGAGTAACCCGGTCTAGCTGAAGATGTCCCTGCTCACTGCAGGGGGGTTGGGCTAGATGACCTCTAAAGGACCCTTCCAACCCAAAGCATTCTACGATTCTATCTTTATCATGCCTTTAAGCATCTATAGTTTCAGCCTCAAATAAGCACATCACCCAGAAAAACAAATATGTTCCACAATGCTTAAGTACCTTACACAACCTTCTTGGACATATGCAAATCGTAGCATTAGCAGTAAGTATTCTAAAAAGAGGTTTGAATAACAGTTTCTGTCTTTTTTAAACCAAAATCCAGGGGCTTTTCTACTGACATAAAAACTAAAACTTCAAGTGACCTAGTACCTCATACTGATGAAGAAAGCATACCATTTCCCGTTCCTACTATATAAAACCATTGCATTTTTAAAGAAACAAAGTAATAAACACTGAGAGTCTTTCAAACAGCAGCAGTCAAAATCAGTACATCTCGGAAGCAACTTAATGCACAAAGTTAAAAAAACACATTTTAACCCAATTTTCTGAAAAAAACAATGGAATTAGGCTGGATTTATTTGGCATATTCTGAAGTGAGAAAAGAAAAAAATCACTTCTGAGGGGTACAAGACAATTTTAACTGCCTTTGAACAATTAATCTGAAAATAAATCCAAGTATTCCTTTTGTTTGAAAAGTCTATTCCACCATTACTTGTACTTAAATAAATGCTTATCACAGAACAACCAGTTTTGATAATATTTTATAAATACACAAGCTCTCTATTGCCTGCATCTTCATTTGGAAGTACTCCTATCAATATTTTAAGCTCCTCTAAATACAATCAAATTTGGAGGGGTTGGGAGGTGGGGAAGCACATGTGGGTAGACGTCTCACTCTTCCAAAACTCTAAGCACTGGAAGACGGATTATTTTAACAGAGCTATTCACATGTTCACCTTGATAAACCGATACCCAAGTAAAACTGTAATACAATATTTGAAGATTCACTACTGATTTTGAAATCAGTTTCAGAAGCTTCAGAATCAGCAAATGTGTTTCATATCAGATGGTTACAGAAGAGTCACGTACTATCAGGTTTCTTGAGAACACAGCACGCAAAAACAAGATTGAAGACGGTTCATAATTCTGTTCTCTTTTTCAGTATTATGACTCTGAATTATTTTTATTGCAATCCTTATTTCCATATATTCTATTTCCAGTATCTCCAGCATTTTATTTCCTCCCTTGCACTCTACATGATTCATAAACTAGCCTGTCAACTGCTAAACAAAGCTGAGACAGTTTTAAAGCTTTCTGAGTGGATTAATCCTGAAGAACTAGACATTTGCAAACAATCCTCTAAACTGTCGTGATTCTTTTAAGTGAATATTCCTCACTTAAAGAAAGTTGGTACCTGTATCGAAACACATATGGGAAGATTAGGTTAGGATCGCTGTTCACCTCACATCCAACCCATTTTATACGTGCAGAGTCAAACAGTATGGGCTACTGAAAATCAACCTTTCATGGTCAGTAAAACAGATCCAACCAATGAAACAGAAAGCAGGGTTTATTTCACAGACAAGCCAGCACAACACAACAAACGAGAAAAAAGAAAGAAATGAAAAAAAAAAAAAAAGAGATGACTTCCTTCTTTCTGATAAGGACTGGGGGACCTTCAGTCAGGTGGGGGCCCAGAAGCAAAGCTTCTTCCTCACACACTACCTCTTGTAATTAAGCAGCCACCCCTGGAATGCACTCTGGCAGCAGAACCTGGACCAGTCGAGCAGAAGCTGCACCCGGTGTGTGCCCGCTGGCCCCCCATGTGTTCGGCCTGGCTGCTCCTCCACATTCCAAGGACCCACTGCAGAGAGCAACTCAAGCTCTGTATTTGGGAAAGTGAGAATGTAAAACACATCTTCTTTAAAATATTTCCTTTCCCGTTTTCACTGGCAGGAGGCCCGATAAGAACAAAGAGTAAACGAATCATCTTCTTCATGGTTTAGAGCCTATCCATATATAGGAAACAGGAGACATGGCTGTGCTCAAAGTACTATCAAATACACAAGGTAAACACACCTGTGCAGAGAGTATTATCTCCACCTAATCTCACAGAATTAGTTTACCATTTTGTTTCCCTTAAACAGTAGGTGAAACATTAAATAGGTTTTCTAAATTGACAGTCTTTTTAAGTCCAGAGGGTGCTTTTGAGAAGGCACATACATTAACACTGCACAACTAGCACGCTGACCATAATGGGAACAGAATTTTGACTGTATGGGAAAAGCTGCTTGGCCATTTTTTTTTATGAAGTCCTGATTTGTCAGAATAAAACCTTTTTACAGAACTAAACTAGTTCTGACAAAGCTTACTCTACATACAAATTTTCTAATTTTGGGTCAAAAACAGAGACACTCTTAATTATTCATGATTAAGATCAGGAACTTCTTTCTTTTCCTCCTACACCTACACTCTAATCACCTGCAGACAGAAACATCTCACTACCCCAACCAGCACATCTGATGGAGAATATTGTAAGTTTTTAGACAGACACTGTTTTGTCCTGATGCACAATGGAAGGCTTTCAGGCTTATTTTTTTTTTATTTGGTGGGGGCGTAGGGTTTTTTTAAATAATGTTCCATGAAGCAGAAAATAATTTTCCATACAGCACTAAACAATCTGATTTTGCTAATACTCAGCCCCAACATAGAAAATATTAATTAACTGTGAGCAAATATTTAAATCAATGGGACTGCTCATTGTACATTACTTTGAGCTCGCATATGAAGAATTGAGGCCTTACACTGAGCAACTTCACATCGGTATATAAATTCTCACACGCAGGATCAAAGATAAAGTTTTCATATATGAAGTAATATGTCATATGAGATTTACGCAAACTCGAAGTCCTTATGATAGCTATCTTCAGAGCAAGGTCAAATTTGTGCAGAGCCAGGAGTACAGAAGCCCTGCTGCAAAAGCTAGCTAAGCTTGAAAGTTCAAGCATGAAAAAAAAAGTAGACATGTACACGCACACAGACTGTTTTTTCTCCTGTTCTCTCTGACATACATTTAAACTTACAGATGCTATTAAAAAATGAAAAAATGTATTAATCCAATTTCAAAAACTGAGAACAGACACATACTTTTCAATGCTGATACACAGAATTTCTGTTCCAGTTTTCCACATCAAACAACCTTTTAAATACTGCAGATTCCAAAACAGCACTTTATTTTGTAATACACAGGACATCTGAGTCAGTACTGATGTAACAACGTTCCTTCACCAACGACTTCCTTCTTTTGACCATCACTGGATTAGACTGCTGCAAATAAGACTAGTGCCCTGGGCAGTATAGACTCTCTCATCCCTTCAGTAAGGAACTGTGGAATATTTACATTTACATGTAATTATTTTCCCAAGTAACTAGATTTTTATGCACAAAATCATGCCAAAGGCATATGGCTAATGATTTATTACTTCTCAACATTATTTACTACTAGCCAACAGCTCTCTTCCTTTCAAAAGCCAAGAAAAGGAGAAAAGTCAATGTTTCAGAGAGCACTGGATCAACATTGGTTTTAACTCTGTTTTCCACTGAAGAGAGAACAGGGAGCGGATGATAAAAAAAACCCACCAGGTACCTACCTTAGACACAGACTTTAGATCTTACACATAACCTAGTGACTTGTACCTCTAAATGCACAAATCATCTATCTATTCTGGAGGCAGCCTCCTCGGGCTGACCAAAATTCCAGCCTGGAAAACTTCCCCAATGCAGGTTTCACCCAAACCAGTATGCCTGCACAAGCAGCTTCTGTTCAGTGAATCTGTGCAAGAACTCCTCACTCGCCCAGTTCCCACCAGCTCCTGAATGAAGACGGTTGTCCTGAAAAGCTGCCTACCCTGTTTTTGGAGTGCAGCTTCCACAAAAGCCATCCTAGAAGGCACACTTTCTATAATCAGGCCTTTGCCCTCATGCCACTCGTCTTCATTTCTGTATTTCAGTTATCAAACCTCCTAATCTGACACCCGATTACCAACCAAAATGGATTCGAAGGGTATTAAAACCTATCATTGATGCCAAAAACAGAGTCAACATCCTCACTTGCAGCTGCCCAGTCTTGTAACATTTACTGAGGCAAAGTCACAGGAGACAGGAATCTCTAAATCAGGAGGAACAAAAAAAGAAAGCAAGCTTGACCACTGTATTAGAGACATCTTTGGATCAAACTAACACGCTTCGGAAACGTTTGGAGTAGCCTACTAATTTGTTCTCAACCTATTTGAGGAATGCAGACTGCTTTATAGAAGGAAAAACAATCACCTACTCAAGACTCCTACAAACTGCTGTTTTAGCACATTTACCACAGAACATCAAGATTAATTAAGAATAAAACTACTCCAGAAAAACAGATCACACGCTGTAAAACCAAGCCTGACTGGAACCTCATTTCCAACAATTTTGCCATCAAAAGTAGCACTCTATGTGTTAAGTAATATGGAATATCCTTAAGGAATAATACCAAAGGTATTAAGTCTGCAATCTCAAAGCCAAAAATTAATCAATTTATCTGCTAGCTGTATTCACCATACTAACTCAAGACCATCAAAACCTTACACAAGTCCTCTTGCAAACCAGTATCGTACACCATGCAAGTTAAATAATACGAACACAGTTGCTGCTTATACACTGCACTGGGAAGCAAAGAAAGACAGCACATATACATATGATTTACCTAACAATACGCATAGGTTCATTTTCATTGTTTAAATTTTTTAACTAGAGATCACTTAAACTCCGAAAAACACACTAACATCTACTATTTATACCTTCACGGCCAGAGAAAATGGCTCTCATCCAAACTGTCTTATAGTAGTTTACAGCAAAATTATTTGGTGTTTGTAACAAAAAACGCACATACTTTACAAACCTGAGGTTTTTCAGAACTGCCATCCTACTGCACTTGGCAGATTACAAAAGAAAAGAATGTTTCACAGAAGACAGGTAGCCTCTCCTGCTCTATGTGCCCTATACATACACAGTAGGAAGCAACGTTTGGAGAGCAGCACCTGGACAGAAACGCCTATATACGGCATGCTTAGGTTGGGGTTACCTGCAAGCAAGGAGATTTTTTCTTCATATTCCTTCAATGGAGTTTTAAAGTTACAGGCAGAACAAGTCAGCCAATGTGTCTCTATCCATGCTAAACAAATAAAGACTTATATTCAACTTGCATAGGTTTTTTGGTGATGTAGCAGCCAAGGAACCATTTTTTAGGTAACATGTGGCTTACACCCTTGTTATAAATGAAGCCCAACTGAGCTCCTCAGAGTCCAAAGTGTTATGTGAATGGTTAAGGACAAAGAAAAGGGTCAATAATTTCCAGAGTATTTTATCTTACTATTTTACAGAAGAAAATTTCATGACAGATAATAGTTTAATTAATTAAAAAAAGACAGGTCCTTAAATCCACGTGAGAAACTCTAATGAATAGCAGCCAGATTTGCAAAGCCATATGCCTGAAAACTTGCTGAAATTATCTGGAGTTGCACATGCTTACTGTCTGCATGCCTGTACATGACAAAAGCAGGAGTCAGAAGCCATGAAAACTAGCAGAAGAAAATTTGGAGCAACTTTTATTTAAGTGAGCTTAAGAAATCAGAAAGCTGAATTTCTAACACTTTGATCCGAAAGTTTTAATTTTCACAATAAGCAGACTAAGTCAGATTCTGCATCATGTTGCCTTTTTAAGTTCAGTCTGTATAGACTCCAGTAAAGTTCGTGTAACCTTGTTATATTTGATGTATTAGACAACATTTTACACACAGTCAGCTTTCCATTTTCATCCAGGGCAATAACTAAAGGCCAGGTTTTCTTTCGTTTTGGTTTTAACCACCAGGAGAGGCTGAAGTAAGTGACATGTTTTTGTTTCAATAGCTTAAGATCATTCAGCAACAGTGGGAAAAAAAAAACCACACTACAACAAAAAAACCAAGCTACCAGTTTTTAAATGTTTGTTTCAGAACTAAGGTAATGATTTTTAACAGAGAAATTTATCCAACTTACATAGGAGAGAGTTCTAATTCAGAAATCAATTCTCTATAAAGGAAAAAGCAAAAATAACAATAAAAGAAGGAATCTACTGTGTGTCATGAATCTTTTATCCTCTGCTGTATCAGAAGCATATTTGAGTGGTACAAAGCTGCTTTTTAAAGACAGACAAGAAATACTCCATTACAAGCACAAGCACAACCTTCTTGTTTTCTAAAAAAAAGCATACTGCTGTAACTTGCCATCTGAATTTTCAGAACTTTTTTTTTTTAAAGGATACTTCCTTGTCTACTACTACTACAAATTTATTAGAAGGCATTGGGACAGAGGCTGTAAGAACTTGTGAGCTTTACATCAAGTACGTCTATTGTCTTTTGAAGACTAATATGTATTTTCAGAAAAATAAGCATATGCTAAAATGGAATAAAATTAAGACTTTGGCACAAACATAAGGGTAAGGAACATGATCAGATATTGTTATTTCTCTTTAAAAAAAATAAAAAAAGAGGAAACTCAAAGTTCTGTATCTCTTTTCAGTCTAATACTTTACACTACAAAATATACAGTTAAGTTGCATAAGAAATCTCCACTCTACTTTTCAGCCCCAATCCTATCTAAATTATACTCAACACATTTTAGCATTTGCATTTCTAAATTAGATTACATTTACTTTTATACTACTTGTATATTATTTTCTCCTTGGAGCATCACAAACACTTGAGCTACCCTCTCCGAGTCGTTGCTCACACACATTAAAGCACTGTCAACAAAACACTAAGACACACCAGCAAAGAACAGTCTCCTTTCCACCTCCCTGCAACACCTTGTACTACCCAAACAGTGCTGTGTAGGCCCAGGAGGGTAGTAAAGCAACAGCAAGCAAGGCACTTGCATAAGAGATTACCCTGGACTGTGGCCTCTGTTTTGCCACAGAAATAGCGTAGCAAATACACAGTGAACTCAAGGCAATGGGACTAGATGAAGTCTTTCAAATGTTTATGTTCAATTTTACTGTATGACTATAGAAGACTTCAGAAGAAACAGCAGAAAGAATTAACTTGCTTCCTAAGAAGAACTCTTAATTAAGATTTCACTCTCTCACTCCACCACTTCACTGCACTAAGGAGACTTAGGATGTGTAATCTACTTGCAGAACAACGCAGACCAGTTACCGTTTCTTCGAATCATCCCTCTCTAAGAGTAACCCAAGGTGTCTGACTGATCTACTTCACAATCTAGGATCAAAGAAATTAACAGCATAGTATAACTTAACATACATCATTTTTAGATTTCAGTATGCCAGGTTCTCAGGAAGTTTAGAATTATCCACCATGTCTCCTGAATTCATGCAAACACTTTGATGCTGCACATACGCTGTGTGATGAAGAGATGCTCACAAAAACTCTGGAAGCACCACAGCGCTTCTTCCTTACTACTCCACAGCCCTGCAGCTTCCCAGGGAGTTCGCAAATGCAGGCATCTCTGTGTAACACTACACTGTGACCAACTTTATTGAATTTTCACTTATTAAAAAAATAAAAATCTACTTAGATCTCAAAACTCAGGATATAGGGAACACGTGCTTAATTAAGCATACAACAGGTGTAAAAGCTTGGTTCCAAACACAGTACAATGCCACAAAACCAAGAAATATATAATAGGAAGAAGCAAAGACTCGATACAAGCTCTACTTAACACATCATGAAAATAAGCATTTTTAAAAAACTGAAATCTGCCTTTCATAAGTTGCACAGCAAACTGCGAGCTACAATTACTGTCTTACGGCAGAAGACTCAAAAAATACCTACACCTTCTCCAGTGGTTTAAAATCTTCCAGCCAAGCTGAGTGATTTATTTCCTAACTATACTGAAGCTCACATATTTTCTACAATTTAAGGATGTGTTTATTTATACCAAAAAAACAGCCCTATTTTTTCCACCTAGAGCAGAAATGCAGACGCTTTATTCCTCAAGCACTTGTGCAGACAGAAGCTCTCGAAGACAGGAGGCCCTCAGCAGGCATTTTTTAACTACAGGTGTACCAAGAGGCTGGACATTGCGCAAACATTCCTGGCAGGTAGGAAAGAGTGGTTGCGACCTAATGGTGAAAGGGTACAAGAATTTAGTAACTGGAAGAGAAGCTTTCCCTGGCTCAAGTGCATTCTGCGACCAACAGGGTAACCTACTCTAAAAAACACCCAAAAACCTGTGTTCCAAACTAAGATGATTTTGGAAACATAGGAAGACAAAAAATAAAGGACACAGAAAGACACAGCCAAAGCACCTCACATCACAGAAGTATCACCCTCTGCACCTCTTCAAACCTCAGTGTTTTAGAAAGGCTTTTTTCCTGAGCAAATGGGGAGGCATGGGTCCGGAACAGTTGTTTTCTGAGAGAAGTGGCACCATTAGGGAAAGAGCAGGTAAGAAGCCCCTTCAAGAACAATGAAAGCCAGTAAAGTTCGGGGTTTTAGTGTTGTTTTTCCTGTTAAGTTTTTAAGTGCCGCCTGCCACAGAAAGCAGCCCTTCTCTCGCTCGGTCCTCCGGGAGCCCCCGCCGCACCCTCTCCTCCCAACAACGCGGCACCCGGGGCTCCTCCGCCGCGCAAGCCCCCGCAGAGGCAGTCCAAACCGCCACCGAAGGCGGGTTTCTAGGGCGGGGTGGGGGGAAATCAGCCGAATTCAGCCGCCCCGATAATGGCACCGGTAGGAGCGGGGTGCGTTTGGGCAGCGGCCCGGGGGAGGACGGCGAGAGGCCGGCCCCGGCCCGCTCCTGTCACGGCGGGGGCTGGGCAGTGCCCCGGCGGCCCGGGCCAGGCGCGGCTCCCCGCCCGCCTCGCAGGC
>Ga0065711_1007501_pt1 | contig 23624 bp, 6 predicted proteins | sample Hoacrofraction12_FD_59098 | JGI IMG/M metagenome (GOLD analysis project Ga0065711, IMG submission 59098) | Hoatzin crop microbial communities from Cojedes, Venezuela - Epithelial fraction 12 v2 (version 2) | ecosystem: Host-associated > Birds > Digestive system > Esophagus > Crop | place...
GTTCTCCTTCCCCTCTACACTGCCCTAGTGAGGCCCCATCTGGAGTACTCTGTCCAGTTCTGGGCTCCCCACTTCAAGAAAGATGAGGAGCTACTGGAGAGAGTCCAGCGGAGGGCTACAAGCATGATGAGGGGACTGAAATATCTCTCCTACGAGGAGAGGCTGAGGGAGCTGGGCTTGTTTAGCCTGAAGAAGAGAAGGCTGAGAGGGGACCTAATAAATGCCTACAAATATCTTAAGGGTCAGTGTCAAGAGGATGGTGCCAGACTCTTTTCAGTGGTGCCCAGTGACAGGACAAGGGGTAATGGGCACAAACTGAAGCAGAGGACGTTCCGTCTGAACATGAGGAAGAACTTCTTCCCTCTGAGGGTGACGGAGCACTGGAACAGGCTGCCCAGGGAGGTTGTGGAGTCTCGTTCTCTGGAGATATTCAAGTCCCACCTGGACAAGGTCCTGTGCAGCCTGCTGTAGGTGACCCTGCTTCGGCAGGGGGGTTGGACTAGATGACCCACAGAGGTCCCTTCCAGATTCTGTGATTCTGTGATTCTGTGAAATATCTGATTCATCAAAAATAGATAGTGAAAATAGTGGCATTACCTTTACAAACACTATCGTCTTAACATTTCACAGATTATAGTTGCAAAGAGACTTGAGTTCTGGTGCATTCAGCATGTTTTAGACAGAGAGTAATTGAATGCATTTCAGACTAATTCTCCTAAAAGTCTTCAACAGCGAATAAAAAAAAATTAAGACATGTCGATTTTGCTACACATTGGGCCAATAATGGTGCTGAAGAACAGAAGCTGTGCCTTTCAGCTTTAAGCAAATAGAGTAAGCCTTTTGCTTGCAGAAAGAGGACTACAAAGCCAGAAAACAGGAATAGCATAGCAAATACTGTTAATAAAAATGAATGAAAGTGTGTCAAAGTAAAATGTAGAACTATCATCTAAAGCTACATGAAAAAATTAACAGGTTACAATAGTTATACTGGAAGTAGCAACAAAAATATTACTTCTGTGAAATAAGATCTCTGAAAACTGTTTTTTAGAATGCTTAGTGATCACTGAATAGTTAGTGACCCTGAAACCTGCTGCTCAGCGTGCCAGCGAGTCATTTTAGTGTGCAAAGCAGATTGATCAAGCAATTGATCAAGCTGGGAGCTGAACTCTATCATCCTAAATCAGAAGTACTTTGCTATGAACAAAATTATCTTGTACAAAGCTGTGTGCTACCACGTTCAGTGCTTACCCAATCTTGCACATCTTTATTCTACACTGCAATTTAAAAGATAGATCATCCTTCTGACTCTTCCAAACAGGGTATGTTTATCAGCCAAAACTATGCAAGTTCCAGTTCTTGTTCTGAAACATTTCAGTGACACTACTATAAAGAAAAAAGGAAATAAAGTATGTGCACTCATTAACCAATTATCAGCTTACAAATGAAATTTCTGCCATTTAGAGTTATATGAAAGATAAAACAAAATTCAGGAATGCAGAGGAAATTAAGAACTTAACCTCCTTTTGGCAAACACATTGCTACATGCTCATATGCGGTTTTTTTATTATTACATAGTGTAACAAAGGAACCATTGTGTCTACTGTGCTTACAATTTCAGTCTGTTTTTGTCTAACTGTAGAAGTTTCATAAAGCTTGAGCTATAAATTATAGAGAGCTGGTAAATGATTCAAAGCAGTTCAGATAATTATTGCTTATGTATCATGGAACAGTCAGTAACACACAACATTAGTTTGAGTATTATCACATATCATAATTGGCTAATTCCTTGTACTCTTCCTTTTCCTCCTTTAAAAAAGTTATTCACACCTGTAATTACTCATAAACTTTATCAGCTAATAATTAACACCCCATAGAAATACAGATCATATTTTGTATTCAAGTTTCATTTCCCATGAAATTTCATTTCTTATTTCTCATGAAGAAAACATAATCAGCCACATAGTGGGACACTGCAATGTATATTTTTACTCAAGAACCCATGACGTCTTTGATTACAGGAAGTCAAGCATACAGTCTTTGTGCCAAAAATTAATTGACCCTTCTGTTTAATATCATTGAGAAGTTATTTTACCTTTAAGTGCATGGGAACCTTGCCTGTTAGCACAAAGTATAAGAAAGGAAGCAAAAAGAAAAAAAATCTTTGTACCTCGGCAAAAATTCTTTCTTCCAGCAGATCTGCTTGAATGCCTCTTCAGCATTTACCTTTAAACAGAACAGATTGGAAATGTTAGCACTGAAGCAAACAGATGGTGTCAATAATGACTGATACCCACTGGAGTTCTATAAACACAGGCATGTTCATAGACTGTCAAGGAGCCTATATAGTAATCAAATGATACAAGTTACCTACTGGAATAAAAGTGTGAAGGAGACAAGGCCATTTTAGAGTTAGGGTGCCTAAAACTGGTCTTCTCATTGCATAATCTTCTAATGTACCTTGTTTTACAGAAGTGGTGAGGTGAAGTTCATAGCGTTTGGTTTCACTGTTTTCAATAGTCATGTGACAGAAAGGTACTGTACTAACTGGCCAATTTCTCTGAATATTTCTAAGCTTTTGCAGACTACCACGTCCAAACCAAAGTCTTATCCAAGTTGACGACTGGTGGATAAATAGAAATTATGCATTAACATCACTGCTTACATAATAATGCTTTTAATAAACTGGGGGCATATGCAAATAGCGTTGGTCTGTTCTCTTTACAGCTCATTCACCTCATACTCTAGATGTCAGATTTCCATAGAGAAACCAAGCAGTCTCTTTTCGTGAAAAACTTTGAAGACCGTGCATCGAGGGCATCCATGGGAAGCCATTCCAGATGATCATGACATGGAGTTTAGTTCATGCATGTCACTGAAAAAGTGCCGTTTAGCAAGGGAGTAGTTACTGAAATTGAATTTAAACAATGCAGTCATTTGAAAGTAGTTTAGGAAGGGCAGCTGCTGAGTGGAATTAACTTAAAAATCGACCCATCAGAATGTTTTTAAATCTATTATCTCATGTAGGGTTCTGATATCTTGGCTGATGTGACAGGTCCTGATTGCTAAATAAGATCTCCTCCCCTGTCACAAGTTTACAGAAAAGCTACTTGCTATTTTGATACAACTAAGGAAATGATTGCATAAAAGCCTATGAATAATTAGAGTATGCTCAATGATTTACACTGTTAACACAATTCTGTAAAAGTAACATATGCCTAGATTCCCAGCACCACAATGAGTCTTGCTACTTGCTATTTCAGAAAACTAACCTATGTCAGCAGACAGACTCATGGCACAGCACTAGATTATGATATCCTAAGACAGGATTTAGGACAGGTTCTACGTGTATATGCATATGCATCTGTTGAAGATGTATTGCAATCAGGGATGTAACTGAGTTCAGATTTTCATGCAGGAATAACACAGTAGGATATATCTTGGTAGAGGAGTCAAAAATGGAGACAGAAATTTGTTTGCTGATACTAATTACTTACAGTTGAGGGCATCCTATTTAATAAACGCACAAACCAAGAACCTATGGACTAAATCCTCCAGTATTCTTTCATTTGTTAAAGTCTGAGAACCTGTGTAAAAAGAAATGCTACAAAAACAGAATTCAATTCTTAAATCTTAGTTCCCATTTTGAAAAGGTATAAATGACTTCACAAGTCTGGTGACAATGGGGTATTTCAGACATTCAGATCAAATTGCTTACATAATGAACATATGAAGTAGAAGAACTGAATTTGGTGCTGAATGCTTTTATTCGTATATTTAAATGAATATCATCTCTATTTAGAGCAGGCTCAGTGATTGCATCTGCTGATTGCCAAAATAGTCTGATTTATATTAGAAAATAAACATTGCCTGAAGTAGTACTTATTTCTAAAGACTTTTCTGTACAAACTGCAACACCATGCTCCTGTCTTTTCTTTAACAATGGTACTTTTGAACAGCAGAAATACAATCGCCTACTGCTAACTGGTTATATACACTATGTGTTATATGAAATACTTCATGTTATTTATTTTTATGTGACAGAACACAAGACAGATCAAAAACTATAAAAACTTTCAAGCTTCTTGAAAGATACAATAGACTGGAAAAAAGTTTGTTTATTAATATTCTTAATACAAAAATATAATTTGAGAATGATCAGTCCCTTCTCTGTTTTCTTCTCTACTTCCTAGTAGGAGGTTTTTTTAGTATTAGGTTTCATACAGAAATGAATCTCCATTGTTATTTACAGTAATGAAGAATTAAATAGAGGAAAAATATGACATGTCAATAGATAAATATTTTCTGCCTTATGATTGATCCAGGTGTTTAAACACTATGCTTTTTTGAGGATCTCAAATGCTTTGCAACAACTTTCTGAACATTTGCTTATCCTCTTCTAGCATATTCCTCCATCTTTTTGGGGAGGGAAGGCAAGCTGAGGGAAGTAGGCTTGGTTATGTTTATTCATTGATGGCTGCATTGCAATTTAAGCCCTGCCCCAAGAACAGAAATTCTCAATATTCAGTAAAAATTCCCTGCAGATAATGAGTCAAATGTCTGTCAGCTGGGCTTTTTAATCCATTGATAACATGATTTTTGCCCTTCTGTTTGAACCAAACCATGTGGATTTCATACAAAGATTGTGACAGTTTGCTACAGGACAGTCATCGCAGTGATGAGTACACTGAAGAACCTAGATGGCAGAACAGGTGCTGATGAACTAGAAGAATGTAGGACATGCAGCTGAACACAGGCTTGAACAGACATTGCTCATTTAAATTTCTTTTTCTTAAATTTGGCTTTATAATTTCCCTTTATAATATAGTAAAAGGCAGATATTTTCCAGATTTGACCCATTTTCACTATCAGTACAGTTGCACTGGGTATAACCGATTCCTTTGTCCACTGTTTTTCCTCCATTTTCTTCCAGGGTATAACGAAGAGCATTCAGAACATATATAATTCCCACTGCTACGTGTCAAATATTTTCATTAAATCATAGAATCTTGTTCAGTATTTACTAATATGTCATGTGCTTTACTAGATGCTTAAAATTGTCATGTCTATTCTGGTTTTCTACTCCAGCAAAATCAGTCAAAAAAAGAAAAGGCGCTATGTAAGTTGTTATGGATATGACTTAAGATTCACTATTTAACAAAGAAAAAATTTAGTTTAGTACATATTAGGAATTGTGATGGTGTAGTAAGCAGATATCTTCAGTAATTGAATAGCCTTTGAGGAATAAATACAATTAACATTTTCCAATTAAAATAACATAGCAGCCCAACAAAGTATCAGACTAAAGGACCAAGCCACTATTTGCAGTTCCTGAATGTATACATTAGTACATGCACAAACTGCAGATACGGTATATCGATCCACAATGCTCTAGAGGGTGACAAGGAATTTCGGTAACAAAGTTCTGCTATTGCGTATCAGCTAAGTTCAGCTGACAGACTAAAAATCATCTGAAATTGTGGTTCAGCAGGCTGGATAAACTTAGAGTCATTGGTACAATTTGCTTTTGTCTCAGAGTGAAATCGATGAGAAAGAACTTCCTCACTGAGATGCTTGTTTCTATTTGTAGCATGTGGTCCACAGGTCAGTGAAACTTATAAGCACAAGGTTTGTATTCCTTTAAAACTAATTAAATATTCATTCTGGAAAAGTTTTGTTACATTTCACATGCCTCTGACTGAGCTGGGTGCATTCTAAGTGTTTCTCCTCTTCCCTTTGCTTTCATGCAAAAGGTTTACCTGGAATGAATTCATCTGTTTGGGTAAGATCTTTCTACCCACCACTTTTTTTCTTCTCCACTTTCTTGTCTCTGAGACTGCCAAAACCTGCCCCATCAGAGATATTGGGATAGCAAGCATTAAGCATGCTTTGCTGTTCTCCTTGCTCTTTCAATGTTTTGACTGTTCCCCGTCTGTCATCTTCACCAGTGTGAGTGATGATGTAATTCGTCTTTGTCCTCACGCACTGCATTTCCCTCCTCCCATATCTTTCCTGGTTTACATTTGGCTTTACATATGCCATTGCAAATGAGTTCACTGTTGTTATTAGATCACAGTTAACTTCATGCATAGTAAGTATTTCTTACAGCTTTCTTCATTTTAATACTAGGGTTTACTTTCTTTTATTTTTTTTCTCCGAACATTTCACTGCAAGTATATTGTACTCTGCTCAGTCCAGAATTTTGAAGCATAATACTTCCATTTTTCATAAGAATTTCCAGAGTTTTATTTTGAACCTTTTTATTTTAATAGTTCTTTATTCTGTCAGCAATGACTGGAATAGGATGGTACTCAGGGGAAAAGGAGGTACATACCTCTACAAAGTCAGTATATTTTCCAAGGTCCCTTATGCTGGGGTTATGACTGTCTCTAAATAGACTTGTCTAACCTCACATTCTGTCGATCATTCAGAAGAAAAGATCTACATTCAGTCTTCATTCAGTCCCTAGGAGAAACCAGACAAGACATCCTAAAATAATAAACGTAGGAAATGGCACTCCATTCTGCCACTTAAGCCTGAAAAGGATGGAAAATCTATAGCTTACAATTGTTTTTCTTCTTTCTGTGCAAAGCTGGGCCTTCTACATACAGTAAGATAAACACTTCTAGTTTTCCCAAAGCCCTGTTGGTGAAACACATCCTTGGTGCAAGCCCATAATGAGATCATACTGTTCCTGCAACTAAGGAATCATGAGGAGATGGTAAATATTAAATTGCAAGATTAAATTTCATCGCCAAATAGAAAAGGATCTGTCATTGCATCAGACAACTCACAACAAGAGTGGATTTACCAAAAGCTAACATGAAGTCACTTTTCTTTATCTTCTGTTCATTATACACTGACTATAGTAGGCACAGGGTTTTTATTGTATCTAGTCCTACGCAGTAGAGGACTACCTCAGCTGAGCCAGGCACAAGGCCAGCATGCTCCATAGCTTGCTGCTCCAGCAAATCTGACAGATCTCAGTACTCATCTCTGTGTGTTTTAAGCCTTGAAAAATTAGTACCTTGTTGGGTTGCATGCGTACACGGACAGAGCAGCCCTTTCTTCCTCAAATAAAAAAAAACTTCCTGATGCAGCTGGTAAGTGAGCCTACCAGGGGAGGTGCCTTGCTAGACCTACTGTTTACTAACTGAGAAAGACTGGTGGGAGATGTGGTGGTCGGAGGCTGTCTTGCGCTTAGCGAACATGCAATGACAGAGTTCTCAGTTCGAGGTGAAGTTAAGAGAGAGGCCAGCAAAACCACCACCATGGACTTTTGGAGGGCAGACTTTGGCCTGCTTAGGACACTGGTTGAGAGGGTCCCTTGGGAGAGAGTCCTGAAGAGCAAAGGGGTTCAGAAGGGATGGACATTCTTAAAGGAGGAAGTCTTAAAGGCACAGCAGCAGGCTGTCCCCATGTGCTGCAAGACAAACCAGTGGGGAAGACAACCGGCCTGGCTGAACAGGGTGCTCTTTTTCGGACTCAGGAAAAAAAGGAGGGTCTACCACTTATGCAAGAAAGGACAGGTGACTCAAGAGGAGTACAAGGGTCTCGCTGGACCGTGCAGAGAGGAAATTAGAAAGGCAAAAGCCCAGCTAGAACTCAGGCTGGCCACTGTTGTAAGAGACAACAAAAAATATTTTTACAATACATCAACAACAAAAAGAGGGCCAAGGAGAGTCTCCATCCTGTATTGGATGCAGGGGGGAACATTGACAACAAGGATGAGGAACAGACTGAGGCACTTTGTGCCTTCTTTGCCCCAGTCTTTAATAGTCAGACTGGTTATTCCAATGGGTAGTCAGCCCCCAGTGCTGGAAGATAGGGAAGGAGAGCAGAACAGGCCTCCCATAACCCAGGAGGAAGCAGTTAACGAGCTGCTATGCCACCTGGACACTTATAAGTCTATGGGGCTGGATGGGATCCACACAAGAGTGCTAAGAGAACTGACGGAAGAGCTGGCCAAGACACTCTCCATCATCTGTCAGCAGTCCTGGCTAACAGGGGAGGTCCTAGATGACTGGAGGATTGCCAGTGTAACACCCATCTACAAGAAGGGCTGGAAGGAGAATTCTGGGAACTACAGGCCTGTCAGCCTGACCTCGGTGCTGGGCAAAATTATGGAGCTATTCATCCTGAGTGCACTCAGCGGGCATGTGAAGGAGAACCGGTGATCAGGCCCAGCCAGCATGGGTTCATGAAAGGCAGGTCCTGCTTGACCACCCTGATCTCCTTCTACGAATGGGTGACCCGCCTAGTGGATGAGGGGAGGGCTGTGGATGTTGTCTGCCTGGACTTTAGTAAGGCCTTTGACACTCTTCCTCATAGCACCCTCCTGGAGAAAACCAGCTGCCCATGGTTTGGGTGGGTGTACTCTTTGCTGGATAAAGAACTGGCTGAATGGCTGAGCGCAGAGAGTGGTGGTGAATGGAGTTAAATCCAGCTGGCAGCCAGTCACGAGTGGTGTTCCCCAAGGCTCAGTTTTGGGTCTGGTCTTCTTTAACATCTTCATCAACGATCTGTATGAGGGGATTGAGTGGTGCCTCGGTAAGTTTGCAGATGACACCAATTTGTGTGGGAGTGTCAATCTGCTCGATGGTAGGAAGGCTCTGCAGAGGGATCTGGACAGGCTGGATCGATGGGCCAAGGCCAACTGTATGAGTTTTAACAAGGCCAAGTGCCAGGTCCTGCACTTGGGTCACAACAGTCCCACGCACTGCTGCAGGCTTGGGGAAGAGTGGCTGGAAAGCTGCCCAGCAGAAAAGGACCTTGGGGTCCTGGCTGACAGCCGGCTGACCATGAGCCAACAGTGTTCCCAGGTGGCCAAGAAGGCCAACGGCATCCTGGCTTCTGTCAGGAATAGCGTGGCCAGCAGGAGCCGGGAGGTGATCGTGCCCCTGTACTCAGCACTGGTGAGGCTGCATCTGGAGTACTGTGTTCAGTTCTGGGCCCCTCACTACAAGAGGGATATTGAGTTGCTGGAGCATGTCCAGAGAAAGGCATTGAGGCTGGTGAGGGGTCTAGCGAATGAGTCTTATGAGGAGCGGCTGAAGGAACCGGGGCTGTTCAGTCTGCAGAAGTGGAAGCTGATGGGGACCTTATTGGTCTCTACAACTACCTGAAAGGATGTTGTAGTGAGGCAGGTGTTGGTCTCTTCTCCCAAGTAACTACTGATAGGTCAAGAGGCAGTGGCCTCAAGTTGCATCAGGGGAGATTTAGATTGGATGTCAGGATAAATTTCTTTACTGAAAGAGTGGTCAGGCATTGGAACAGGCTGTCCAGGGAAGTTGTGCTGTTACCATCCCTGGAGATGTTCAAAAAATGTGTAGATGTAGCACTTTGGGACATGGTTTAGCAGGCATGGTGTTTTTCTGTGGATGGTTGGACTCAATGATCTTAGAGGTCTTTTCCAACCTTTATGATTCTATGATTGTGTGAACCGCAGAAATCATATTTCTGAAATATAATCTTATTTTATGATGTGTATGGTGCTTCTCCTCAACAAGGAGCTTCTCCTTAGGACCTTGAACTTAATATACACTTCAGCTTTACCTAACTTTTTACAGATTAGCCAATATGAAAAAACTAGGAGACTTCTGTGTGAGTTATTAAACTAGTGTGTCCAGGAGTGAGCAGTGTAGAAGGATGCCACACTTGAGAAAACATAGGTTACTGCAACCTATCTTCCCAAGAGCGCTGCTGAATAGACTATGAAAGTAATCTTCATTTTGGTATGCCAAACCTTCGAGTGCTTGATATTGAACTCTTTGTATTGCTTTCAGTGCTCTGTGTAACAAACTCTACTTTCTACATTTGGCAGATTGCTCAATGCCTATTACCAGTGTAGACTTTTGACCATACCCACAGCCACACTTGTAGAAGACAGGTGTTTGCAGCTAGCTTCTTAGCAAACAGTAAAAGTAGGTAGGATACTGGCATTCAGTAATACTGCAGCATATGCACATTATTATTAATCAATTATTAATTAGTTATGTTTATGATAATTCCTCTTTTCTTTATATGATCTTATTCCTAAACCTCTACTACAAATGTAATCAGATCCACAGGTCTTGAAGTACTAGCATAATATTTGCTACCACCACACATTTCTAGTCGAGAATTATTTTACAATAATCCCATATGTAAAAGTTCTCTATACTATTTTGTGGGGAGACGCAGAGCTATAGTGTCTGAAACTCCTTGCATACACGTGCTTGTGCATGCACACACACACCACGAACAGAACCACCCAAGATATGTGTATATTTATTTGGGATTATAACGTTAAATTAATTTGGGGCCACTGATTTAGCCGGTGTAGAGTTCTGATTTTTCATTCAGTATTTATTAGAATGCATACGGGTTTAGTTGTGTAAGACATCAATATAGTAATTTATTGTAAATTCATACCTGATTTCAGACAATCTCTCTACACTCTTAAAGATAATGTCTCCTGAAAAAAAATAGTCCTTACACAGCCTGTATCCTTGAGTAACCAAGGTAAAAATGGAGTGTTGCTGGGGTGAAGAAGGATGTATAATTAACCAAGAGAAGGATTGTAGAGGGGCTTGAAGTTAAGCTTTTCTTTTATTTCCCATAAAGTTGTTTACCCCAAGAACCATCCTATACCTTCTCCTTATTTATTAAACAGAAAATTATATATTTGAAAATATGCTATCTGCACAAGTCAACACATTTTCTTTTACCCTTTCCTGAGGTCACAAACTCAACCAAACCGAATCTTCAGTAGACCTGAGAAAATTCATTCTTGGTGCTCATTCAACCTTACTTTAAGAATGGAAGCGAAATCATTATCTAGTTTCATATATACTGCCAGACAAGCACCAGATGGTCAGTATAACTGCACTATACTGCTAAAGAAAACAGGTCCAAGGACTGTTTTCTTGTGACTGGATTGATCCTGTCAAAACAAAGGTAGATTACCTGGCCCCTCTGGCCCCCATGCAGTGTGTTATGTGCCTAAGACAGTATTTGTATACAAGTGCGGGTGTATGTGTGTGTGTGCTCATTTCTTTTCATTTTTGAGTAATGTTTTCATAGCAAGAAGCTGAGGGTAAGCATCGCATTTCCCTGAGACATTGTGTGTGTAGGGAACTAACTTCCCTCACTGTGCCACAAGAATTTGGGCAACTTCTACCATAGGCACTGTATGCACAGATCATTAGTGCAAAGCTTTTTTAAATTTACTAATGTACGCAGTAGCTAACTATGCATAATGAGCTACTAGGCTAAACATTAATATGCTCATCACCACCTGATGAAATGCCTGATGGGACTTTACCAGCCAAGCAGTTGTCAATCAAATGGTGGCTGGTTAGTCTCCTTTGCTTCTTAGAGCGGGCTGATTCTCGTGTGTTGCTGAATTAACAAAATCTGAGTGTCTGCTGTTTTTTCTTATAGTTCTATATGTTTTCATGTAAGTATTTTTCCTCTTGAATTCTTGAGCTGTTCACGGCTCTTGTCTCAAAAATTAGACAGTTCCTTTGTGTTTTTACATGTTTTATCTTGCTTAGCCATATGTACTTTCTTGCACATTAATAGTAGTTTTCTCAGTAAAAGAGAGCCAAGACCGTGCAGCTCCCTTGCATGGGAGCGGTCCTTGGATCACAGACCCTGCACCACTGACTGAAGCCTACAGAGATGAGGAGGGAATAAAGTACTTTGGGATAGTGTTGAAGAACAGCAGGTGGTAACAAAGGGAGCTAAACCTGGCTGAGTCTTATCTCTACCATGGGAATTGTCCCTGGTGTGTGCTGCTCCTCAAACCACACCACTGTGCTGTCTGAGCGAGTGCCAACTGGCATAGCCAAACCTGTGCCAAGGAGCACAACAGCAGTACAGCAGTATGGACAATTGGCTGGTGCAGGGTTGGAGGTTGTCCTTAGCACCATTTTTCTTAGAAGTACATAAAAGTCTGCCAAAGCAGGGCTTGCTTTGAATGGGCCAACTAGAGGTTAGAGACTTCTGGATCCAGTCTTCTGGATTCTTGAGATCTCTTCTGCATTTCTTTGGTCAGGATGTGCTTTGAATCAGTGGTGATTTCCTCACACTAGAGGGGGAAATCTGATGGAAGGTACCTGAAGGTCAGTGTATTGCAAGTGTTTAAAATTGTTCTGTTTTGAAGAAGGCAGCTATTCCTCTTGTAAATGGAAGTCTTGCTTCTCCGGGATGCAGTATTGAGTTGCAATTCCATACTGCAACATCTGTCCTTTAAAATGTTGAAAAGAAAAATATTTATTTTCCACTGAGACTGAGTTATATTTACTTATATTTGGGAAATGTTAACTTGTGTGCTGTTAAAACTGTAATTGGATTATTACTTCCTAACATTTTTTAATTCTTCCTCATCAGCTGAATCATTCATGTGCCAGACCATTTTATTTAGCTATCCTTTCCCCTTTCTCAGATACCTTACTCTTGCAACCTGAAATGTATGTGTCTAAGCTATTGATTGTCTCAAAAATCCATTATTACAAGGTAGATCTCAACAGCCTTACAGCTGAAGTTGACAAGTGAATGATGGATTGTTCTCATTAAATGCTGGTCTTTTGAATGATGTCCCGAACCTTCAGGGATTAAAATTAGGATTCAAAGTTGGAAGAATGGAAAACTGGAAAGATCAAAGCTTTCCATGGCCCAGAACTACAGCCCAGGTAATGACTAAATCATGAATTCTTCACTAATGTTTATAAAGCTTTTGGCATTCCTTTACTTTTGACTGCTCTGGTAAGGGAAAGCGTCAGACCATTTTACTGTTCTAAAAAGTGTGGTTTTCACAGATGCAGCATAGAAGAAATTTCTTCTAGTCAGGTTAAAACTTGTAAGGGCAAAATAACCAAGTTCCCTACTACTGTGTATTAATTGCTCTAAATTCTCTTACTAGTTAGGTCTTTTTATATTACATTGGAGTTTTAGTGTAAATATATTCTAAATGATTAACAGCACCTTCTTTAGTGTGGGTCAGGAAACTTAAATCATTATTTTTATAGAAAAGAAAAAAATGGTTCTAACTCTGAGTGTAGTTTTGAGGAATTAATTGTTATTCTACAAAATCTTTTTTGCAATGGAGAGTGAGTCACCAGTTATATCCTCATGAATCTGCCCAAACAGGCATAATGCCTTGACACAATCTGGTAGCTCATGGGAGATAAAATCTGGCTGGAGATCCCAGCTCCCTGGGGAAAGCTTTTACGTGAGGCACTTAAACTATAACTCTGATGATACATGGCAGTGCCAGGAATTGGATCATGCTAATGTCAAGTACCCTGGTTTTGATCGAAAAATGTCAGCATTACATCTGGCATCAGAATTTCTTTTACAGCTGATAACCTGAGAGCTTTAAAATAGCTTAATCATTTTAAATTCTGTTTTATTCTGGCACTGTGATCTGATACCACTTCCTGGCATAGTGTTGCTGCACTATTCTTGAGGCATTTTTCTAAACCACTGTAGCTGGACTGCAGACAGAATAAGCTTTAATGAAAGTTTATTTTAGACACAAAGCCAAAAAAGGAAAAGAAAAAGTGCAATCTTCTCACAGTCTTTTACAGGAAATCCAGTAACTGCAACTTTTTTGCTTCCTGATTTATTGCTAAGTTGAGATCTCCGCAAATCATTATAGGCCAATTCTGTTTCAAAAAAAAGACACTCACTGCCAGTTGAAAGCTGAAGGGGCAAATAAGGCTACTGATGTGGAACAAGAGAGTCTGTGTGCTCTGTGTGGTATGAAATAAACATTTGCAGTGACACATGCTATGGTCCAGGGTATGAAAAAGACCCTGTAAACGATCCGGTGCTGCCAAGGCATGTGACACTTCAGTGAATGGATGACCATATGCACACGGATGACTTCATGTTCTTGGAGAACACCTGGGTCAAGGTGGAGTATAATCAAGCCGCACTCAGTAGCTTAAATTGTTAAAGGTTTTTCAGATCCAGTCACTGGCTGAAGTTTCCCCCCATGTAGGTATAAACTCATCCTGATATGCTGGCTAATGGAAGGATTGACAGCTCTGTATTTAGAATCCAGTAAAATCTCTATCCTCCTGAATACACCTTGTGAAAGATTCTTCATCTGTGCACCGTTATCTGCCAGGCAAGATACTGTGACGTTCCCTTTTTTTCCCCTGAGATATGTTTTTCTGCTTGGAAGGACATGGGGGAAGGGGTTTCAGAGCTGTGCTTTAAAATGCCACACTTGATAATGGCATTATGCTTTGATAATCTTTTTTCCTAGCACCTTTTTCAACAGAGTGGTGCATCAGGCTGCTGTCAGAAAGCCCCTCTTCATCACAAGGCGTGCCGTCCCTCAGCAGGCAGTCCAGCTGTGACACGGAGGAAATAACAGCTTGCCACCTATTCAGAGGTAGAGTCACCTTGGAGGATCTGTGCTACCTTTATTTTTCTCCCTTTAAATACTGTCTAGTGTACATAAGCCTATTATATATTTCCTTTTTTTCTGAATGGCTAGGAAGCTAGAATTTGATTTTGCTTACACTGCTGTCAAAAACGGAAATAATCTATATGCATATCTCAACCTTAAGCTGACTTGAAACAAGATGAAACAGTACAAAAGACGATCAGCAAACAAACAGAAAAAAAGTAGTTTGTTTTTTTCTTAAAAGATGACTGTCTTATAGTCCTATGTGATAAAGTATGTATGTATTTATTCAGAATGGTTAAATATTAGTAAATACTAACTTATATTTATTTAGCAGAGTATTACTTTCTACTTGTGATTTCTGTCAAACTGTATCTGAAACTTTGACTTTAACCAAGAAAGCCTAAAAATACGATTTTAAATTTGCAATTCAAGCTTACAATTTAACAAGAATCTGACCTTTTTGTAGGCATCATATTGCTAGGAAAAAAAAAACAAACAACCAAAAAACAAAACCAGGGAAGTGCAATTTTTAATTAGTGAGTTATCTTTCCAGGCATCATTTATCCTGGATTATGGGACTGCAAGTTCTCACTCCTCATTTACAGCCATACGATATGAGGAAAACAGGTTTCCCAATTTTTCAGTTCCTCAGACAGTTCTCTGCTTTAAATTACGCTTTGAACTGGAATACTTTAATGAACTGACATGAAAAAAAAATCTACCTTTAAAGAAAACCTGTCTGTAAAGAGGCTATGGCTGTAAAAACCTGATTTAACTCTTCTGTTTAAACTACCTACTCCTATTAGAAACCTCAGTTTGTAGTATTTTACTGGTTCAAAAATCTTTAAAGGTCAACAGATACTACCTTAATTATTTTATTTAAATTTTAGAAAATATAGTGAGTGATAGGTAAGGTAGCAAAGGATTTATTATTTTTTAGATTATACTGATACATTTATCTGAAATAAAGGAAATCACTTTATTTAAATGAAAATAAATTGAGATATTAAATAAATATTTCTATATTAAAGTTCAATGTTTCCTTAACAGAGTTTTCTTCAGAAATAGATCCCACACTGCAGATTGCATATCACTATTGTACCTTTACATGTGCACTGTGTCCCAGAAACTTCATTATTTTCAGCCCAGAGGCATCCACTTTTGAAGAATTTGGAAAACATCTTCCCCATGAGAAGAAATCGGTTTATTTAAAAAAAAAAATTCATAAAATTAGAAGCCTACTGCTCTGTTTAAATTTAGTCTACATGGAGATCAAGGTACGCAAACACCATCTGAGAGCTGCTGAAGTTTTATTCTAAATTCAGATGAACATTAGCACAGCAACAGTAATAATAATAAGGGATTAGCATTGTATAACGAAGTAGTAGCATTTTGCAGTGCAACGGTATCATAAACTTTACAGCAAATGACTGCTATGGTTACTCAGAACGGTATGCGCCGTATGTATGCTGAAGAGGTTATGACAATAAAGCAAGAAGTCACAGGAATTAGTGAGCTCTTCATTATTGTCATTGCAATGGCTCCCCAATGGGCAATGTGCAGTAGGAAAAAACTCAAACACTCTGAAAAGTAGTTAGTATGAACACACTGCTACCCTTCCCCCAAGGTTAATAATTCGTCTATATATATATGACATACTAGAAGACCCTAATCTATGCTAAACTAAGCTATTTCACTTTGTGTCTTCTTTTCTTTCTAGAAAAGCCTCTTGGTAAAAACATACTAGCTAAACTTCAGGCTACATTCTTTCCTCACTTGAGTCACTGCGGTAAGACAGGCAAGAAGAAAAAATCCTGGAGAAACTCCTTGAAGAAAAAAAGTATTTAAAGTGAAAATTACAGTCAGAGGAGCAAAGTTTACAAAAAAAAGCCCAAAAAATTCCTTTGCCACCGCTGACCACACAACTTTTGCTGTTCATAAGAACAGTGTAGGACCTTTCTGAGCTATTCTGCAAGCTTAGTGTTGCAGCTACTTTTGTAACTAAGAGGAAGTCAAAAGAAGTCACAGATGTGCTAAGAAAACTCAGTTACATAAATTCTGCAGCTTTTATGTACTGACATCCCTTCCAGCATTTTAGCCTCATCATCCCTGAGACCTGCAGGACAGAGGACCATGAGTAAGCTCAAAATTATTGGAATTATTCAATACCCTCAACCTTCAATATTCTAAGATCATTACTTGTCTCCCTCCCACTATGCTCTCTGCATACTGAAAATTAATTAATTTTTTCCAATATAGCAATTTTGTATTCTAGCTAAATTTGTGGATCCCTGTATTTGCTTTCACAGCAATGTGGCTCCAAAATGTTCTCAGTTCATTGATCTGGAAACATTTTTTTATTAAATAATGCCAGCAGAGATCCTCACAAACATGTGAGATGCAGTGAATTTCAGGAGACACAGAATAATCTGACTGACACTTTGCCACATCATTCCTGCAGTGACTTCTATGTATTCTCTATAATATCCTGAAACACCGAAGGATTTGCCTTGCTTTTATTTTTCCTTGTAAGTTGTAAACATCAAGTCAAAAGATTCTTATGCTGAATTATGTTTATCTTTTCCTATTTATAGTGCATATGTGTGTTTGTGAGGTGAAATCAAAGCAGGAGCAGCCATGCCTTGAGATAGCAGGATGCCAGGGCAGAGTCCCTTGGCTAGCTGCTGTTCAGCCTTAGGAAGGACTTTGCAAGAAAGACGCTGCTTATACCAAGAAGTTTTAAGGCAGGAGGAAGATATAGCCAGCTAAGCTCAGAAGGGCTTGCTAACAACAGAGGAGCTGGTGGTTTTTAAAGCATTTATAAAAAGGTTAAGTAGTAGTACTAAAGATGTTTAGAACTAATTCCTGTTTCTCCCTCATCCGTTAGGTTTCCCTAGCCCCAGCAGCAAACAGGCAGGACGGAGAGAATTGTACCCTTGCAAAAAAATCCCACAAATTAGGACAAACGTTTAGGATGAACCAGGAAAGAGAACAATCTCAATATCTATCAATAACATTACTCCTCTATAATGAATATTGCACATATTTTTATCAGGCTCTTGTTACATTTTGTTCGAACTGATTTCAAGTATATCAGAAATGGAGCACTTTTTATTTTTTTTAAGAAACTGTGAGTTTTAAAACCACCCACATCTTGATTTAAAGCAATCCAAATGGAACAATTCATTTTCAAAGCTAAAGCAGGTTGGGCAGTATACTCAGACAGAGCCCACATTTCTTAGAGCTAGAGCATAGTAAATCAACTAGTAAAACACACAGAAGAAGGTAGTATGTTGTTGAGAATGAAAAGATGTGGTTTGGAAGTCTCCTCTAAATCATCAGAACATATACTTCAACTTTGTTAGTGCTGAAGTTATGAATTATAATAGAATGCACCAACAGCATAATAAAACCCCACTCAGAGAATGGCCTTTTTCAACCCCGATAAGCAGAGCGATTCAGTTTTCATAAGCAGATGTTGGAAACTCTATAAAACATTTTCACCATATCTCACAAGGAAGCAGTCAACATTTACTGACACAAGAATTCAAGATGTCTTTCTCAGAAATTAATGCTAGAATTACATTCAGCAAATTACAAAAATCCTAAAATCAGAAATAAGCCATAGAAGCAGTAGTGCAAATGTCTCTTACACTTTTTTTCTTCAGAAATCAATCTTTCTTTCTCAGAAGTATACTGCATGCAGGCCAAGGGACTGACTTCAAGCTGCAATGGCCTTTCTTTTGATATTATTGAAGCCTAAAATGCAGCAACTTCTTCTTTCCTAGTTAGATGTTGTCACTTGTCTTATTTCATATCACTTATCATAGCTGCACTCATTTTGCAGTATGTACAGAAATACACATAACTTCTATGCCTAAATTGGAAATCAGGGTCAATCACCCCTGTTCAGCTTCTGTTACAACTTCAAAACTACAGAAAATACACAGTCTGCTTGGCAGAACTCGGCAGAGCTGCAGCTGAGCACTGCATCACCTCCTTTTATCTCTAAAGAGATATTCTGGCTTGAAGACTCCTGCTCCTTCCTCACTGCAGGTCTCTTCTGAAGAAGCAAGCTATCCCTTTCTTGTTTCAGGGACTTCTCTTTTGCTAGTAATTCCTATTCAAATATTTCTGCTTTCCACATGCTCATCTCTTCCCATCCTTAATTTTTGATCCAATATTAGGAAAGGCAGAGAGTTGTGGTTCTTTAGTTTTTAGATATTGTAACAATGAGGTACTGGTTTACACGTCCTAAAAACATCAAATGCTATGCTCTGTGCAATGCTTCCTAAAAGACTGGAAGTATGAGGAAAAGAGGCAGCCATGCAATGTCCTGATGAAGCTCTGTAGACGTCCATTCAGTTTCCATGAAAACATGTCTGTAGTAGCTGGGTTAATTACCTCTTACATGCAAAACTGTCTAATTTCAGTTTGAACAAGCCTTCTGTGGAGACCTACCAAAACAAAACTGCTGCTTGACTCGGTGGGAGATGTGTGGCAAGACAAGGCTGTCTGCTAGTATTTAAAGCCCAGTGGTGAAGAGGAGGGCTTTCTTCAGACAGAGCAAGCAGTTGTAAACAGAACAATGGCACGCATTTAAAGAAGCATAATATTGCTGAATGCAGGAAAAGATCCGTGACAGTGAGATTTATTGTGCTGTGGTCTCCTGGGGCAAGATGTGAAAGCCCCAGTCCTATAGCACAATTTGAATCATAGTGAGCAAAAGAAAATATATTGCGTGGAAAAGTCTTGCTCTAGCAGGAAGATAAAACAGATGGACTGATAGATCTTTACAACTGCAAATCTATGATTCGCTGACTTGGAAGTCCCTGTTACTTAATTAGTTGCATTAGTTTCAGCTGAGCTGTTCTGATGTGGTAGGTCTTGCGCAAAGTAAAATCAATAGACGCATGTCTGTATCACACTGTAGGCTACACTGCATGCAGTATAAAACGGAGGAGGAATTCACTAGCAATGTAAAACCATCATATTAAAAAAATTAAAAAAGGAACAATTGCCAAAATTTAAATAGTACCAAAAAATCTCCTGCACAGCAGGTTTATAGCAGAGAACATCAAACCTTGCAGTTATGCTCAGCAGTATGACTAAGTTCTGGTATTGCTCCTTGGAGAGAAATTATAGCTACAATAGTGAATATTGTAAATAGGACACCAATTGCTGACCACCAGTTTCCAGGCAGGAAAATGCGGCAAGTGTATAAACAACTGTGATTTAAATACAGACTAAACTACTATATAGTGTTTCTAATTTATGTAAATCAATGTATAGTGGTTGAGCAAGTTTATTAGTATGCCAGCTGTATTACAGTAACCTAGTGCTCAGTGGGTCTGTTTAGTCCTTGTTTTGACTTCCAGTGGAAAACCTAAGGGGAACTTAACGTTCGTATGTCATTGTACTGAAATCTTTCTGAAATCCTGAGCTTCTGTTCGGTTCCAGCTCTCCTCTTCAGCGAGCTGCAGCTAGGGCCAGTGAAGACAGCACTGTTTGCTACCTGTACAATGAAGACAGGCACAAGCTGTCTCTTCCAGATTACAACTGGAAGACTGTCATCAGTAGACGCTCCTTTCCCCACCTTAGCTTTTTTCTTTTCTTTTAGTTATGTGCACTAAACAAAACAATCTCAAGCAGTTGGAGCACAAGCCTTTTTGACTCTGAGACTGCTCAGTCAATGGGGCTTTATATCAGGAAAGATGACAACTGGGGGCAGCAGTCTTATGTCTGCTCAGTACCCAGCTTCTCAGCTGGGATAACTAGTAGAGGATGGGACAGTTTTAATGCTATGAATAACTCAGCAAACTGATAATAGCTCATTTCAACAAAAAGTTAAAGCAACATAGAATAGTAAATATTTTAATGTTACTGTCAAATAAGAGTAGACTTTATTTGCTGGAAAAAGATGCTGAAGTTTTCCTTGAGAAATACAGGGTTTAATCCTATAGATTTGAAGATTTCTTTAATATTCTGTACTACCTATTTAATTGCATATACAATAGTTCTGTTCTTTATGAGCACTGACAGAATAGCTGCATTTTGCTACTTCCACAGTAAGGAAATGAGAGAGAAATTGGACTGTACATCTAGTTTGGACCGAGAGCTTGTTTCTAGTCTTGTTTGCCACACACTTTTTATGCAACTTTTGGTCAGCCTGTGCTTAGCCTACTGGTAAAGTGAGTTTAATGGCTACTGTGGGGTGGTGCATTTCCAGGACTCATTGCTTGAAAAGCACCTAGAATGTTTACATTGGGAAACTTCAGAGTATTGTGTTATAGTGATCACTTGTCAGGCTTAGTCACATCACTTAGACCTGATAGCATTATCTGAGTGTAGCTCATCTGAATTGCAGGTCATAGATTCTTATTGTGCTGTAGAATTTGTTTCTTTATGCTTGTGGTTAAAAAAGTGACTTAGGTAAACAATGCAGTAAGTAACATGAAAAATAAGAAAGCAAGCTTTCCTCAGATTATCAGTTTTGTTGCTCTTTCTCTTAGAAAACATTTTTTTCATTTGCCCATTTGTAAATCAGGATAATGGATATAATGCCCTTTCAATTTTTTTAAGTCTTTATTTAAGAATTTGGATTTTCAGCCTTGCATCCCTATCACATTTAACCTGCCATGAAACTTCAAAATACTAAAGGATATGTATCTTTAATTAATATAAGTTATTTTTTCTTGTAACTTAATTGCCCGGATCATTTTGATGCTTCAAGGCAATGTTTAAGCAGCTGTGAAAAAAATGTGCATGTCCACAGAGTGCAATATTGTACATAGTACTAGCATCTGCAGGGAAAGCCAGCCCAGCTGAATGTACTTACAGCTCTGCTCAATTAAATAAGGTGTGTATCTATTCTGCAAAAATGTGCTGTTCCACAAACAACTTTAACAGCTTTCTAAGATGGATGAGTGTGTAAAGAGATGACCTGCTTGCATATCTTTCGGCTTTGTACCAAAGAGATTTGGATATTACAAACCATCTAATATCTTTTACGATGCTTGGAAGGTTAGAATGGCATGCGATTTGAGCAGTTGTTTGGAGAAAGATGCCAGATTTTGTCTCAGTGACATAAAATACCTGAGCATGAAGAAAGAACAGCAATAAAACTGTAAGAGAGAAATAAACTGAGACCTATATCAACAGAAAAAAATGGCATCTCTATTTACTGCAGGTGCTGTGTTTGGCAACCCTTAGCCTCTGGCAGATGCTCTTTTTAAGGCAAGATTTCCCTAACCTTAGTTAGGTAAGTGGCATATCCTGTTCTGGATACACATATTTAATTTCTTCAGTAAGACAAGCAGAGGCCAGACGCCTTTAATAGGAGACAGTAAAGAAATACAAAATAAATCACAGATTTAGAGTCTTAAATCTACTTTTAACAGGCTGTCCTGAAAAGTGAAGGTGCCCTAGGTTGAGCTGCTGGACAATTTTAAGAATTAGTGCAGGCTTTTTGCCCAGTTCCATTTAGCTGAGGTCATGGACGTGCATCCTCCCCAAGCCCCAGACGTGTTTGCTGACAAAGCAGCCATCAGCCCTATTTCAATGAGGAGCTTAGCCCTGTTCCTTTCCTCATGGTTACCACCACAGCAGATCTAGGAGATCATGTGAGCATTCTCTAGCATATTTCAAGGAATATGAGCTGCATTAGTTTAAACAGTTGAATGAGAAAGTTTTGCTAACACTGGCTAATATTCGTTCATCAGCTACAGGGGAAGGGGAAGAAAGGGAGGAAGGAAATCCCCCTTTTTTCCAGAACCATACCTCCACTGTGGGTTGTATTGATCTCCAATGAGGGGCGCTCCTAGAGCCCTGTTGTGAAGGGCAATATTCTCACGTCTTCTACACGACAAGATTAAAGTACTGCACACATGCAGCAGTCATCACTAGGTTTTCCTGTACGCTTCCCTTCTGTACTGGTTCTTATTGAAATGGCTGCAAAGCTTTTGAGGACAGCTTAAAACAATTTTGGAGCCAAATGGTGGGAGAAAATAAAGCCAAAAGAGGTGAAATAACTGAAGTGGCAGAAGAGCATCACTGTTCAGAGTGTCACCAAAACGAGCACAAAGAGATACAAATATAGATCTAAAAGTCACATGCCTAGAATCACAGCTCAGTATCTTAACCATTCTTTGTCACAGCACCTTTGAATTTTCCTAAGAGTACATAACCTTTCACTAGTGAACTTCTAAAGAGTAAACAAATGTCATTTCCATTTGCATCAAACAAAACTAGTGACTAGCCCAAGGTAACAGAAATGAATAAAACCATACCCTGTGTCAGGGACAGAGTTACAGTAGGAAAGTAGGCATTTCGCCTCCTTGTTTGTAGTGTTATTTTTGATAACTCCAAATTTCCTTAGACTCCTGTAAGTTGTGATTTCTCCTAAACACTTCTGAGAAACAAAGAACAGTAATTATTTTGAACTACTAACTTTATTTTATTCGTATAGCTGAAAAAGTTGGCTTATATCCACTTGCAATTATTTCCAGCTTTGCTCCATTTATACTACTTTCTCTTTTATATACTTTTGATCATATTCTCCATAACTACCAAATTCCAGTGCAATGTATTAAATGAACCCGGAAACCCTTTTTTTTTCATTTTGAAATAATATTACAACTTTGGGTTCTCCTAGTTCCTTAACATTACTTCATTTTTGAAAGTATGAGGAAATATTTTTCAAATAATATAGATACTTAATCTCTGTTGTTCTTTTGGTGACTGTTATACATTTTAATGTTTAAAAAAGAGAATTGATTTTGATGACAGGAAATGTTTTCGAAAAGGTACCTTTTCTATTTCTACTTATAACTTTTTGAGAAAGCAAACTGAAACGAAGATGAAATGGACCATGTATGTGAAACATAAACTTCAGTGTCAATTTTTTGTGGTCTTTTTCTGGTCCATGCTAAGTAGGCTAAATCATTTTCTTTTAGAACATGATATTGAACAACAGCATGATATTGAACAACGCCACGAGCTGGCGGGGTTCATTGAGAGGGCTTTAAACTAGGTTTGAAGGGGGAAGGGGATATTGCCCAGCTCACTAGGGATGAGCTTAGGCTTGGCGTGCCAGTGTCAGGGGTGAGATTGACAGCCCAGCTCAAGTGTGTTTACACCAATGCACGTAGCATGGGCAATAAACAGGAGGAGCTGGAAGCCATTATACAGCAGGATGGCTACGACTTGGTCGCCATCACAG
>Ga0065711_1034514_pt1 | contig 23624 bp, 25 predicted proteins | sample Hoacrofraction12_FD_59098 | JGI IMG/M metagenome (GOLD analysis project Ga0065711, IMG submission 59098) | Hoatzin crop microbial communities from Cojedes, Venezuela - Epithelial fraction 12 v2 (version 2) | ecosystem: Host-associated > Birds > Digestive system > Esophagus > Crop | place...
CACTGAAATCCATTGGCTTACAGTAAGCAAAGCAGCAGGTCCTGAATGACCTCGGCCGTGGTGACGGCGCGGGTGCTGCAGCCTTCGAAGAGGGGCAATGAGCTGCGTTGAAAGCCATTTCCACGTTAGGCTGATTTCCTGGGAGGATTCCTCTCCCGGTGCCAGGCAGGCGTGTTGGGCTCCACACCGCACTGGTTGCTGAACAGATGCAGCTCTTGGAGAAGCCTGGAGGGGAGAAGCAGCTTGGAGAATTTTCAGTCGACGACTACATCTTTGTTGATTTTGTTCTAGCACAAAACTCCTGATGGCAGCAGGGGTGGTCAGGAGCTATGGTGCAGCAGGAAGAGCTCTGCGGCTTGTGGGGAGATGTGGGGATTTCCACGCTCCTAGAAGACATGGCTGTTCGGGTCATGTTGCCAAACCTGGCAGCTGTTTCCGGATGGCTCCGCTCTGCAAAGGAGCGGCCGAAATGCCAGTGCAGAGCTCGCTGCTCACACTCACGCTGCAGTGACCTGATCGTACCGTTGCTGGTCTGATCTGCTCCCTCTTGGCTGGGAGTTCTCAGTTGCCTTTATGGTCTACAGGATAATTTATCTGTCTCGATTCTGGACACCTGCATTTCCCAACTGTGGCAGGGGTCCTGACGCCGGTGCCTTTGCTCTACCACATCCACTTGTCTGCCACAGGAGTGTCACACAGGGAAAGTCTGCAGACGCAGGAAAGTCCTGGAGCAGAGAGCCGAGTGAGTGGCCTTGCAGGAGGCCCCAGCTTTGCTGGAGTTTATTCCTATCTACACGCCGAGTTAGATAGCCCTGCCAAGAATTAATTAAAGATGTTCTGCGCAAGGAAAGAAAAGAGTGCTTTGTAGCACAGCAAACTGTGCCAACTCTTGTGGAGGCTGAAAAGAAAAATATTATGAAAGCAGAACCTATTCCATCTTTGGAAAGCTTTAATCCTGTTTAGTATTCCCAAGGCCTGCAGGAGGGGTCCCCACATCAGCCAGACCCTGCCAGCACCTCTGCCCTGCTTGCCAGGGCAGCTGCCAGTGGGAGAAGGCTCTTTCCTGTCTGGGCAGAGTCCCTCGGTGCCACCAGCACCGCCTGCAAAGCCACACCACGCTTTCCCCTTCGCTGCCCGGTCTGTAAATCCAAATAAACTGAGAGAAGCACTGGCATATGCTAATACACACACAAAACAGCCATTAGCTGTAATTATTTAATTAGCATAAAGCTACTTCTGTGCACATCCATCAGTACCTCTTTGCTTTGGCAGTCGATAAGGGAGGTGTGGTTCCAGGTGGGAGGTGAGATAACATGTTTTGGATGAGGACAAAGAAAAACAACAATCCTGACACAGCCGCATCCAGCAGCTCTCCTCTGGAGGAACTGATGGTGCTGTAGAAGGACGACAAGGTCACGGAGGTTATCAGGTTCAGGCTCCCTCAGGTCACACCACGGTCTGCTACAGCGGTGGATGAGCTTAGGAGGATTCACTAACTGTTAAGGCTCACACTGACATACATCTTTACACCTTTACTTTTCTTATTCTGTCTTTTGAAGCTTGGAGTTACCCACTTCCAGGGTCTGGAGGATCACAGGTCTCAGCGTGACGGCCTTCCAGCAATTACAGGCTCTCAGCTTCATTCGTATCAAAGTTTTCTATTTGCTAAAGCACAGACTGGAGGTGGAAGTAGATTCTCAGGGTTTCTGTGCTAAAGGAGGCCTAGGAAATTATAAAGAGAGGATGAGAATTAGCATTTAAAACAGTCATATCAGGGGATACAGCTAAGAGATACGGTTTTAAATGTTAACTTTAACCCATTTTCTATGAAGGCTTCTGTTGCTGTGCATGACTGCTTCCCCCCATTTGGTCTGTCTGCTTTAAATACAGCACTGGACTAGAGAAGTACTGATGAGTTGGATCTGGCATCATAATTCAGAAGCTGTTGGTGAGGAGAGCACTGCTGCAGCTGCTCGGAGGACTGCACGTGGTGGGTTTGGTGTGCCCAGCAGCACCTCATCCTCTGCGGCCGGCCAGAAAGCACACTGTGTACTGCCTTGCAGCATTTGTAACACGCTGCAAGCACATCAATTCCATCTCCTCCTTTCTTTTTGCTCCAGGGCCCCTTGCCTTTTTTTGTTTTTTTTCCAGACTCCATGCAGAAGGCAGTTGAAGTAAGAGCACTCGATGCCCGGCACGAGCGCTGGTGTGGGTCAGCCAGCAGAGCCCTCCACTCGTAGTTGCTGCCCTGCAGGCTGCTTCGCTGCTGAGCAGTAACCAGAGATGTGGTGCCCAAACGCAAACTTGGCCCAGCAGCAACTGCATTTCGGTAGATACTATAGCACTTAACAGGGCAGTCCAGTGTTTGAATTTCTACTCATATTGGCAAGGAATTTGCTGTTGTACTCTTTTTTGAGAAAGGCTCGTTAGTTCAAAACACTGCTATGTTTGCTGGCAGCAAGTTCTTCAGGTACCTTATTCTGAAGTTTGCCAGAGGTTTATTAGATGAGGCCATTGACTCATAAGAGCTTTGCTCTGTTACAGAAGAGGCTGATGGTAATGAGCTTACCCCAGCACCGGTCCCAGGAGGATCTGATCAATATGCACTCTTTGCAGATGGCTCTCAAAGCCAGAAAATCCCACATACATCAGCCAGCTCTGTCAGAGGCAGAAATCAGTCGGAGCTTTGAGGACATTCCCTTGCGAATGGGGGAATGCAGCCTGGGCAGCGCAGTTGTTTGTGTGACTTGCTCCCTGCCGGGGAGCAGTCCTGGAGCTGCCAGCCCTGCGAGCCTGCCGCCGGGTGGGCCCATTGCTAATGGGCTGTTTCACACAGAGCCAGCCCCTACGGAGCAGTTCAGCTCTCCTCGTTGATTAACTAGAAACAAAGGTAAAGGAATAAGAAAAAGCAACTTTACAGATGCCTCTGTTTCCTCAATAGCTACATTAGACTGATATTACACAAAGAAAATTCTATAATCCTCCAGGCACTGAAAAAACCCGTATGTTGTTTTAAACAAACAGAATTATTTCCTTTTTAACCAACAGGCAAAAGCACATGCATGCTGAGCACTGCAATAACTTATTTAAAAAATAAATGGCACTTACAGCTGCATCTGAAGTGCTTTGTGCTTGGCTTGAGCAGACAAAGTGTTCTCTGTAGGGCTACAACACTTCTGCACATCAGAAGCAACAAACAGCAGTGATATATAGACCATCCCAGGGAAACACAGTTGTTTATTTCCTCCAGCACTTTGGTCCAAATAGCACAGGTCAAAAGGAGATTCACATGACTAGAATGTGCTTTCCTCAGGTGTGAATTGCCCTAGATCTTTCAGGCATTCAACAGCTTCATCTTTTTTCCTTCGAGCTCTGCTCCGCTTTTTGTGAATGCAGAAGCTCCAGAATTCTCTGGTGATGCTGGATGACCTAGGATGGTAAAGCCCAGGACAGAGAAGGAAGAATCAGGTGAGGGCCTCACAGTACCAAGCAGCTGAATAACAAAATGGCCAGTAAATGTAAAATGAGGTACCTGGATAAGTGTCTCTAACTTTTAAGGCCTGTGGTGTCTGAGCATTCCTGCTCAGAACCTAGACTTGCAGCTACAATAGACAGTTCTAGTAAAATGTTCAGTGCTCAGTCACAGACAAAAAGGCAAATCAAATAGGAAGAGGGGAAAGAAATGACAAGGCATTGCCATGCCATCATGCCACAGTTGCTCGCATTTTGGATATTGCGTGCATTTTCGGTTTCACCATCACAGAAGGACAGGAGAGAACAAGAAAAGATACAGAAAGGGGCAAGGGGAGTTCACGGTCAGGGAGCAGCTAAAGCAGACTGGAACTCTTCAGGCCAGCAAAGGGATGGAGAGACCTTGGTTTCCACCAAGAAACATCAAATTAGCCTGGCAATGGCTTGTCCCAAACACAGTTAAGCTGTGGCATGTCTTGTCCTAATGAATTACCAACTACGAAGCCTGAGGGTGTCTGAGCCTGGGAGCAGAACGCAGCCAAGCAGCACTGCACCTCTGCCCTTCCCCTCAGGCATCCTCTGCCCTTGGGCCAGGTGAGCTCCCAGCCTGGCCCTGCAGTTGTTCTTACTGTTTTGCTGAAATATTGCATATTTCCAGTTCTTGCAAACAGATATTTTTCCTGCCAGCAAGTGGCCTGATCAGCCTGATTATAGCAGTCCCTGGAGGCAGCTGAAGATAGACACAGCAGATGGATTTGGATCATTACAAAACAATTAACAGAATAACTGGAGTGCAATTAGAGATAGCCAAGTTAAAACAAACCACTTTCACACATACTAGAGCTAACTGTCAAGGTGAAGGTCAGATTTACAAGCCATAGGATTAAGGAGTAACTCTACGCTTAAATAAATCAGACTTGAGAGCAAACAAGCAAGTCTCTCTGCCTACATGTACTTCAGCCTGTCATTTTAACTTCTGTCTGAAGAAAGGTTGTGTTTGTACATGCAGGCAGTTTCACCGGTGCTGGCAGACAGCAGGCAGGTGCAAAGCCAAAGCCAGGGAGCAGCTCCACAAGCAGCAGGGCTACGCAGCCTGGCTCCCGACGAGATGCTCCCGCGGGTATCCCGGTGCCTCTCCCCAGGAACACCCGGGTACCCTTAGCTCCCGCACAGGCTCCAGCTGTCCCCCACTGTCCCTCCCCCTCCCAGTGCCAGGTACAAGGCTTGGCTTTGGCCAGGGTCCATGCAAGGCCGGCCCACCCGCTCACCCAGAGCAAGCAAAGAACAGCCACAGGCTGACTTCTCCCCTCCTACCACCACCGCCAGTAAATCTTCTCCCCTGTCCATCTGCAAGTTTTCACATGGATTACAGGAACCTCACATCAGGACTGCCACCAGTGGGCTAGAGTTTGCTGGTGGTTTTGAACTATTTTTGCCATAGGCAAAATGGAATATTTGATCCAACAAGCCCACGTGATTGCCTACATCTGGTTTCCTCCAAAGGCAGGGCTGGCAATGCCTGCTAGCACCACAGAAGGTATGTCACCAAAAATCCCAGAGTAAAACCTCGTAACACCAATGTAGTGTTAAAAGGCAGGCATTCTTTATTGCAGCACTGGATGCACGGGGGATAATTCCACCAAACGTGCATAGCTCATACCTTTTCCGTGCAGTTTATATAGATCAAAAATATACATATTCATTAGATTTCCCAATCCGCCTATACATATGCATAACCTATCACTTTCATATTAAAATCATTTCCAAGATGTCATTTCCATAGACTCCTCCCAACTGCGCTTGCACAGTGCCTCCTAGTGGTGGTCATCGGGGCTCCAAGATGAAGGCTCATCCTCTTCATCACAGTTTCTGCGCAAACTCAGTTCTCTTCCGGCTCCCATCCACACAGTGGGGTCGTCTTGACCAGTTCTAGGCGACTTCCAGCCCCTATCAAAAACTGACCCCTTTGTATGGAGATGTAAGGCTCTGCTTCAGTTCATTCACACAAGAGATAGGTACTATAAATGCACCTGCAACTATTAGTTAATGCTATTTCTATTAAAAATCCCCTTCACTACTATTGTTTAACATTTAATGGTTACCTAGAGACTAGACCCTCTGTTCCTAGACCTAATATCCAGGTGGGTAGGGCTGTACAAGGGACATAGCAGCATTGTTCGTGTTTATGGTTAACTGACTCTGTCACCCTGGTTACAGGTACATCGCCTTGAGGAGCATTTGCTTCCAAGCAGTTCTGCTGCAGGGAGAACGAGAGGCAGCAGCACCCAGGTCCTGGTAACAGAGCATCCAGGACTTGTCCTCTCTCTTCCTGCACCCACAGTAGGCCTGAGTTTGTTTCCAAAGCACCTTTTTTGATAAATTGGTCAGTTCTTTAGCCAGCTCAGCTGTTCACCACAGCCAGAGGCAAGCAAGAGCTCAGCAGGGAATCTAGCAAACTGGTCACTGAGCCCTTTGAGAGCTCTTGAGAAAGTATACACTTTTCCCCTTGCCATTATGGTTAGATGTCTCATAGCAGTAACCTCCACCATTCTGCAGTATACTCGCAGTAAATTGCTTTTCAGGGTGATTGAATGCCCCAGCTACACTTAAGCTATGAAGCCATCAGCAGCTGTTTATTGTTTTCATTTCCCAAAGGCTGCCCAGAGCAGCTGCGGCTGCCCCCTGCCTGGCAGCGTTCAGGGCCAGGCTGGACAGGGCTTGGAGCACCCTGCTCTGGTGGAAGGCAGGGGGGCTGGAACAAGATGGTCTGTAAGGTCCCTTCCAACCCAAACCATTCTACGATTCTATAAAGAAGAGATGTTTCTTTAAATAGAAGTGCATCAAATATTTTGTTGTCAAACAATGTTAAGATTTTAGTAGGATGAACAGAAGCTTCTTTGCACACAGGGCCTCTTCTTCCATACTGCAATATTACCAGAGTTATACCTGGCCACAAGGAGCTCTGCCCTATGGACAATAAAATTGATTAATCAAGATTGATGAAGAGATGGGCTTCATTTACAAAAAATCCATCAAGGCAACCCGAGCAAGTTGCTAGTGTATTTGATACCAGCAATCGATGAGACTGTACCGTTGCAGCAGCTGCCAGACCAAGAGCCACACATGAAGGGCTGCACAGTGCCCTGCCGTGCTGGCAATGACCTGGCTGGCCAGAAGCAGAGCCTTGGCATGGGGAGACCACCCAGCTATCAAGAGACTGTTTCAAGCTGCAGATGGGGATGCCTACATTTGAGACTTCTACCAGAGGCAGCTTCTGTGAAGTTCAATGTGCTGATCTGGATGGTGCGACTGGGGAGTGAGTCGCACCATGTGCTCAGTGCTGGGATGCTGCTCAGCACTACAACCAGCACCCACCTCTTACCCCTCCCAGCACCTGGTGAAACAAGCTCCATTTGTGAAGGTTTAGCAAGTGCATTAGTGCACCGGGGAGGAAGTGCCTGCTGGCATAGGAACCAGGTGCACCAGGGAGCAGAGTGCCCCTCATACTGCTCCAGGACAAGGCTCGGACATTGGTGTTCTGTATTCTTCGTGGTCCTGCAAGAGAGGGAAGGATATCTTCGGTGAAGGCTACAGTATGGTCAGGATGTTACCACAGCTTTGAGCAGTTACCCTGCCTGGTCAGTGGCAGGAAAGGTCTCAAGAACTGCAAGAGTCCCAGTTTGGCTCAGCCCATAGCCTCATCTCTTGTGGGCCAGCCAGCGCTGTGGGAACCACAAACACCATGCTGCCCTTGCTGCAGCTTTGTACCCACCCTGCCATGCGGAGAGCTGGGTGCAACTCACCTGCAAGCACCATCAGCACTGGAGACTTCTACTCTGCTGGGCATTGAGGAGTAGACCTTCAGGGCACAGAGGAAGCACCACATCTGCAGTCAGGAACATGACCATGGAGATGTGGCCACCGTTTCTCTTTGCGCACCCGTGACTCCCCACAGCCCACCTATGGGAAGGATGGCCCATAGCTCAGCATCCCCGTTGGAGGGGCAGGGAGGACTCAGGAACACTCTTGTCCTGTGTTCCCTTGAGGTTAGCAAAGCAACCAAGGGTCAATGCAGTATTTAAAGCTCTAATTAAGCAATAAAAGCCAGTCCCTATTTCTAGTCAGTGCTGGTCCCACATCTTCCACATGGAGTCTTCTGCTGTTCATGCAGTTGCAGAAGAGCTTCTTGTCACTCTTGAAACCCCAGCCAGTTCGCAGACCAAATGAGCTTCAGCTTTCCCAACACCACCTCTAAGCACCCAGGCAGGGTTTCCCAAGCCTGTAACCCTCTGTTTCTCCCTGCAGCCTCCTCCTGCACACCACCTTTTTACTATGAAACTCAGCCACAAGATCTCTGCCCTACCTAACCAAGCCAGTTGCCCAAAGCATATTTTACCAAGTATTTCAGCAGACTGCTTTGATGAATGAAGGTGCTATTACAGTTTCTTCCTACCCAAAAAGAAGCCAGGAGCACCTGACATCTTCTGTGCAGACACCATTCACCTTTATAGCAACAAGAAATAGAACAAAAAAACCCACTGCTACTTTCTCAGATGCCCTGCTCCTCCTAGTTGTGCCCCATCAGCCCTTATAGGAAGGCAGTACTGAGCCATCACTCACCCCAACCTGCTGTACATCAGCATCCTAAACATACAGGCAAGATCCACAGAGCAGGAGAAGATGTAGCTGAGCTGAAGACCAACACTCCTTCAATAGAGCTTAGACTAGGACTTATAGCCCTGGGCTGAGCTTAAATGGGCTCCTGGGCCCATGGGCAGGGGTGTGGGTGTTGGCTCCAGGTGAAGCTGCTTGGGGCCTTTAGGGTCTATTAGTGCCCTCAGGCCCCTGGCAATGTGTCTGTCTGTCAAAGGGAAAAGAAACAAACTACTGAAGTTTTTCCAAAGGAGGCAGTGGGAGAGTTGGGAGAGGAAGGGTGAAGGTCATCTGGCTGGCAAAGCCCCAAAGCATCCCTCAGCAAATGCAGACTCAGCTCCTGCTATTGCTAATGTCCTCCCATGTGATCTTGGAAAATCATGAAGCTACTTACATATCTATCAATACATTTAATCTATGCTTATATATATCTTTAAACCCTTTTAAAACATGCTGAACTTTAAAACTCCCCTTGGCTTGTGGCTCTTATAGTGCTGATGGGAACTCAGGACAGGAACAAAGGCTGAACATACTGCCTGGGGGCTGAATCAAGGTGATTTCTCGTCATTCCTCACCGTACTTCATACTGAATGGAGACACCTGTCAAGATCTCGATCACTTAGGCTCATTTCCCGATTCCTAGCCCAAGGCACGGGCTCCGCTGTAAACTGCGTGCTTCCCAGTGTTTGTACACCCCTGCCAGGCTCCACTTTCACCACGTCCAGCCTGGGGGAAGGCTGGCCACCAGCAGGTATCGCAAGGGTTACCCTAAACCACAAACCTCTTGTTTTCAGCTTGGCCAGCCTGCTTTTGATGCCCACTGAACAAGCTGCCAGAATATCCCTCACCCTTCGGATAAGATGTCCCTGCTGGCTACGCAGCTTTCCTTTCGCTTAGCCTAGGGGCAAAGGTCTTGTGTTTTCCTCCCTGGTCCCCAGTGTCTTTCCTCCCCTGATTATCCAAAACGCACAAACGGGAGACAACAGACTCCCACCACCTCCTCACGGCTCGAGCCAGCACGGTTCCTCATCCCTCGGAAGCTGTGGGGGAAGCCGGAGCCTGACGCTCGTCGTCGGCTCCTGGCCTCAAGACACTGCCAACACAATTCGCCATCCCCACGGCGCACACCCCCCTTCCTCACCCCTCCGCTCGTCAGAACCAGCACCACCGCTCCACAGACGACTCCCACTCCTGTACCCTTGCCATCATCTCGCTAGCGTGAGCCCACCCTCACGTCAGCGCCTTTTCCCTTTGCTTGGAGTTAGGCACGCCTCTCCCTTTTGCTTGTTCTCACGTGCTGCTTAATGCTTTTGTCATCACACTGATGATAAAATGCCCATTTTCAGCTGCATGAAGCAAGAGGACCCAGAAAGATAGACTATAAATCCTTCAACGTATTTTTCACTCTGCCTGCGTGTGAGCTTGTTTGCATGTTTTTTTCTTCCCATCCAGAAGGGACACAGCTCTTCTTTTTCTATCAGCTCTGAAGCAGCTAATATTTTAAATATTGCTTATTAAAAAGAAAAAGCAAGTGCGGGTACATCAAACCTAGGGAGGCTCACACGGTGACATTGTCAGGCTGCCGTACAGCTCCGCAGGTGAGCATTTGCCTCTGATACAGCACTGCCTTCTTCTGAAGACCTCAAGATGCTCTGGAGATGTGAAGGGCTCAGCCCACGAGGTGCTGCCTGCTCTGCCCCGGCTCCAGCCCAGCGCTAGGCACATGCTTCACGTTGAGGGGAGGCAGGGCTGATCGCGGCGGGCCAGCCGGCACGCCTGGCGAGGGGCACGCGCTCGAGCTGCTCTGCTGGGCTGGGGCCAGGGAGCCCAGGGCCTGCGGGGACGGAGCCGTCATTAACGCAGGCTCACGGTGCCCCTTCGAGGGACGTGTTGCCGCGAGAGCCGCTCGACACCTGGAAATGCCGTTCCGTGGGAAATTCTATCTGAAATTGTTTTGCTAAGGGTGAAGTGAATGTGGGCTTTAAATAAAGTCAAAGCCTTGTCTAAAGATTTAAAATGGAAATGATTTAAATGTGCTCCCCCTCCTTCCCGTTCCCTGCCTTCTTCTCTTGGTCCTTAACAAAAGATCAAAAAAGAAGGAATGGTGGATGTTACAGTGGAAATAAACTGGGTGCAATGTGGAACCTGTGACCATCCTTAACCATTCCGAAGCTGTGAGAGTCAACTCACATTTTGTCGATGTATCATCCCTTCCAGGCCCTGTGTTTACATCACAGGGAACTGAGAGGATGATTTATGGAAAATACGGAGGAAAAAAGATCAGAGTTTGTGTTTTTTACATTCAAAGATTTTCTACCCCCGGACACCAGCCTTGCTAGGAGCAGGGGAGGCCTGAAAGCACCCTGGTGGGTAAGGCAGGCAGAGTGGGGGGACAGTGCCCAGGTTACAGACCCGGGGGCGAGGGGGCCACTGCTGCCAGAGCCGGGAGGGGATGCAGCCAGCCCGGCCGGGACGCGGAGCGTCCACTGCGGTGTGGCCGTAAATCTTCATTTCTGCTGGAAACAAGGCCCCAGTGGTCCAAAGCCACGCAGAAAGCGTGCGGAGTGTTTAGCTTAAGGTAAGAGGGCAACCGACAGCTGTTTCTGACAAGCTGCAAAGTTAAACACACATTTACACACCTTACTGACCAGGGAAGGGGTAAGTTGGAGGTTGTAATTAATTACATGCTTTGATGTCTACTGAATCATTGCTTCTGACGGGATTTAAGCCAGAAATGACCAAAATCTTTGGATTTCCACTATCTTCACCCTGTGTGACATCATGTAGCTTATCCAGACAATTAGTTTTAAGCCTTCCACCAGCTCCATTCACTTCCTCTGGATTGCTGCTGTGTGCCAGCTCTTTGCAGGCAGCTGCGCTGGGTTTCATCTGAGGAGGCTGGTAAAGACATCGCCAAGAATTAAAAAGAAATAATTCAAAGGAGACCCAGGAGAGCCCAGCTCTATTTAGAGCTCTGCCACGGCATCCCTGGGTACCCACAGGCCATTCATGCTATTGTTCTAGGCGTTAGATCTGCATCAATATAAGTGCTGCAAGATGATTAGCAGGGCAGAAGAGCCAGGAATTATTATTAATAATGCAAGGCAAGGACAGAGCCAGCAGGAACCAAGGATGTGTGGGACAACTCTAGTCCTCATTTTGATGCGGAGGTGTGGTAGACTCGGCAGTCCGTGCTAGTCTGCAGCAGCCACACAAGATTATTTTTAAGGTACTTTTGTGTTGTTTTAGGGCAGGGGTTGATCATGTACTGAGAGGCGTTTCTCAAAAGTTCTGCAAGGGCAAGGGAAAGCAAGCATGAACGTGATAAAAGGCCAGAGAAGGACTAAGCCCCTTGCTGGCTTCAAATATAAACATGTCCTTATAAAAATAAGGCCATTTCCTTGTAACTGGAGCGTGCAGGAAGTTTGTTTTTATAAGTAGAAAATAGAACCTGTTCTTAATGAGGAACACTTGTCCACGGTCAAACATCTTGTCAACAATGATAATTCTTTCGAGCTCCTCTGCGCCTGTGACATCCCAAAAGAATTATCTTCTGAGAAATATGATCAAAACGTCCATAAAACCCAAACAAGGAATTTACTGGACGAGATTCTCAGAGCAGGATATTGGAAAAATGAAAGCACAGTTACAAAGGAAACCTGCCATAAACGCTGCTAAGCCATAGCAGCAAAAAGCGGTGTATTGATGCTGACATCAATTACTTCTGGAAGGCTGGGAAAACCTTCACAACAGGCATGCATCTGCCTTTCATTATTTGGTTCAGCCGTTAGAGGAGACTGAACACCGCTGTGATTGCTTGCGTCCTGCCGATGCTGATGTGGCCGAATTCGGGAAATGTGGAAAACCAGTCAGAATGGGCACCCACTGGCAGAGACGGAGAGGAGCAGTCAGAGCTGCTGGAACAGCTTGAAGACCTGGAGCTTTTCACCCTAAAACGCTGCACGCTGGAAGTTCAAAGAAGAACAAACGGGAGCTGAAGGCAAACAAGGGTTGCAGGGCAGAGCCCCTGGTCTGTGCTGCCGTCCCCACTCTTGTCATGCCCTCGGGGAATTACGCAGCCCTTTTGCCGTGCCGCAGCGTTAACCCACTGGTGTGGGGCAGGGAACATTCGTAGCTGGCTGCCCACATCGTCTGCATTAGTGACACAAATCAGAGGGCGTTTTCTAAGGTCTGTGATTTCATGGGTGCTGGCTGTAGACCAAAACAAAGAATGTTGTCATCACATGTGTGGGTCAAATGGGCAGAGTACTTTCAGAAATAATTGATATGATTTATTCTCAAGATTCAACGTATTGCTATGCTATTCTCACTGAAACCCCTTTTCAGACCTTAACTCTGCATAAGACCTGCAGAAAAAGGGTAAACTTTTGATGCCAAACGAGTGGCTGTGTGAAGGTCTCGAGTTTGCTGCCGCCGCATAACCGATTACATCTGGGGACTGTGCACTCAGGACTTGGCACCTTATTATTTTTGTTACTACCTTCTACCTCATTCTCCGGAAGGACAGACAGAAAGCCTGATCCTTCTGCAGTCAAAAGGAGATTTGCCATTAACTTTGCTGAGGCCAGGATTTCATCTTCTGTGTGGGGCCGGTGCTTAATTCCATATGTGTGCAACCTGGCTAATGCTCCAAGGTACGCTTTTATCAGCAGAAGCACCCCCAGTGCCATCGCTGTTTCCTGGAGTAATTTAAATTAGCTCCATAATGCAATTCAGGGAGAGAAAGGTAATACGGGTTGAAAGTTGCAGCAACTTGATTCAGCTCAGCTACAAAAATGACAAATAGCCCCATCTGACTTGGAACTATATGAAAAGTGCGGTTCCTCATGTGTCATGCTGAAACAGACTCGTTATTATTTCATGAGCTGGCTGGCCACAGCGTCAATGTGGATAAACAAACATGGGAAAATCGCTCTGACCGCTTCTCAGAATCTTACACTGCGAAGCAGTTGTGAAGGTAAATATTAAGGGTGGGAAAACCTCAAAAGTCTCTGACCCTTATTTCCAAGCTCTGGGATCTTGCGAGATTTGGTTACCTAGTGAGAAATTTGAAACTTTGACAACTTGGCTTCAAAAATATTTTTTTTAATAGACATCATTTTCCTGTTACTAAGTAGATGAGAGACAAGCCTCTTCTCCAAAGCACAGACCAGGATAAAAAAGCACGTCTGTGTAACCATGGGAAATCGCAGACCAAAACGCTGCTTTGATTTAAATAGTAATAACAGTAATATTAAAGGATAGAATAGACATTTCCATCTTTAGTCAACTCCCTAGGTCTAGGACGGGGCTTATTCCTGCCAAGGTATTTATGCAGAACTTAGACTGATTTCCCTGGTTTCATGTAAATTGTTGCATTCTGCTTCTCTTTCTTTATATCTTTATGCTTTCTGTTCTTATTCAGCTGTTCAGGGATGTAAAAATATATCTCCCTGAATACAAATAAAATCTTTTGCAGCTTTGATTCTGCTTAATCTAAAAAACTGAGAGCAACAGAATGTTATAGATTCCGTCAGCAACAGGCAGTTTGCCCCAGACCTCACCCAGTTTGGAGCACGTGTCGGTGCGGTAGGACCCTCCCGGAAAGCACGCTTGTCGGGGCTGCGGCAGTGACATGCTCTGCACGTGTCCCTGCCTGGGAAAAGCGCTTTTTTAACCTGGCCTGTCATCACAGCAAGTAGCGCTTGCCACAGTCACAGATGCCAATCTGGAGATGCCTTTTGAAAGTTGCCAATAATGTGCTGCATTTCCTGGCTTTCCGCTGGCAGTCCTAGCCGTGTGCTGCTTATGTGGGACACTAGAACTGAGGGCCATAGCTGTGGGAGAGCATTTCCCTTCATCGGGTACCATCTGATCTTGTCAAAGAAAGAAGTAAAGAAAGGAAAGGAAGGGAACGGAAAGGGGAAAGGAAAGATTTCTACATACTTCAAAAACAAATTCACAGAAATATTCACAACAAAGAAGTCTTTGCAAAATTGAGACCATCTGGGGAGATGCCCTTCTGAGCATTTCTTCTGGTCTGCTGAGGATTTTGGCGTGATATGGAGCTGTAATTTAGCGACTCTTCCAGATGGCTTAAGGCTGTTCGTTGCAGAAGAGGGCAGATAGCACGTAAATATATAGCTATAGTCCTCTCCAGCTTCCAGATCTACTGAGCTCATGTGGGGCGAGCTGGGGAGAAAAGTGGAAGCTCTACAGCAGCATAATGCTGAACAGCTGGGACCAGAGCCCGTAACTATCAAGCCGTGCTGAGAAAATGGTCAGGTACTGTCTGTCGCCTAAGCTGGTCTCCTGCTCAGGAATATTTTGCAGATGACAATATTCAGGAGTAAACTGAGCCCAGGCGGGAGCGCAGCAGCGCGCATGCTTTAGTTGTTTCAGTCTCTATGTGCTTTGGGTACGAACGAGCTTCCAGTAACGCAGCAAAGGCCAGGTAGGGCAGGAGCTGTTTCGTGTTGCCCCAGCACTGTAGGATGTGTTATCTTAATTACGCCACACGCAGCCATCCATGTAGGCAGCGTGTTTTAAATACAAGCTGGAGGCAGGAGGCTTGAGTTTCCTCTCACACACGTTGGCTCCGTGCTAGCGTTGCTTCATCGTTTTCAGTGCAAATTCACCCTGGTTTAGATCAGCAGGAATGAGATGGCAGAATGGTTATCTTCGCCAGATGCAGGTAGTCCCCTGTCTCCTGGAGGCAGGTCAGGCAGCCAGCCTTTCCCCTGCGCGTCAGAAAATGCCCCTTTTCCAAAGCGCTGCGTGGTGGCCAAGGCATGTGCGGCCACAGCACGCAGCAGTGTGCCAGGGCAGACAGCGGGGCTTTCCGTTCCCCTCGAGGGAGGCGAACACGGGGACGGACGGGGGTTAAGCTTGCTGCTCTGCTGATGGCCAAGGAGTGTTGCACAGCAAAGCCCCGTGAGAGCTGCAGCTTGGACCATCGCCCCAGGAGGGAGCGGCATTTCCACCTTCTGCAGATTTGCCCCCCCACTCCGTGTACCTGCAGAGGCATTTGCAGCCCTGGCTCTGCGCTGAGGACGCTTTTACGGGCTGATGGCTTTGCCTTTCTGTTCAACTGCCTTTCCAGAGCGTGGTGGGTGTCCGGAACATCCTCACTGGGCTCACCGTGCCCAGCGTTTGCTCTTGTTGAACTCAAGCTGGGGGTGGAATATTTTCCCCTTCCACTTTCAGGCAAAAGGCCCCCTGTGACCAGTTCCTGGTCTGGGAAACGGGGATAAGAAGTGCTCTGTTTGTCGGTGTGGACAGCAGACAGCCTTGGCAGCAGGAGCTGTGTCTTACAGTCTTTCTGGCCGTACTTGACTCAACAGGGTCCAGGCCTTGGTTATAATAATTCTCCCCAATCAAATTCAGAGGCTGGATGAGTGCAGCTAAAGAATTAAACCATGATTTTGGCTCCGCTGACCCAGCAATAATATCAAGATGCCCTACAGATCGTCTGAAACCTGTTAATTTTGCATAATCTCCAGGTGATACTTTTTTATGTACAGGTATCTCAGGAATACAAGTTTCTGCGAGAAAGTGGCTCGGTGTTTCTGTCCTCTGCTCTGTTAATCACGACCGACTGGTGGTATCTGAATAATACAGCAAATCTTCCACAGGATAAAGTTAACATAATGAGAATTTGAATTCAGATGACCTGGAAATATCTCAATCGTGGTTTTCACAAGCTGCATTGTCAGAATAGGGCAGACGTAATTGCGGCTCAGGCTAAAGGGCAAGGGGGATGGGAAACCATGAGGCGGTGGGCATGGAAATAAATAGCCCTCTGTCACAAGAACAGCCCCATTGAGGGATGCTGATTTTGAGCAGGAGGAAGAAATCCGTCTGGAAGGAGCCTGGATATGTATCGGTTCTCCTCTTCTCATGACCCCCAGAGCTGCTCGCTGGGAAACCTCCTGCTCCCCGGCCCCGTGGGCCCCCAGCCATCCCCATCTGGGGTTCGGAAGCCCCGAGGGCAGCCCTGTGCTGCGAACCTCGCAGCACATCCCTCCAGCCTCTGCCTCTGGCACCGGAGGTGAGACGTAGGAGGCACACGTCTGGGCACCTTGGAGCGGTGGGAGGCACGGAGCTGTGTGTGCTGGGGCGGTTTGTGCCCCAGGACTGCCCAGCTCCAGTGCCAGAGGGGTGCCAGGATGCTGACCCCCTCCTCGCCGCTCCGCAGCATGGTGCAGCGGACAACATGGAGGCTATTTCAGCGATCCAGTCTTGCCTGCTTTCCGCGTAGGAGACTGGGAGCTGAGGCATGTGGTGACCAGGCCCATGGATCGTGCTGAGCCATAGATCAACTCAAAGCAATGGACCCCCCCCTCCCTGGTCCTTGTTTTGGGACTGTTAATATCTTTGTTTTTTTCCATTTACCGAGTCCTCATTAGGGCACAGTTAAGAGGCAGGTGGTGCTTCGGGTGCAGCTACCTCAGGTGTCTCCATTTCCCCGCTTATTAACCCTGATTACCTCACAGGGCTGCTGGGAACACAAGCCCTTAAAAGCAAGGGGAGGGCAAAAGGCTCTGCTTTTGCTCCTGGGGCTTATGTCTGTGCTGTGTGAGTGCTGAAGAGGGGGTTTCAGGGAAGAGAAAGCCCTTGAACCCTGGAGGGCTGAAGGCTTTCACTGCTCCTGTCTCATGGCTGTGGTCCCTGGGTGTACAGGATACAGGCAGGTAAGTTCTGTGTGCTGGCTTTAGTGGAGTGAGTAGAAGAAAAGGAGGGATTTGTCTGTTGTTTGGGAGTGTTGTAAGGAAGGATGTTTTATGGTTGTGATATTTTTCAGAGTTTTCTGTTGAATCCTTCTTTAAAAAAAAATGCTGAGTATTGCTGATGCTTGTGATTATTTCTGCCTCTGCTTTGGAAGTTGGTTGTACTGAGAAACCTGTGAGACTCTTCCTATGACCTTGAAGAGCACTGCTCAGGATGATTATCCTGAAGAGGTGGTCACTTTCAGTGCTTCCAAGGCAGCTGCCTTCAGTTCTTGCTGGAGAAAGCTGGCTGCGAGGAGCTGGAGCCAGGGAGGTTGGAAGGAAAGGCTGCTTGGCACAGGTGTGTGTGTGAGCTTGTGGTCTCAGGGAGGCACTGGGTTTTAGGCAGGTGGCCATAATGGGCTGGTCCTCAGAATGATCTGACTGACACTTCCACTTTAAAATTCTGTGGTTAAATTAATTAAATTGAGCTTTTGTTTGTGGAAGCTTGCTTGCTCTAAGAGGTGGGCAAAGTAGTCTTTTTAACATCATTTTCCTTCAACCAGGGGCAAAGTAGAAGTATGGAAGGGAACTTGCAGATGGAGAAGGGATCGTGAGGGTGCAGAAACTTTGACTAGGCACAGACCTTTTTGGAGACAAACACTTCTGTGGAGAAATTATGTTCTTTGTGAGCTGTCCTAAAATGGTTTCTGAGTGTTCTAGAGCTCTAAGGGTAGCAAGTTCAGGCATGCTTACTGTTCCTCCCAGCACTGAGTCCTGCTGACCCAGTCTGACTGTAAAGCTGGGCATCTGTGCATGTGCAGTGCCATGTGAACAGAGCCAGGGCTGCTCCTTGGGAGGGTCAGCAGCTCCAGCCCCTCTCAAAAGGGCTACATCTGGGTCTGTGCAAATGCACTGCTGCTTGAAGTGTCTCTAATGAAAGGCAAGGGATGTGTTTGCAATTAAATTGTATTTGTAAGAATTTTTTCAGCTAATGACTTTCAATGTTTGACATGTTTATGTTTAGATATGTGAGAGTTAATACAAACCTTGTGTACCACCTACTTGTGTTCCAGCCTGGCTTCATCTCCAGGGTGTGAGAGGGCTTGCTCAGATGTTATTGAGGGACCCAAGTACACAGACAGAAATATCTGTTGGTGGAGATCAGTGGAGTGACTCTTATTGCAGAAGTCTGCAGTAAAAACATCGGAGGTCTGGTATTTTGTGTTCCTAGAATTTGGCAGTAACTGTCATTCCAATATTTTAATCCTCCACCAAGCCACAGCCTCCTAGAACTTCCCTGTGCTAATTAAATATTCTTTAATAAGTATCTCAGGCTGTACTCATCAAGGAGGGTGGTCCTAAAGCCTGTAGTGATGGCTGATTTCTGAGGTGAGAAAGAATAAATGTTGTCTTCCATCTCTGAAACTGCTGGCCCTCCTGCCAGGGCAGTGCCCCACAGGGGATGTGCCTTGCCTACCTGCCTGCCATCTCTTTGTGAGATGAGGCTTTTGTATTTATTCTTATTTTTCCCTTAATTTCCCTTGGTGAGCGGTATGGTGAGCTGAAGGGGGGGGGGGCAGGCTGAAGGCCAGCAGACTTCAGCCATGTGTCACTTGCTGATGGCCCAAAGGTGTAAGCTTTCTCAAGGCCTGGCTCATGGAGGTGGTTCCTCCCTGAGGGGATGCCCGGGTGTGGGGCTGCCATGTTCCTGTTGGCGGGGCAGGCCTGCTGGCTTTGGCAGGCCTAGGCCTCGGGGAGGGGTTCACAGCCTGAGCTCTGTGTTTGAAAGTACTGAGGCTTTCTCCATTTTTTGGGTGTTATTACATATATTCTGACTTAAAAAGGTGGGGTTTAGAAAAGGATGCTTTCTTAAAGTGTTTATTTCAGTTTTGTGCTGGGGATCTGCAGGCCCAGCAGAGGGGGGGTCAGGCCTCTGCCCCGCACATCCCAGGGGAGCCCAGCTGTGCCACAGGCCAGGAGCCTGGTCATGCTGCTGCTTTGTGGCCTGCTGTGTCCCCACACCGGGGTTTCTTTTGGTGGAGCTGTGGGGTGTGAGCAAAGCCAGCCCTTCTGGCCCAAGGGAGGGTGGACGAGTGGCGGGTGGGGCTGGGGACCAGCTGTGGTGACTCTCGTTTTGCTACAACCTGTTCACCTGGAGAGCTGATAAGGGGCAGCTGTGTCAGGGAGACAAAAAAAAACCCCAACAAGGCACTAATTAGTGTGAAAAGCACCTGGGACTGAGCCTGGGTTATAAAAAAGTTACAAATGGAGAGCCCCCCCAAGCTTGTCCTGTGTGTGGTTCCCCATGGTGGCAGTCTGTCCCCTGTCCTTGGGAGCAGGGCTGTCCTCCCTGGCCTGCACTGGCAGGGCAAGGTTGTAGCAGCTGGGCCTGAGAAAAAGGTGGGTTTGGAAAAAGAAATGCTGCTAAAGCAATTTAACGAGGGTATGATGAAGTAGTTGGGCTGTAATAGGTTTTAAGCTCCTGTTTTCACTGTCTGCTGTCTCCGGTTTGTACAGCACTTGCCTGGAGGGATCCTGGGCCCAGGCTGAGCCCCTGGAGATGGTGTTGAGGCATGGAGTTGCAGCAAAGCCCGAGGGAGATGTGAGCAGCGGCTCTGGGCTGGGGCATGGAGGATCCGGGCACGTGTCCTGTGTGCTCAGACAGTGCTTTGGAGGAAGAGGTATGGATAAATGCTGGGCATAAAGCATGAGTAAGTGTTTTACTTCCTAAGCCTGATGACTGGAAGCTGATTTAAGTGTGGACCTTATTAAGGTATATGGGAGCTTGGTGTACTTTTCCTGTAATCCAGTCAATGACTTTTTGAATAGAGTATCTCTTCAGAACTCCATGAATAATTAAACTATAATTCTGATCTGCTATTAATGGAAAATAAATACCTACAGAGACATGTCACAAGGGAGGCTTAATTATTCTGTCTAGAGAATACTTAAAACTCCCAGATTTTTTCCCCACCTATTTAGAAACACGCTAACAATATTTAGGCTGAAATACAGAATTTGACTGCATCTAGCTTCCTTGAATTCTTTGGAATGAGCTGTTAGCTCCTGTTATTGCCTGCCCTTCTCAGAAGCATTAACTAGCTTGAACGTAATCATCCATTTTCTGATATACTCTGATCCTGGGCCTTTATGGATGCTTTGACTCTCCTTGACTTCACTGGGAACTGAGGATAGCCAGCTCTTCGAAGAGTTGGCCTCGCAGTTAATTTGTGTGCTGAAACTGGCATTTATATTAAATAACAAAAAAGGCAGTCTTGGAGAGCGCTGTAAAAATTTCTGCATCATGAGCAGAGCTCTGAATTGGCTGGAGGACTGAGGTCTGACTAAGAGCTGATGTAAAAATGTATTTATGTAGACTCCATTATTCAGAGATGTCAAACTTAAACTGATGCCAGCTGCCAAACTGCCTTTCTGGACCTCTTTTTCTATTTCTGAATATCTTGTTTGAGTTTCTGTTCTCACCAATATGTTGCCCTTTTCATGACCTTGGGGGCAGCCTGTGTTGTAGCTGCTTGGTACACTTCCTGGATGGCACCTGTCAGCTGGGCATCTCAAAGTGGTCTGAGCACTTCAGCTTCCCCAATGTGGCCAGTCATCCCCTCAGGCATGGACGAAGTCGTCAGCCACCTGAATAAAACATCCACCATAAACCAAGTCTAGGGAGCAGCCAGCAGAGGCTGGAGGGTGGCTTGGAGAACATGCTTTTACCCTCTCTGATCAGGTGTGTAAATGTGAGTATAGGAGCTTGGAGAAACACCCCTGGGGTTGTCTGCCACCAGCCCCTGGCCAGGCAGCAGCTTTCTGTGGCTGCAGAGCTCTTCTCTGCTGTCCTCAGAGCAAGATTATCTTTTGTGATATCTTTGCTTCAAGTAGTGGCAGAACTTCTGCTAATGCATTTTTCTAATGGTTTTTATACCAGCAGGATTAACCTGATAGTCTTTGCTCTCCTCTCTTCCAACTTAGGTGAAGGTTTTTCATGCTGCTGGATAATTATTCCCAAAACCAGGAGTAAATATCAGGCTTAGCTCTTATTCTTGAAAGCACTGAGGCAATTGGAAGGAAATTCCACCCCACAAACCCTGCTTTTCCCATTGTAAGAGTCAAAAGCAATGGCACCACTGCCCCAGCCCTTGCTGTGAGCATCCCTCTCAGTCTAAAACGAATGACTGTGTGCTTTCCCATCCTGATGTCAGAACTGTCTCTGCTTTCTGTCCTTAAGATGGGAGGAACACCCTGCTAGCTTCCTTCTCTTGTCCTGTCCCCTCCCCAGCCTCTTCTGTGATCTGGAGTTTGTGCAGCGGCATCAGCTAACCAAGGCTGAGCGACAGCATGTGTTGGGAGTCCTCTTGGATGGAACTAATAAAATATTCCTGGCCACAAGTTGTGTGAAATACTGCAGAGCACCTGCAGAAGGGAGCTGACTCCTCCTGAACTGTGGTTCTTCAATTAATCTTTACTCTGGGCACATACATCAATAGCATAGTTCATGCAGGGTGACAGAAATGCTAAGAAATGATAGGAAAAAGAGGACTGGAGCTGGACTGAATTTTTATGAAGAGGAATAAAGGCAGGCATGAATATTGTTTTCTTTTGTTGTGCCTGACCTTGGCCCAAGCCTTGAATGTCTCTGTAAGACAAGAGATGATCTGGTCAATCCCAAACCTCAGCTTTTTGCTGAAGAGCAGGAGAAGGATTTTTGTTCCCTGTCACCTGTGTCTCAATTTTCTGAAACAGCTTCTTGTTTCTTCCATTATATTTTCCTGGCCTTTATTAGCCACAAGATCCTAAAAGCATCAGATGCTAATCCTGACTCTGGATGCAGTCTTCAAATACTGCAGGGCTAAAGCACTGCAGGAGGTGCAAATGCGCAGTACTGCAGGCTCTGGGGATCCTGACTGCGGTGTAAAACCAGTACAGTCAGGAGAGAACTGGGGTGTTTACTGGATACTTCTTATTTTGCTGGCTACAGGAGGGAAAAGGCATACTGTCTGTGTTCAGCAAAGGCTTTGCAGTCCCTGCTCAGTGTCGAAGTTAAAAATCTTTCACCTGGCTGTTTTCCTTCCTGTAGATGTCAGGCAAGAGCCCTGTCTGTCCAGTGAGGGTACGGATGACAACTGACGTGCTGCTGGAAAGGAGATGGACATCCCTGGGATGTCCCCCTTATTCTGTGACAACAGTCGGATTTCCTGAGCCCAGCAGCCTCGGTCATAGGTGTAAGGGCTCTGGGCTGACTGTGTTGCCCAGCCTGTGTGCTGCTGAAGGGCTGATGCACAGCTTTAGCTGGGTCTGCTGTGCAGAGGAAGAGTTTTGTCTTGGCTTTTGTGTAGGTTTTAATGTAAAATATTCCAAGTGTATTACCCTATGCAAACTGCTACTTCAAGGTGGTAAGAGTTGTGCTGAGTAGCTGGGAGGAAGGTAATCTGCAGGGGTACCAGGTCTATCTCTGGAGAGAGGGAGTGCCTTCCCAGTTTGTGTTTCCAGATTGTCTGAACCCACCTCACATACTTGGCTTTGCTGTTGAAGGGGCTGTAGTGTCAGGACAAGTTCATTATCCCACTCCTTAACCTTCTTGCACCAGCAGAATGTGGAGTTATCACTAAAGAGCGTGGCAGTTTCTTGTAGGTTAACAGTCTGAGTGCACAGGGTGAATGCAGTGCTTGTGGTTGCAAACACTAAATCAAAAGGGATGCAACCTGAACTGTGAAGGCTGGGAGTCTAGTCCTAGTGCAGCTGACTGCACCCACAGCATGAAATTGTGTTGTTGCTAGTTTTTGAAGAATATCCACAACTCATTGGGGTTTGTTTATTCCTTCGAATAAACTTTCTGTCCTTTCAGGTTTTGTGGCAGAATTCATTTCTCACTGACCTTGTGACAGCTTCATTCTGAAGCTGGCCATATGTTGTCTGATTATCCAGACTATCTATGTAACTTCCACATGTGTTTACCCAGCCTGGTTGCTTATTACTGCTCCCGCTGCTAGGCTAATGATGCTGTCCTTAATGCCCCTATTAATCTTCTTTGCTCCACAAGTGTCACTGTTCCTATTCTCACACTTTTTTAATGTGAGATGCCCCATTAAGTCATTCCCTTTGCTGTGCAAATCCTTTCTCAAACACTTGATTTTTGCCAGTAATGCTGCATCCCTCTTCTGCGTGCATGTACATGTGGGATGTACATCATCTAGCAGTGTGTGAGAACTGACTCCCCTGCTCGTGGCTGTCCGCAGCAGGGCTGTTCCTAGTGCTGTGTTCTTGCTGTGAGCTTCCTCCTGCAGCTTCTCTCTGTTTGCCTGTTTCATGTACAGTGAGAACTGTATTTGTCCTTGTGTGACGTGAGGCTTGTGGCACTCCTCCTGTGCTCCCCAGAACAGCAACAGCCCTAGGAAGAAAGAGGGTCAGTGATTTCAGTGGGTTGTGTTGCTGGAGTGTGAGCAGTGTAAGGTAACTGCAGAGCAAGAGTGCTTCTGTTGTGTGATTTAATGTTGAAGTCTCTTATTTTGACACCAGGAGATAATTTGAAACTGGAGGTTTTGATAGGGGAAGGTGGGGAAAGGCTGGTAAAAAGAGGAACCTGCAAAGCTGGTGGTTGATGAACCTCATTCTCCTTCACTGACACTTGAGAATTTTATCTTCTCTGCTTCAAAAAGATCTAGAGATCCTGTCAGCTGCTTGTATGGGGATGAGGTATCCTCTGTGACAGGCCACAAGGTCTCCAGGGGAAGCTGTGACTAAGAAGAGTTAAATTAACACCACCACCCCCCCCCCCCC
>Ga0065711_1034519_pt1 | contig 23624 bp, 10 predicted proteins | sample Hoacrofraction12_FD_59098 | JGI IMG/M metagenome (GOLD analysis project Ga0065711, IMG submission 59098) | Hoatzin crop microbial communities from Cojedes, Venezuela - Epithelial fraction 12 v2 (version 2) | ecosystem: Host-associated > Birds > Digestive system > Esophagus > Crop | place...
AGACATGATTTCCCTTTGGTGAACCCATGCTGACTACTCCTGATAACCTTCTTTTCTTCCACTTGCTTGATGATGGCCTCCAGGATAAGCTGCTCCATCACCTTTCCCGGGATGGAGGTGAGGCTGATCAGTCTGTAGTTCCCTGCAAAATTCCATTTGCAAAATTCCTAATTGGAAATGAGTGTTGAACATCATTAAGGTTTCAAATTATTAATCTCCAGGGTTTTAACTGAGACCCATCTGTAGCTGTAAGTCAAGGCTGGATACAAATGAAGGAACTGCAGAAGAAACCTTACATTGTGTGAATGCATTGCACTCACAATGCCTTTGTCATCTGTCCTCATTTTTAATGTTACTAAATTTTCCTGAGATCACTTTAAGTGTGTATACACAGATAGTCTGAGTTAATAAGATAGCAATTACTAGCATGCTGTTACAAAACCAATACTCAAATATCATCTTATGTCCTGCTCTTACAGTGATACCATTAAAAATTGTATAAGACTTTTTTATTACTACTTGAAAACAAAACGATTTATTGTGGTGTAATAATACTCTACCCATTTCCATGCCATCTTTAGGGGTTAGTATTCTGAGCCTTTCCACAGTTCCTAAGTGACTACATAATGCCATCTAGTGGTATAAGACTTCAGTTCTTTTAAAAACTACATTCAGATTTAAGTTTTGTCATTTAGGATGCCTAATTGTCTGACTTGTGACTAAATCATTGCAGTTATGACTTCGGTGTTGAAAATAAACTGATCCTCTAAACCTGAAGATTTCAAAGCTTATTATTATCCTTTTGGATTTCAAAGTGTATTATTATCCATTTATAACAGGCACAATAACCAACCAGTTATTTAGAGTCTCAGGGCAAATACATAGCACCCATTGTCACAACTGGTCCAAATATATTTCAGCAATTAGTGAAAAAAAACACAAGGTGCATAGCAAAACATGAATAATTATGTGATTATATATTTGTAACTCTTCACAATTAATACATATGCTGCAGCTGTGGAGGTCTCCACATCAGTGCAGGATGAGCCACATGGTACACAGCCCCGTTCTACGATCATACCATTAAATCATATCATAGAATGATTTTGGTTGGAAGGGACCTTATAGATTATCTAGGTCCAACCCTACTGCCTTGGGCAGGGACACCTTCCACTAGACCATGTTGCTCAAAGCCCCCGTCAACCTGGCCTTAAACACCACCAGGGAGGGGGCAGCCACAACTTCTCTGGGCAACCTTTGCCAGTGTCTCACCACCCTCACAGTGAAGAATTTCTTTATCATACATAATCTAAATCTACTCTCTTTCAGTTGAAACTCATTACCTCTTGTCCTATCACTACATACCCTTGTGAAAAGTCACTCTCCATCTCTCTTGTAGGCCCCCTTCAGGTACTGGAAGCCTGCAATAAGGTCTCCTTGGAGCCTTCTCTTCTCCAGGCTGAACAGCCCCAACTCCCTCAGCCTTTCCTCATAGGAGAGGTGCTCCAGCCTTCTAATCATTTTTGTGGCCCTCCTCTGGACCCACTCCAACAGGTCCATGTCCTTCTTGTGCTGGGGCCTCCAGAGCAGGATGCAGTGCTCCAGGTGGGGTCTCACCAGAGCAGAGTAGAGGGGCAGAATCACCTCCCTTGACCTGGTGGCCACACTGCTTTTGATGCAGCCCAGGATACAGTTGGCCTTCTGGGCTGTGAGTGCACACTAATGGGTCATGTTGAGCTTCTCATCAATCATGACCTCCAAGTCCTTTTCCTCAGGGCTGCTCTCAATCCATTCTGCGCCCATCCTGTATATGTGCTTGGGATTGCCCTGACCTAGGTGCAGGACCTCGCACTTGGTCTTGTTGAACCTCGTTGGTTTGCACGGACCCACTTGTCAAGACTGTCAAGGTCCCTCTGGATGGCATCCCTTCCCTCCAGTGTGTCAACTACACCACACAGCTTGGTGTCGTTGGCAGACTGGCTGGGATTGCACTTGATCCCACTGTCCATATCACTGACAAAGATGTTAAACAGCGCTGGTCCCAATACTGACCCCCGAGGAACGTCACTTGATGAACCATAGAGGCTCTTATTCTACTGGATCAGTTTATACAACTTCTTTAGAAATAAGCCCTTTTCTACCATCCTTTAAATGTCCCCATTTTACCAGCCTTATTACCCTGAGACTGGGTTTCTGGCTTCGCCATCCCTGGCTACACCAATATTTGTGAATAATACTGTGGCCACATGGCTCTCCTTTACCTGCTTCCATGCTGCCTACTGGGAGTAGACCCTGGCCTGTGCTAACCCAAACTTTCCCAGGCACTATCTAGGAAAATGTTGGTTGGCATAAACCAAACTTGTCACAGGGTCTGCTCTGATAATATAATGGTATGGTTGTGAGTCAGTGCTCAGGCCCATAGTTTGGATCAGTTTAATTTATGGGTAAAGATGTACCCTCTGTTTTTTCATAGCTATTCTTTCAGTTACATCCATAAAGCTGAGTCTGTATTGGAGAGCTTCCCACTCTGTAGGAACACAAACCTCTGATGTTCTGGGAGATGATGGGGCAGCCTTTTCAGAAATAGTCTGCTGGAGCAGTAAACGGTATTCTAGAGTATTCGGACTGGAACGGAAAGAAATCATTTATGAATATTCCAGCAGCTTTGTGCCAACCTTCTCAGGCCTGCAGCACAGTTAACCACAGTATCACTGGACAGCAAAGTCCCTGTTTCAGAGATTTGACCCAGAATTGAAACTTAAGCACTGCATGTGCATTTCCTATTATCTTTCCAAGGTAAAACTACTTGCAAGTCGACATTTTCTCATAGTTCATGTATACCAATATAGTCCTGAATACATGAGCCACAACCATCTTTCAATGCCCATTCTCAAGAAGTTGTCAACACTTTTGGTCTTAGATCATGATATCAAAGTAAGTGGATAAAATGAACCATGCATATTTCTCATAAAAATTATTCTGAAACTCCTGTCCCTTTTCCACTTGCACCCTGTGGTCTCCAAAGAGATCACAGAGGGAGCAGCTTTGATGCTTTGTTACCTGATGCATCCTGAGCAGCCTGTTTCAGTCTAAACTTTCATTTTAAGATGGTGTGTTTCTAGCCATCTTCACTGCAAGACTGAGTAACATGTAAACCACACAGTACCCTTTTCAGTTTGCTAATTACTGTCATACACCTTACATATATGCATATACTAGAAATGTATATATCAGTATATATCACCAAAAAATCTAAGTCAAAGAAGATAACCTTTAGCAACAATACAAATGATATCAGGTCTCCTTTCATACTGTGTTCAGTATGGGGGTCAATATTTGAAAAGATGTTAAACAGTAGAACCAATTTATCCACTGAATTAAGCTTCAAAATTAATTTTCCAACATTTTTATTCTAGGAGTACTATAACACAAAACTGAAATAAAAAAACACTTTCTTACCATCGCCTTTGTCACTGTTTTCCAGAAGTTTCTGGGCATTATACTTTGTTACTGAATTCAAAACCCAAGAGAAAAGATCAGACACATATCCTAAATAAGGTTTTAAAGTGCATAGAGAGTAAAAAGTCCATTCACATCCAGAAAGATTTCTTCAAGGGCTCAGCTAAAATTTGCAAACACAGTATGCTGAATGTTTGCCATCTGGTCTGTATCGTTGGTTAGATTCTAGAAAATGTGTTAAAGAGTACTTTGATTCTGTTTAAGTGTGGGATGTACTGTCCGCAACAACATTATGCATATTTTTCCCTTACATAATGTCCTGGATACAATGAATAAGGTCAGTACACACCAGATTTACCAGTAGGAGTAATGGCAGCATGGAATAAATATTTGGCATAATAAATACATTTCTGTTTCTCTCGTTAACTATTACCATGGGACACTTAAAAATATGAGAAGTATACAAAACAATCACATAAATTTAAATAATGCTGTTTTGATGTAGAAAAAGGCAAAAGCAAGCTGACATCTTGTTCTTTTAAAAGTAAAGCATAAATGTCTAACAACAAGGCTTTTTAATGCTTTTCTTTTGATCTTAGAACAATCAGCACTCTGTGCTTCATCCCACGTACGTATGACCTGCAAACTGAGAACAGATATCCAAGGCATTTGCTTATTTGTAACAAATCCTGACCAAAGATGCATTTTTATGTATATACATGAAGATACATAAACTCATTTAAATAATTTGTGTTTCAATTTGGCATCAGATTTTAATATGTCAAATATTTCAGTCAAATGCCACTTCCTTTGACAGAGCTTTTATCACTATGCATATATGTGTTTATACTCTAATATATACATATGGAAACATGTATCTAGTATGTGAAACTACTAGCTAGATTCCGTTTCCTGCAGTTTTTTCATACCTTAAGCATCTGAGCTGAAATTTTCTAAAGGTGATCTCAGTTTCAGGTTCAGGTTATTTTTATTTGGCTTAAGATATTCCATTTCAGAAAAAAAATCATGCCATCTTCCAGTAAATATTGATTGCAACTCTGATAAAATTAAATTTATTTTCTTTTGTGTCTTGTCTTACATAAGAGACCTGATACTTCTGAAGGTGGGTTGCTTTTAAAGTGTAAAGCCACCATTTATTGTCAAATTATAACCTTCTGAGTTATCTTATTTTACACATACTTAAGAGGTAAGTGCTTAAAACTTTGTCTGCTTGTTAGAGTTTCGCAGATAGAAGATTCTGTCTGTATGTACTATATAGACTAGCCTCCTTGTTGGAATCTAGAAAACAGACAGTATTTTGGTGAAATTCATTCCTGAAACTCAGTTAGGCTTGTTTCCGTATCATCATCTGTCTTCCTTTTATTTTCTTTTCACCAAGAGACGCTGGTAACATTTCCGTTGTATGTGGTCTGAAGTGGAAGACACTTTTATCTTTCTCCTGTTAGCAGCTTCTTAATATACTTATTATTTATATATTTGTGTTCCTAGAATCATAGGTATTAAAAATGAGACATTCTTTAGCACGTAAATCTGTTCTAAAAATACTTGCTCAAACAAAGTACTACAGTCATGTTCAGCCTAAAACTTCTCAGCCCAGGAAATATTGTCATGCTACAACAGAATTTAGCAAGAATTTTAACAGAAGTATATTTTTTTTTTCCTCTTTACAGCATACAGTAAATTAAACGGATTTATTACTGGTTTTCTCGAGTGTACAAAGCAAATTTTTGTTATTTATTTTCTAGATCAAAGTTCAGGGGATCCTTCAACAGATTCAGACACTAGCTTGTGCTAAGTGTTTCAAGGTCTTGAGCACAGCCTTATCTTGAAAAATCTGTAAGCTGGAGCGCTATTCCTCTTTCAGTATACATGTAAACACAGTGAGGACCAATCAAACATAAATATTTTTGAATGCTGTTACTCTGAATTCAGTAAATATCAAAAAAGGAAACTCAGAACGTTACTCCAGCAGAAAATGAAAAGCTAAAAAAGAGTAGAATTCACAAAAGACAGAAAAAAGAAAATGAGGAATATTCAAGTTAAATTTGTTTACATTCTTCATCTGACTTACTACTGAGTTATGCTTGTAGCAAGTAAACAGAGAGGGATGCAGTTTGAGGTAAGAATATACTGTTTCAAACGTAAAGGGTACAAGAGAGAATAAAGGTTTGAGGGTTTTTTTTTTTTAAGAAAAGGGTTTATTTATGGAACTAACTGTTTTAATTTACCTTCATAAATAAATTCTATTTTTAAGGGGTACTACACACTATTATCATATGATTACCAGAAACTGTGAAAGAGTTAGAAGTTTCGGAAACAAGCTTTAACGAATCAAATATTTCTCATTTGCATTTATAAGTTATAAAAGTTACAAAAGTGGCAATAGCTAATTATTTGCATTGGTTGACCGAACACTATGTGAGTAGTGTGATAAGTAGAATGGAAAATGCATTATACTGTATCGTTTAGTTTTATTTCTTGCATTAAAAACTTACAAGTACAATCCTCCTGAGCAAGCATTCATTCCGTGATTGAAATATTTAAATAAAAATCTCATCATTCAATACTGATAAGAAAAATCAAACTGTAGGCAACAAAGTATTTCAAGATTTCTCAAATGATTAGTCTGAACATATGTCTTCCCTTGTTGATAGCTACTGCTGATTACTGGAAAAAAATGGTACACTTCAACAGGACTAATCTGCCCCCTTGTGACAGACTAAGAAAAATTGTTAGATCAATAAAATACTGGCATCTTTAAAAAATTTAATTGAGAGTTCAGTAAATGAAACTGAAATCAAGGTTGGGCTGGTTATATCAAAGCTTCTTGATGCTGCTGTGAGAACACAGCATCACTAAATGCAGTCCACTAAAAGTCCACTATAATGTGTTCACTAAATGCCAGTCATAGCAGAGGTCTGTCATCAACCAGTGCTGTATCTCCTGGTGTCTTATACCAGTTTGGGCTACTTTTATCCTAATGCTGTGGTTCCTTGGGTCACAATGTTCAGCGATATGACAGGGCACTTTATAACACTTGCAAATTCTTCTGAAGAGTGAAATATTCATACATACTTTCATAGTTAGTTTAGCCTATTTTTAAGAGTAAGGCTGTCAAGACAATGGGTTTTTTGTTGTTGTTATGTAAACAAAAGTATGTTAATAGCACAATCTGTTCAAGACTAGCTTCATAAAAATGAAATATTTTCAGCTGCAATTCATCTGACTAAAAGTATAGTTCTAAAAGTATGATTTGAAAAGGTGACAAAGTAATTTTCAAGGGCACTTGCTCTGTTATTACTGCATACACACAGTTTAGCAAAGCCAAGACCACCCACCTATTGACATTTACAGGAGCTACTCTTCAGCTCACTAATTAGAACACTCCTTCAAAAACTTGAGAAGAGTCATTCTTCAGTTTCAACTTTATAAGGGAACGAAAAATCAAAATAACATAATCCTTTAATTTACTTTGCTAACGACTTGTGGAAGGACAGTGTTCCACTTTACTCTGAAGCATGGACAAGCAGTCTATGAATTCTTATGCTTGCTTAAAACTTCACAATTATATTCAAATGCATAGGTCAGCACCATAAAACATTGCCATAACAACATAATTTCATGAGATGAAAAAGTTGTGAAGAAATGTGCATTCCAGAGATGACAGAATAGTGGAGTTCTAACTAAAACTGATTAAAGGTGCTTCTTCCAGAAGTAAAATAGCATCTGTGTGAGGCAGGATAAGAAAAAAATGGCTTTAAGTTCCCTGTTGCCAGTAGATAACAGTTATGGGGAAAATGTCATATAGCTGTTTCCACAGTAAGTGGTGAAACTAAGAAAAAGGGAGAATAATACCGCAGATGTGATGACTATAGATGCAGACTCCATGAGGAAGCTGTCACTTGAATTTCCTGGAGATTAATACATCATTTTTGTAAAGGCTATCTCACTGGAGAATCTCAGTCTTACTATAACCCGATGACTGTACATCATATTCTTTGCCCAGTATAGGACATCCTCTAACCTTAATCACTCCGATTGCAAGTTTAAAAATAGCTCTTGGTAATTAGTTATTACTCACACTGGTGTAACTCCAAATTTTGGCTCTTCCTATCTAGAATACCGGACATTTTCTTTAGAGTTGTCTACTCAATCAGATCACACAGAAGAAAGAAGTAGCTTTATGTCCACCAATTCCAAGACATCATTAGATCTTTTCTATCTTACTTATATTCAATGACATACTCTATAACACACTCATAATCCTAATCAGATAACAAGCAGACTGCGCAGCTGCAAAAAAGCAGATGGAAGGGTTATAAGCTTCCTGCAGCTCTGTCTACGTGGTTACTTTAGACAGGCCCCAGATCACCCTGCCTATGTTCTGTGCTGATCAAGAGATGTGTGAGTGCACTAAATGTCTCACCACGCCAGAGCTAACAAGGCTGCTGCATGGCACAGTTAATTAGCCAGGGCCAGGCACTGAGCGCGCACACTCTCGGTTGTCTCAGAACACTTGCGGTGTGAGGTTATATCAGCTTTCAGCACCGGCACAGAAAGACCGTGCCTACTCACAGCACGATATGTAGGCATATTCTGAACACAAATCAGGGTTCAAAAGCATTAGAGTACCTGCCCAGAAAAATCAGTGAGGAAAAGAATAAAAAATTAAATTAATCTTGAGACACAGGGACAAAGCATAGAAATATATCAACATCCAGTACTTTCCTCTTCAAGACCAGGGATGTATGTGTGATTCTGGAACTCAGATAGCCAGCTTGTATCTTCTGATAAGTCTCTCAAGATACAATTCATCTAATCAAATAGGGACTCCTACACTACAGAAATCTACATCTGAGCTAGACAATTAGATATCCTTTATAGTTAACCGAAAGAAACAGGAGATTTGAGGGTGTAATTAATCTCATTCTAAAGTAGATATCTAAAAATATTTCAAATGAGTCATACTTTAAAAGTGCCTATTTCTCTCCACTAAACATAAGAGAATGCCAGACCTCTACCTCAGATGTAGACTACAGTTCTGCCATCATCTAACGACAAGAAAGACGAATCCCACTGTCCATGCCTATGTTCCTTTAAGTGAGCACAACTGTATTTCTTAATTCATTAGGAGAATTCTAAGGCATTAGAAGCTGTGAATAGTTCAAAGACCGACTTCTCATGGGCCAGGCAGCTATTACAAAATTTTATTTTCATAATAGCATTTATAAAAGAATTCTTACCTGTCGGAGTAGGTATTTTGAGACTATGTGTATGTGAGACATTCTGTTCTTAATAGTACCTGGCTTCTTCCACATGTTTTACAGATATCAGTTGGCATTATCTGTATTACGCAGCTGTTTCCTAAAACACAAACTAATGCTAAGTGCTAATTTTCTGATTGCATATTTAATTGCCCAAGTAAATTGCCCAATTCTCCAAAACATTCACCAGCTGGGCCTGCTGATGGACTTGAAAGCTTTATTTGGATCTCCTTGTCCTCTCTTGTGTATTCTCATTCTCAGTATCTTTCTCCTCTCAGCTTGAGCTCTACTGTTTTTAGTACTTCAGACTACTTACTTCCATAATTGAAAGAGTTGCTGTGTTCAACAGCTGAAAGAATTACCTTTATCAACTTCTTTAAAGATGTTGTGTTAGTCATCAATTTAAAATTGAACAAGAGTAAAACTGGGTTTTCCTCTCCCCTGCTGACTGCTGGTTCTTAACTTTCTTAATGGTGCATCAAAGCAAAAGAGTAGTAATCTAAGTGTTAATTTATCTCATGCTGCCAGATTAACGTACCTTGCAGCACCAATATCTCATTGCTAATCTTTATTGTTTGGACCTATGGGAAAACAACAGATTTAAAAGTTATGGTATTGGTGTAAACAGAATAGTAATTATTGCACCAGAAGCTCCAATTAAGAAGTAGACATATCTCACACACTCATAGATGGTAGATCTCTAGCAAACTAACCCTAATCTCTACTGCAGAAAGACATCCACAGAATTTTACCTCTGAAGTGTAAGTTGCCAGTTTCTGAATTTATCTAACTTAGAAGTAGTGGTTATTTCTTAAACCAAAGAGATCTGTACCAGCATGCCATTACGCTGTTACAACATGGTTCTATGATATCGTACATGTTGATGCTTCACATGGTGTTATGGCTTGCAAATGCCCTGCAGATGGTACATGTGGAGTGTAAGAGCATCAAGAAAACCTTCATGACCCAAAAAAGGCAAATGTTGATGACAAAGCTAACTTTATCTCTTTACACTTATCCTCAGTGGTAGGCTATTCTTAGCAGTACACAGAAATTATGGATAACTCAACATACTTTTTGGTACAGTTTTTCTTATGGGTTGAAAAATTGCATTTGTTATTTGCAATGCTAGTATCATGTATATATATTAAAGTGTTGTAAGACTGATATATTTATTTATATTAGCCAAAATTCTATGACCAGTATACTTACAAATATCACACGCGATGAATGGCGGTGGAAAATGTAGATGTTTATGAGTTGCAACAAATAGCTCAAGCAAAATAACATGGCTTGACCCATTGCCTAAGAAAAAAGAAAAGGCTTGTGAGTTTTCCAGCTGAAAATAATGCTTACATTCACTGTGTTTGCAAATTGCTTTCTTGGAGTAACACCGTAATTAGAATCATAGAATCATAGGCTGGATAAGACCTCTAAGATCATCAAGTCCAACCATCCACCCAACACCACCATTCCTGCTAAACCATGTCCTGAAGTGCCACATCTACACATTTTTTGAACACCTCCAGGGATGCGGGCTCAACCACCTCCCTGGGCAGCCTGTTCCAATGCCTGACCACTCTTCCAGTAAAGAAATTTTTCCTAATAGCCAATCTAAACCTCCCCTGATGCAACTTGAGGCCATTGCCTCTCGTTTTATCACTAATTACCTGGGAGAAGAGACCAACACCTGCCTCACTACAGCCTCCTTTCAGGTCATTGTAGAGAGCAATAAGGTCCCCCCTCAGCCTCTTCCACACTAAACAGCCCCAGCTCCCTCAGCCGCTCATCATAAGACTTGTTCTCCAGACCCCTCATCAGCCTCGTTGCCCTAACTACTGTGTTACGTATGAGTAACACGTTGTGTATATTCAGCTGTAGCCCCGGGTTTCATGACGTAGACAGGAATACATTTTCATACTCAGTCGAAGACATTTCCTCACCCTTTTTCACGACCAGCGCAAACAAGCAGGCGCCCACAGAGGAGGGTGACACCAGCAGCCCCTGTGGGGGACGGCTCCTCTACCAGCACTTGCTGCGTGAGGCCAGGCCGCGCCCTGCAGGTGCGGAGCCCTGCGCCTCCGGGCAGAGCCCTGACGCCCCGCGGCCTGGGCCTTGCGGCCGGGGAGCGGCGTCGAGGCGGCGGGTGAAGCCGAGGGGGACGCGGCCACGCCCGCGGGCGCTGAGGCAGCGGTTGGGGTGACCACTGGGCGGCTCCGGGCAACTGCCAGAGAGCCTGCGGCCGCCTGGGCAAAGCTGGCAGCGCGGGCTTTCCTGCGGGCTCTGAGACAGGGAGCTGGTCCTGAGCTGCCTCAGGACACCTCCCCAGAAGGTGACTTCCTTCCCAGAAGGAAACCACCCCCGACAGGTGGCTGTTGTTTCTGGACCAGAGGCATCTTTTTTGGTTCTTCCCACACGAGAAAGCTTTGCCTTCCTCTCCGGACACGTGGGCTTTTCCCTTGGCAACGCAGGAGAGATGTTTTGCTGTCCTGTGTCAAAATCTGCTTTCTCCAGGCGGTCGCTACAAGCCCGTAAGTAATCATGAGTGAAGTTTAAAAAAATAACCAGTCTAAAACCTGATAAGAAAACAACCCTCCTGGCTCTGGACCCTCAGGGCTAATGAGGTTCTTGTCTTGGGATACAGTGAGCTCAAGGTATGGCGTTCCTCAGGTGCCGGCCAGCGCTGATGGCTGGGTGCCACTCTCCTAGCGAGCAAGAAGCTGCAGTTACTCCTGTCTTAAAGAGCGAAATAATATGCTATTGTCTGTGAACTTTGTAATGGAGGTTAAAGGTGTATTGACTCACTATAGAGAATGTTTTGAACTGTTTCAACTAAGAGGACAAATTGGTAAGAAGGTCAAATATTCTTGTTGGTACTCCATTTACTTAAGAGAATTTGCAAGGCTCTACATCCCTCAGTGTAAGAGGATTTAGATAACTTAGTGTTCCCCTGTCCATAGCATCAGAAACCGCTTCAGTCTGTGCTCTGACATGTAAGCTTGACTTCTAACTGTGGTCACACACCCATACTATTCAAACTCTCAAGCTTTTTTTCCCTTTTTTTTTCTATTTGTTGATGTATTTTCATCTAAGCTATTTCCTCACTTTGCCTTCTTGAACTGTATCTAGATGAAAGCTTTTCATTCAGATCCTTAGGATCTCATACATTTGCTTTTTGTTTGAGTGAAAAAAAATCTTACCTTTCCTTCGCTGCTATCTTAAACTAAGGTTTGCAATTAAATGTACTAGTTCCAACAAAGTTTAATCCAGTATAGCACAATATGATTACTGCCTTGTAATATCCCTGTGAGAAAGAGGATATTAGTTTAATAGTTCCTCATTATTATTTCTCTGGGGAACTGTTCAATATTTCAGACTGCTACCCATTTTTATTTGGACACATTGTCTTATTGTTGTCTATATATTATTACAGGAAAGTAGATACTTCTGCTTTGCCAGTCATCTAATTGTTGAGTGTCAGATTTCTTCAGAGCTAGCAGTGGTTGAATGCCAGCAGTATCCACCTGCTCAGCTTCTAACAACTGTCAGAACATTAACCAGGTGTTCTCTGTAGGTCTTTTTTACAGTGAAACTGAATATGGAAAATGTATTCTGCAGCCCAACTGAGGAAATAGAAGACATTTCTCTCTTTTGTGTCAGGAGTATTTCTTTCAATGTTATTCCTTGTTTTTCTTCATCGTATTATTCTTGTTTGAAAATCCTCTCCAGATTAACTGATTGCCGTCTGGTTTGCCAGAGTTCTGTGTCAATGTCATATAAAACACTTCAATTTCTAACATACATTTCAAGGGCATAGATAAATTACCAGGGATCTCAACTTTGTCAACTTGATCTAGATCCAGCAAAAACTTAGGGTTTGATTACTTTTGAGCTGCAGTGCCTAACCCAGTATTCAGAAGCAGAAAACTCAGGAGTTGGGTGCTTATTCAATGCCTGTAAAGACACATTCCTAGGTTCTCTGAGACAGTCCTGTATTAAAAATGTCACAGCTGAAGAACGTGAAGTGCTGAATCAATGTTAACTCATTCTGCTGGTTCAAATACACACACACATATGAATCTAAGTTTTTCTAACAGTCTTTATATACAAATCAGGTATTATTGTCTGCATCATTTTAACATTAGGTCAAATAAGCTATCATTTGTCTTTCTACAGTCAATGTAAACCCAGAATAATTACAGGACTGTTTCTATATCTACTCAAAACAGATGGTCTGTGTCATCCTGGCTAATCCAGAACATCTCATCAAATTCTTTTGCATTGTCAAGTGAAAGTGAAGTCATGGATTTAGACGTTCATATCGGTGTAGCATGGGGAGACTGCTGCATCTAACTCATACAATTTATAAGTACTCAGCATTGTCTGAAAATCTCGTTCCTTTTTTTTTGGACAATACAGTTTAGATTTATCCTACTTTAAGCAATACATTGGGCTAGGAAGGAATCTTGACTGGCTTCTATAGACCTACTGTATAGTCAGCAAAGTAAGATAGGCAGAAGGCAAATCACATCTCAGGAGGACTGAATCATACTCTGAAGATGCTCTTCTGCCTCCGTAAATTGTAAAGAAATTACAAGGTATATATAACTTTAGCCCCTTCATTTAAGTGCTTACAGTTAAATTGGATGATTTCAGGCCCTGAAGACTGACTGAAGTCTGCCTCTTGAGTTCCCATATGCTTTTACGTAGCTGCCTACTATGGAAAGTAATCACTTAAAATTGAAGGGCCTCCTTGTATTATTTTTGAAGAAATACCAACAATTTTCCTCCCATAATTATTTAGCCTTTATGTTTTCTATATATACAGGGAAATAGATATTTGGGAAACTAAAAACATGCCAAAAATTCACATGCAGGCAGGATTTATGTTGTAACATCATGTTGTAGCTTACATGAAAATTTCTTCTCGTATTTATATTCGTACAGTACCTCTACAAGCCACACATTTAATTTCCTTTGAGGACATATATATAATTTTGTAAGTACTTGTGTAGTTAACTCACTTATTAAACTGATGTTCTATTTATGCAATAATACAGCACATTCTCTAGCAATATGTGGTCATGTAAAAAAAGACCCTATCACACAGACACAGGAGGAGATAGAGTAAGGTTGCTATGGGAACCTGAGCTCTAAATGGTCTGGCTTTTGTTGGCTTAAAATCTCAAACATTGTGTTGCATTAATTATGTTTTTGTTGAGGTTCTTTGCACTGAGTATGAAATTTGTTGGATTGCTGTTTCAGGCTTACATGTACGTATGCAACATTTTTAAAAACAAAATGACATGTGTTAGCTAATACAAGAAAAGAAGAATGTGTTTTATTACCAAACTGAATTATAGCACTGAAGAAAATATACTCAAGAAATAGGGACAAGATCATCTAGCTAAATTTCAGCTATTACTATACTCAGTTTTTGAATATGGATCATGGATCTGAACAAACTAGAAGCACCAGTGGGAGGGAGCCACAACAAAAGGCAGGAAGGGGGTAGCAATTGTGGGAGAAAAGGGTTAGAGAAATCTCTGTTGGAAGCATGGGAACAATGTTGGTACGGAGAGAGTAGGTGGAAAGAAGCTGAAAACAGAAACTGAAGGAAAGGAAGGAGCCAGAGAGAAAGATTTTAGGGAAGACTGAGGGAAAGGAAGAACTTGAGCAATGACAGACAAGAAGTTGGAAGGATTGCATTTAGTGCAAGAGCCATAGCGAATGGAGACAGAAATGGATAAAGAGATTCTGAAAACAAGGTGAGTCTGCCTGAGGAGGATGAGAAGATGGTAGCTGATGGGTTACTACCAAATAAACTGACGAGAACAGTGTTATAACTCAAAATACCCCCAAATTATGAAAATATATCAGATCCTACAAATTAGAAACCACAAAAGCATTGTAACACAGTTTAATATAGATAGCATATATATTGTTCTAAGCCCTCTTCAAACCTTCTGCTGTGTGAAAACAACAAAGTTTAATGCAGTAAGAAAGGAAACATTCTACAGCATTGAATTTCTTCCCAATACATTTGAAGTGTCATTTCATGATTTTCCTCTTGGGAAACTACTTACGGGTAATGAGTAAGATTTAATTTTCCTTTCTTTAAACTATTTTACCTATTCTTAAGAAGATTATATTTCATTTGCTGAATTTTCCATAGAATGACTGTGATTTTTATTCATCCTTATGGGTGGTACAGAGTCTGGAATTTTTATGATGAAAACTGATACCGCACTTCAAAACTTTTCTGTGCTGAAAAACAATACACCTGGCTTCTATACTACAAGGCAGCAAACAGGACAGACATTAATAATAGGTCAGCTCCACTTTAAATGTCCTCATATGGTAACTGTAATTTAAACAGTCTGCTAAAATTTCACATTGTTTTAGCAACCATAAATCCTCAGTCAAAGTACATATATCTTCAAACTGACAGAAGATAATTAGTTTTCATATCTTTATTTTGTTTAAAAATAAAGAAAACAGTGCTTGTGATCTAGGTACCTTTTACAGAAATTTACAGAATTCAATATATTAAAGTAAGCAAATTTAATCACAGGTTACAGGGTTTTCTCAAAAAGAAATAGAGATGAATGTCTTCATCATATTAAAAGGAATAGTATCTTTCTTCTGAGCACTAAATAGTCTGAGTAGTATGCTCACATATGTTCACAATATGCTTACAAACTGCTGTGGATCTCATGCTCACAGAAAAGACAAATAACTACCAAAGTGACTGTTGAGAATTTTTAGCAGAAAAAGGAGTGAAACACCAAAACCAGTCTACTCCACTCCTGTAAAAATCTGCAGGCCAATCACATACCAGTTATGTTCGCAGTAGTTAACATCTCCTTAGCTTTTGACAAAATCAACAGCGATAGTAGTGACGTTTTTATGTGACAAGAGTGGGTTATTATAGGGGCTCCAACGGTTTCTGACAGGACTTGGAGTGGTAGCAGCTATTCCCTTACCCTATTGTCCCCTAGCCTTTTGGCCTCCTACTTCTAACAGCTACTTGAAGAAGAACGTGACCTGATGGTACCCATTAGGCATAACACACCAGTGACAACCAGATTCACCTCTTTTCTATACATGCAGCTAATGGTAAGGATGATATATGTCTGGAATAAATTGAATGCAGATACATAATGACTGACACTGTCATTTATCAAAGAGCATAAAGACTTGGAGAATCTTTAAAGTTAAAACAAATGCTTGTGATAGGCCCCTTTACAAACTGGGACAGCTTATTAACAAATACTGCAGAACTCACAAGTCACTATGAGTTAGAACATCCCCTCCCAATGAGATGTCCTTATACAGTATAACTGTGAGCAGAGGAGACAACTCTCACTTGTGTAACCTCCCCTGTCTCAGGGCCCATATTGCTTACACCAATCAAAGTCCTCTACAGACTCCTTGAGGGTCAAGGCTCTACTCCATGAATATTTCTAACCTCCTTTTTCTCAGGGATTATACAGGGGCTAGTTTGGTTATCCACACAGTTCTGGAGAAAACTTCATCTTGCCTTCAGCCTTCCAAACACACATTTGACAATTACTACATGTGTAACTGTGAGAATTTCATGTGGATTGGTGCTGTTAAGATGTACCTCCATTAAAGAATGCAAATGCCATGTTCAAAAATCGCAGTGGACACCCACATCCTTCAAACAGAGGAAATAACGTCCCAGAATGACATTCCTCATCTTGTGAAAAAGAGGAAAAAAGACTGAGAAAAGCAAAGAACCTGGGACTTCTACACAGATATGAAGGTCGTCTTACACATCTTGTATTCCAGTCTTCTGAGAATCACTGGAAGGCTCTGATGTCAGACTACAGTTTTGTCCGTCTTCATTGGAAATAGTTGGCATGCAGGATCAATAGGGAGAGCATGCAGGTGATACTGTTTCTAGTAAGGCATTAGCCACTGTCCTGTATGACTTCTTAAAACTGAACCAGGAAATAGGCTGAAAAAAAATGCACCCTCAGTGTTTCACTGGCAGTCTGAGAGAGGCACTTGATTCTACACAGGTTTATCCTAGCTATAATTCAACTGTTATTTTCACTGTCAGACCACAAGTGTTGCGAGCACCTAACAGGTGGTTAGGTTAAGGACAGGATTAAAGTTCCAAGTGATCTGGATATGTTAAAAGAAATTATCTAAAACCAGCAAGATGATATGCAGTGAAGACAAGTAGAAAATCGTACACTTCAGAAGAAGAAATCAAAAGAACTAATCCAAAATGAGATATAGCTGGCTAGGGAACAACAGCACAGAATAGGACCTGGAATTTATATTGGATTACAAACCGACCACGATCTAACTGAGATTTTGTTGAAAAATATTTTAGGATATATGAAAGGGATTTGCAGTATGTCAGAAGCAGAAGACAGTCACTGCTTTATTCAGCTTTGGAGAGACCTACATTAGTACTGCATCCTGTTTTCAATGCCTCGCTTTAAAATACAGACAAGTTAAAGAGACTGAAGAGAGATTAAAAATAATAAATGAAGGAAGACTGAAGGAACTGTAGAAAAGACTGAGAAACACAACAGCAATCTCCCAGTATAGAAAAGTTACTCAAAAGAGCACAGTGTACTCTAACTGAAGTAGAAGAAGAAACTTATTTGTAGAGATTATTTAGATTAATATGGAAAAAAAATCCCGACCTTTCTAATTCACTGTCTGTGGAGACTGAAGATAAGTCTTAAATTGAGATGTTTAAGGGCATATGCCAGTGATATTTTAAGTCTTTACAACTTAAGTCTATGCAGAAGGACAAATGAAATGATCCCTTTAAATCTTTCAGATCCTGTATTGTGTGGATTCTATTCTTTGCAGTATGGTTATCCCTACATATGCTTTTACTGATTCCACTTCACAGATGAGATTGAGTACACTACTTAACCACTGAAGTACACAGACAAAGGCACATCCATCATCATAGTCCAGATCTCTAATCTCCTTTGTACACTGAGAAGGAGGTTTCAGAAATTCTTCTGATTAGAAGGCGAATTTGTAAGAAACAACTCAGTGTCTTAGCCAGCAGCATGAGCAGCAGGGGAGTAAGTCATGCACACTGACTATAGGTAGGATGCAGTGATTTTCTTGCCTTTGCTTTCATTATGATACAAACCCTTGTATGCAAATCTGATCTTTTTCTTTGCTTTAGTATGTATTTTTGCTTGTATGTGTATGGGTTAATATTTTCTGATTTATGTGCCCTTGGTGTTGTTTATTTTTATAAACGTGATTCAGATATATACAGAAGTTTCCTACGTAAGATACATAGTAACTTTTGCTAAAAGATTGCCTTAATGGCTCTGAAGCCTAATTCTGAAAGCTTTAAACAAATAGGCATCTAATGAAACAGGCAGGGGAAAGTTGATCCTCCTCCAAGACGTGTGACCCTGCTGAAACAATTTCAATTAGATATTTTATTATATGCATTTGTTTAAATTAGACATCTCTACTAACATAAAGGTCTTGAGGCTACTAAATATTGACAAAGAAGTATCTCCAAGGATTTCAGCTACAAAACAGGGTTTCCTTTTCTGATGGGTGTGAGACCATTGTAAAGAAAGACCATCTGCAAGTTCTGTTAGCTGGCAGTTAACAACACTTCTTTCCATGTGTGATTGTGAGAGTGACTTCTGTATAACAAAAAAAGTTTCAATATCTATTAAATGTTTTTAAAAATACTTTAGAAGTTCATAAAATAATAGAATCACAGAATGGTTTGGGTTGGAAGGGACCTTTAAAGCCCATCTAGTCCACCCCCCCTGCAATAAGCTGGGACATCTTCTACTAGATCAGGTTGCTCAGTGCTCTGTCCAGCCTGACCTTGAATGCTTCCAGGGATGGGGCATCTACCACCTCTCTGGGAAGCCTGTTCCAGTGTTTTACCACCCTCATTGTAAAAAATTTATTGCTTATATCCCGTCTAAATCTCCCCTTCCTTAATTGAAAACCATTATCCCTTGTCCTGTCGCAATGGGCCCTGCTAAAAAGCCTGTCCCCATCTTTCCTATAAGCCCCCTTCAGGTACTTGAAGGCCACAATAAGGTCTCCCCACAGCCTTCTCTTCTCCAAGCTGAACAACCCCAACTCTTTCAGCTTTTCCTCACAGGAGAGGTGCTCCAGCCCTCTGATCATTTTTGTGGCCTCCTCTGGACCCGCTTCAACAGGTCCACGTCCTTCTTGTGCTGAGGGCTCCAGAGCTGGATGCAGGACTCCAGGTGGGGTCTCACCAGAGCAGAGCAGAGGGGCACAATCACCTCCCTCAGCCTGCTGGCCATGAGTTGACTTAGACATATTTCCCATTGATTTGAAAAGCAAGAGATTAGAGGCAGGGTCTCACCCTGTGCATATATGCGTAGTATATTTTGTATGCTGTATGTTTTTGGATGACTGACATGCCTTAAGTAACAGTCTGAGCTTTGCTTTTATTTTTATTGTGGCAAAAATTTCTATTATTTTCCTGATTACATTGTCTTTCATTTTAATATTTCATGCTTATATTCTTTTTGTTCGTAGATCAAAGATTATTGTGATTATGCCATACTATTTATGCTGATAAATGAAACATTTTATATTTTTCCTTCTTCAAATCAGCTAGAACTTCTGCTCTTCTTAGTAAAATGATGAAAGAGTTATGCGGAAAGACAATAACAAATTTACGCTGTTGCCTAATCAGAAAGCTTGGATTGCAATCAATAGATGTATTTCATCAGTGTATATGCAAAAACATATTTCCATTAGAGTATCACCATAAAAATACTAGAGAAAAGGAAAAGCTTATTTCAGGTTAAAAACAGTTGCTTCAGGAAACTTACACCAAATATGATAAAGTGCACCAAAATATATTGAAATATCTTCAATACAGATATTTTGAATATACACTGGGAAGTGTATTCGAAGTATCTCAGATCTGATGTATTCTCTTGAGCCTTTGATGTGCTCCCCTTTTAACACTTACAAACTGCTATCAACAGTTTTGCTTTTCTTTAGTTAAAGATCAATCTTTTCCTCAAAATATGTCATAAAATAATTACCCAATGTGCATTACTAAGGAATAATCAAAAATATAGACGATTAACCTGAAGTTTTCAGGTGGAGTATTTTATATTTGATTCATAATTGGTCATTTCTTCTTTGGTATGATTTTATGCACACATTTTAAATCATTCTCTTTTATAGTTTTACTTTTTCTCATGATCATAGTTATTCTATTTAGGAGAGGTCACTGATGTAATGGTTCCGGGCTGTGCACCAAATTATGTTATTTTCTTTTTCTAGAATAAATGGCCTTTCAGGCGTAGCCCAGACCCTGCAAAAAGACATGTTTATTTCAAAAAAAAATATCTAATGCTGTGTTGTGTCTAACAATGCTGACACATCTCTCAGTCACGCTTTTATATCTATAAATCCCACTTTGATGCTTAATGAGTCATAATTTTTTTAGCTCAACACAGTTGCTCGGTCTCACTGTCCAACAAGAACTTGCAGATTTAAAGCAAAACTGTTTCTCTTTAATGCAGCAGATATTTAAGCAACATCCACAGCAATGAATAATGGGATTTTTGTTTTCTAAATGTCTATGACAGTAGCAGGAAACCTGATAGGTATTTGTTTATTAAGGTTATTCTCCAACAGCACAATATTGCTTTTTAAGGTAGGCTGATCAGATTTAAAAACCAGGTCTCCTTCAAGGAAGGAATTAAGAAAATATTTTATACAAAGTCCCAATGATCTTAAACAGTCCATAGTTATTTACTACCTACTGGACAAGCTAGATACTAAAATGTAACAAAAAACTTTTCCACATCCTGATTTATCATTATAAGTCCTAGCACATAGACGAATGGTACTCTTCCATTTGGGAACCTTCCTGAAGAGTCAACTACAGTATGTGAGCTATCCTGGAATAGTATCAGGTGAAAAAAAAAAATTAAAACACTAGCTTTAATAGCAAGAATAAGGCATAGCAAGCACAGGAAATAAAGTTGATTTTGCTTTAAAAATGCACAGAGAAAAAACAGGCATCAGGTCATGAGGACAGCAACGAAACTTTTTTTCAACACAGGACACAGATTGTACATCATTAATAAATTCAAAGAACAGTTCTAAGAACAACAGTGGAAAAGAGTGAAAAATAATTCAGCCCATAACCATTACTTTCTGAAAGGTGGGACTGTTAAAAAGGACTGATTTATAGTCTGTGGAATGGGCTCTTGGGTTGTAAATAATGAAAAATTATTCAAGGTGCCTATAAATCCCTTAAACTTCTACATGCAATTTATGTAGCAGTAAAGAAAATTAAGTAATGTACACTACTACAACTACAGAAGCTGCAAAACTGCAATCCCAATTCCATTTTATTCCTTAAGTAAGAAAACAGTGTTCCCATGGAGTAGTCAACCCCGTTCTGTTGGCTAACCTTCAAAAAATAGAAAACATAGAGGAAACAAGAAGTAATTGGAAAGAATCAGAAATACAAGGAAAAAAAGGTGTGGTTTTTTTCCATAATTTCAGTACTGAATAATCAAAGCCACATTCATTAATAAAAATTTTTTCATTGTGGGAAGAGAAGGAAAAATTAGATTTCTAAGGTGAAACAAAAATTCTTCATCATTGCCAAATGAAGTAATCAGGTGTTCACTCTACGCAGTGCTGTGCTAACAGAGCTGTGCACATGGGAGTGTTTGTGAATTCAGGACCTCAGATTGTGCCCTGTGATTGTCAGCTACCCATGGTGGGTCAATTTCTCGTGGCTGCTGAAGGCCGGGAAGCAGTGATCTGATATATTTCATCCCTGGGCTCCTACTCTGTGAACACAATTAACATTTTGGCTGAGAAGAGAAAGAAAGCTCAGTAAATTCTGTATGATTTCCCCCAGCAGAAACAGAAATACTAATTTTCTCCTCACTGATCACTCGGTTACTTCTTATACATGAAGAAAATGGTCTGTTTCTAAGCGAAGTTAAGACGATGCTGAAAAGGTTTTTCTAAGACTTGAGAGCCATCAGTATTGCATTCCCTCACAAATACTTCTCAAATAAAAAAAACACTCTAAGGCTGAGCATAGACTACTAATAAAAGCTTAATGAAAAACAAATGAACAACAGATTTGACTACATACTATTCTGCATCCTTCAAGAGCTTTAAAATAAAGGAAAAGAAGAACACTGCACTGAGATGTAATTATCAATCAAAAAGTCTACAATCAGCCATGCGTCTAGATGAATATTGATAACTTCTTCCCTTGCACTTCTACTCTAAAAGGTATTTTAATCTATACTGTGCCTCAGTTCACTAAAAATAAGCTTGTGAAGCTATATTTGATGCCTTGACTTGATCAACAAAAGCACATTACTGTGTATCAAACATTTATTCAAATAACTCATAATCCTAACTCATAATTCTTAATTTTTAAAAAATTGTGAAGAAATAGGTAGACCTGAACCAGTCTGGTCTTGGGTGTCAATAGGAACTCGTTTTTGTGGATTGATGCTGTAACTTCTGCAGTAAGCCCTCTATCCAGACAACGCCCTTCTGAGATACAATAGGGTATTTTTTGAAAATTAAGATTCTAAATTTCCTTTTTTTCTGGTTTTATTTGTTTTTTAATATTATGTTTCTACTAAGCATATGGTCTTCTGTTTTCTGTATAATTAGCTTGCACCGATTTTTCCTAATTGTGTCCTGTTAATTTTATTACTAATGAAACAAGAATATTTTGTGATCCCTCTTTCAGAAAGAGTCTTTTTTCTAAGGAGATTTGGGAGATTGAGATACGTAGTTTTACTAGCATTGTTCCAGTTTTTGGAATTCTTTCTGATTGCTCGTCAGCTCTGGTGGTGTGACATAGCTTTCAGGGAGCAGTCTGACGTCTCTTGTGTCTTCTTCCAGGCCAGCTCTGTGCTCTTCTCCGCTTCTTTTTACCTCTTGCTTGTGTAAGAACTCAGCATTCTCACAGTATTTTTAAACACACTGGCTTATGAATATGGTTGGTGTAAATACAGAAAATCTGGCAACAAAAATAACAAATATAGAAGACTTAAAGGAAAACACAGAATTTTCCTCTAGTTTTTAATTTTCATACGCATTAGGTACTTGAACTTGGCTAGCTGAGGCCTTTAGCCTACTCTTAGTTTCAAGCATTTTTGGAGGCTCACTTTGCAGGGATTAGTCATTTTAGAAATTAGGTACATCAGACATAAAAATTCTGCGATTCTGCAGGAGAAGTAGGGTCGGTAGCAATTCCAGATGAAGGAACCTGTCCAGGAAAGGAGTACCTAGTGTTCCCTAACTCGAGACTGTCATAATTTACCTTCCAGATTTTAAAGTATGTATGGTTTTGTAAAACTTTACATGCTAAAAAAGGACTTTTTAATTTGAACAGTCAAATAGACCGGAGGCCGTGACTTGCAAATTCTGCGTAGCTGGCTTGGCAACGGGTATGTTTTGCAGAAGCCAAGTTTTGGGTTTAAACGCGCCTGGACGGGGCCTTCGAGGATTTCAGGGCCGGTAACAATTCCCAGACCTTTGTGGCCTTTCCCGGTAGGGTGAGCGGGGCCCAGCCCCGCGCCACGGACCCCCGCACTCCGGGACGTTCATTCATTGCAGGCAGCCCGGTCCACCTCCTCACCTCCTGGTCGAGGAGGGAGCGGGAAAACCCGAAGCGCTACCGGGCGCAGCCCTGCTGCGGCCATTTTCTCGTCTAGGGGCCGGGGCAGCCGGCGGCCCCCGCTGCGGGTGGCGGGGCGGGCGAGCCGGGGGTCTCGGCCGCGAAGCGCCGGTGAGGCCGCGCCGTTGATGGAGGAGAGGGGCGGCAGCGCGGCGCGCACCGCTTCCTCGTCC
>Ga0065711_1006273_pt1 | contig 23622 bp, 17 predicted proteins | sample Hoacrofraction12_FD_59098 | JGI IMG/M metagenome (GOLD analysis project Ga0065711, IMG submission 59098) | Hoatzin crop microbial communities from Cojedes, Venezuela - Epithelial fraction 12 v2 (version 2) | ecosystem: Host-associated > Birds > Digestive system > Esophagus > Crop | place...
TGCAAATCATCTCTGCCTTGCCGTCGCCGTCGAAGTCATACACGAGGAATTGTGTGTAGTGGGCTCCGGCACGGATGTTCTGGCCGAGGTCCACGCGCCACAGCTTCGTGCCGTCGAGCTTATAGCAGTCGATAATCACGTTGTCGGTGGTACCGCTCTGGGAGTTGTCCTTGGAGTTGCTGGGGTCCCATTTCACGATCAACTCATATTCGCCGTCGCCATCCACGTCTGCCGCGCTACAGTCGTTGGGGGTGTAAGTACCTCCGTTAGTGCCTGTTGCGGGTCTGTCTAACTGCAAGGTCATAAAAGCGTTCGTCCAGGGGTTCACGATGTCGGTGGTGTCCTGTACTACGCCGTTATATTTTGTAACCAACTGATATTTGGTGGTCATATATGCGGCCTTGGTGTCCTCGAAATTGGTGCTGTTGATGTCGGTTGCAATGGCCTCGCCATTTTTCAGAATGTCGAAGGTGGTTGTCAGCGGGTCTTCATATCCGAAGAGTCTCCAGGAGAGGAATTTGCCGCTTCCGCTGCGCCTCTTGAGGGCCACGAGACCGCGGTTTAATTTCTCCATCTGCGCCTCTGTGGTGGGGTAAACGAAGTTGGCGGGGTTAAATGTGCTTCCGCCCTCCTCGCTCTCCTCGTCAGCTCCGTCGCTGAAGGTGAAGAGCAATACGATTTGTTTGCCGGCGGGGGTGAAGGTGATGGTGCCGCTCACTGCCTCCTCGAAAGTGATGGTATGCTTCACCATAGTGTAGTTGCCCTCGGAGTCTTTCTGCGGAAACACATAGTCTGAATCTGTGTAGGCGGTGCCGTTGATTTCCGACAGGTATCCGTCGGTGCCGGTATAGTTGTCATAACCTTCCACGGTCATCGTCTTCACGCTGAAGCCGTCGGGCAGGGTGATGGTGTATTGCACTCCCACGGAGAATTTAATACCGCTCTCTTTACCGAAAGCAAGGGCTTTGCCTCCTTCGTTTGAGATTGTGAAGCCGTCGTTAAACGACCAAGGTGAGGCGGCGTCTTTTTCTGACACTGCCGTGAGCTGATTCACGTTGTAGCTTGTTGCCATCACGCCGTTGAAGGCCGTGAGCAACATGCATGCTGCTAAAAGTAGTAGTTTCTTCATAATTGTCAGTAATTTGTTTGTACTATTTTGATAATTGTTTTATATTTCATTTACTTACATCACTTACAGATATTCTCAATGTCCCTTTGTTTTAAACACTTCCGTGCCGCTATTTAAAGCATACCCATGCCCCTCCCTTTCCCTGGTTTTTGTGGCAGGGTGGGGGTTCATTTGAGTACATATAGCGTGCAAAAGTACGAAATTATTTTTATATAATGTGATAAAATCCGATTTTTCTTACAATTTTCGACCCTTTTAGGCTCTAATTTAAGATTTTACCCGCCGAAACGGCTCTTACAGAGGGTCATTAAGTCTAACCCGGCCCAGCCGGGACCGCTCCTGGCGGAGGGCTTACTGCACGGCTTGCCGTGCCACCTCTAACTGCATCGGCTTGCCGATGCCACCTCTTACTGCATCGGCTCGCCGATGCTTAGTGTGCTTCAAGCCAGTTTTTGCCCCATCCTGCATCTGCCACGAGCGGAACGCTGAGTTTGATTACTCCCTCCATTTCTTCTTTCACAATTTTCTCAACGATATCCTTCTCTGAAGGTACTACGGAGAAGTTTAATTCGTCGTGCACCTGCAGTATCATTTTTGACTTGAGGTTTTCTTCTTTCATCCTCTTCCAGATGTGGATCATTGCCAGTTTGATGATATCTGCGGCGGTGCCTTGGATGGGCGCGTTGATGGCATTTCGTTCTGCGAAACCCCTGACGTTCGCATTGTGTGAGTTGATATCCGGCAGGTAGCGGCGGCGATGGTAGAGGGTTTCAGCATAGCCCTTCTCCCTTGCCTCTTCCTTGGCTTTTTCCATGTATGCCTGCACACCTGGGAAGGTGGCGAAATAGCCATCGATGAGTTCTTTAGCCTCTGCTCTCGGTATTTCGAGCCTTTCAGCGAGACCGAACACGGTGATGCCATAGATGATGCCGAAGTTGGCCCTTTTTGCTTTTGTCCTTTCTGCCTTGCTCACCTCGTCGATATCTTTCTTATATATCTTGGCTGCTGTAGCAGCGTGGATGTCATAACCTTGATTGAATGCTTCTATCATATTCTGGTCCTGACTCAGGTGGGCCATCACACGGAGTTCTATCTGACTGTAGTCTGCTGAAAAAAACATACATCCTTCTTCGGGTATAAATGCTTTTCTGATCTCTTTTCCATCCTCCCCACGGATAGGGATATTTTGCAGGTTGGGATTGCTCGATGACAGACGGCCGGTGGCTGCGACAGTTTGGTTAAACGAGGTGTGTATATGTCCGGTGCGGTTGTTGATTAGGGTTGGGAGGGTGTCGATATAAGTGCCGAGAAGTTTTTTCAAACCTCTGTAATCTAATATCTTACCCACTATCTCGTTTTTACCTCTCAGTTGTTGTAGTACCTCTTCACTCGTTACATACTGACCGCCTTTTGTTTTCTTTGGTTTGTCCACGAGTTGCATCTTCCCGAAGAGAATGTCGCCCACTTGTTTTGGTGATGATATATTGAAAGGCTCGCCAGCGAGCTGGTAAATCTCCTTCTCTATGTCGTTCATTCTGTCTGTCAAAATTCTTGACGTTTCTTTTAACGACTCGGTGTCTATCCTCACACCTGTCATCTCCATGTCGGCAAGTACTCTCACAAGGGGCATTTCAATTTTATAGAATAGGTCTTCCACTCCTGCCTCTTTGATTTTCTTCTCCAACACGTTTTTGAGTTTCAAAGTAACGTCGGCATCCTCTGCTGCATAATTATACACTTTCTCCGGTTTCAGGTCTCTCATCGACCATTGCGTTTTTCCTTTCGGTCCTATCAGCTCGTCGATGTGTATCGTTTGGTAATTCAGATACACCTCTGCCATATAGTCCATGTTGTGCCGGAGCTCGGGTTGGATCAGGTAGTGGGCAATCATCGTGTCCCATAAATCGCCCTTGACATCAACGTTATAATTTTTTAAGACTTCTATATCATATTTAATATTTTGTCCAATTTTCAGTATTTTTTCGTTTTCGTAAACTTTCTTAAAGATATTCACATATTTTTCGGCTTCTTCACGTTTTGAAGGAATTGCCACATAATAAGCCTCATTTTCCTTGACAGCGAAGCTCAATCCCACCAATTCGGCGTCGATGGCTGACGTTGAAGTGGTTTCTGTGTCTAAACTTAAAATGTCGAATGTAAATAAAAAATCACAAAGTTTTTGCGCATCCTCCTCTGTCTCAATAAGTTGGTATTTATGAGGGGTCGTTTCAAGCGTTTCAAAACTCGAATTTTTCGTGCCTTCCTCGTCCGAGGGTTCGAAATTTCCGAATAAATCGAGCTGTACAACGCCCGTTTTTTTAACATTTGACTTCTTCTTCAGGAATTTGTCAGCGATGGTCTTAAATTCCAGCTCATTAAAAATTTTCGACAGCTTGTCTTCATCGGCTTCTGAGATTTTCAAACTCTCGAGGTCGAGGGGTAGGGGAACGTCGGTTCGGATTGTGGCAAGATATTTCGACGCGCGGATCTGCTCGGCGTTGGTTTCTATCTTTTCCTTCAAACTGCCCTTGAGTTCGGAAGTATGAGAAAGGATGTCTTCGACAGTGCCAAACTGGTTTATGAGTTTTTCCGCTGTCTTCGGTCCCACACCCGGACAACCTGGTATGTTATCTGACGCATCGCCCATCAGAGCCAAGAGGTCGATGATAAGTTGTGTCGATGGAACGCCATATTTCTCTTTCACTTCTTCAGGACCCATGATGTCGTATCCGCCGTTGTGTCGTGGCCGGTACATCTTCACGTTGTCGCTCACCAACTGTCCGTAGTCCTTATCCGGCGTGAGCATATAAGTGGTGATGGCAGTGCCATTGTTCGCCATTTCATCGGCCTGGTGGGAGAGTGTGCCTATCACATCGTCGGCCTCGAAACCATCCTTTATTAATATAGGTATGTTCATCGCTGCGAGTATGTCTTTTATTATCGGCACCGCCCTCCGTATGTCTTCCGGACATTCTTCCCGTTGTGCCTTATAAGGTGGATAATACTCGTGCCGGAAGGTGGGTCCTGAGGGGTCGAAAGCCACTCCGATATACTGTGGTTGCTCCTTCGTCTGCACCTCGTGAAGGGTGTTGAGGAACCCGACGATGGGGGAGGTGTTGAAACCTTTTGAGTTCACTCTCGGATTCTTTATGAATGCGAAATATGAGCGGTAAATTAGCGCGTATGCGTCTATTAAAAATAATTTATCCATAAATAATCAAAAATTTTGCGTCAAAATTACAAATTTTTTCTGATTTCTGATAGAAAATTAGTAATTTTGTGCCCAAATTTCAGAAAATGGACTTTTTAGCAACTATAAAACGACCCATAATGCAGGAATTCGAAGAGTTTCAGCAGCTCTTCTTGAAGGCCTTGCAACATAATGGTGGACTATTAGAGAAGACACTCTCGCACATTAATCCCAACGGCAAGAAGATGAGACCACTGCTCACCATGCTGATGGCAAAGGTGTATGGTAAAGTCAATGACGTTACCTATAACGCCGCCGTAGGTTTAGAGTTGCTTCACACTGCCACTTTAATTCATGACGACGTGGTGGATGAAAGCGACGAAAGGAGAGGGGAGAAGTCGATGAATGCGGTGTTTGACAACCGTGTGGCGGTGCTTACTGGTGACTATGTGCTTTCCACAGCCTTGCTCTACGTGTCCTTCACCGGTTCGGCGGAGATAGTCTCACATGTGGCTACTCTCGGACAGACGCTTTCTAATGGTGAACTGCTCCAGATAGAGAGCAATTCTGGCTCTGTGTTTAGCGAGGACGAGTATTTCGATATCATCAATTGTAAAACCGCCGCTCTCTTTGCCACTTGCGCTGCCATTGGAGCGAAGTCGGGTGGGGCAGATGCCGATGAAATCGAAAAAAGCCGTCTGCTCGGCGAGAAATTCGGACTGATGTTTCAGATCAAAGATGATATCTTCGATTATTACGACAACCAGGAGAGTATCGGTAAGCCAACTGGCAACGATATGCTGGAGGGTAAACTTACCTTACCTGCCATTTATGCTCTTAACAGCACTCAGTCCGATGAAATGCGTGAAATTGCAATTAAGGTAAGGGAACATAATGTTACCAAAGAGGAGATTGCTTCCTTAGTGAAATTCACGATTGATTCGGGCGGAATTGATTACGCCATTAAGAAAATGGATGAAATCAGGTTGTCGTGTAATAAGTATATCAGTGAAAATGTTTCCGACCCTGATTTACGGGATGCATTAACAGCTTATTCCGATTTCATCGTAAATAGAAAGAGTTAGCAATATAGGATTAAAGAGTTAGTAGAATAAGATAAAATCAAAAGTAGCAATACCATAAAAGATATTGCTACTTTTTCTTTTGTGGGTACTCAGTAATAATTGTCAATTGTCAATTCTTTTGAAAATCACTCGTGATTTTCAAAAGAACTTTATCTCTTCCCCTTCAATTTCAGAAAGCAGGAGGTTAGCAAGTCTTGAAGTGCCGATACGGAACCATTTGTTTGTCAGCCACTTCTCACCTAATACCTCTTTTACTATTGTGTAGTAAATTACTGCATCCATCACGCTGTTGATGCCTCCGGCGGGCTTAAAACCAACCTGAATGCCGGTTTCATCGTAGTATTCTTTGATTGCCTGGCACATCACGTAGGCTGCCTCTGGAGTGGCAGAGATGGGCTCTTTTCCAGTGGATGTCTTTATGTAGTCGGCTCCTGCATACATCGATAAAATCGCCGCTTTCTTAATGTTTGAGCCGGTTTTGAGGTCGCCGGTTTCAAGTATTACTTTAAGTGGTTTTTCCCCGCAAACGGCCTTTAATTCGGCAATGTCGTCGCATGCCCCCTCATAGTCGCCGCTTAGGAACTTGCCCACAGGCAGCACGATGTCGATTTCTGTGGCTCCATCGCGTATTGCCAAGGCAGTTTCTGCTATCTTGACTTCTATCTGTGCTTGCGATGAGGGGAAGGAGCCACTGACGCAGGCTATTTCCACGCCGTCCACTTCAAGTGTGTCTTTAACTATCTCGGCGAAACACGGATATACGCAGATAGTGGCCACGTGAGGCAGGTTGGGGTAGGCATCATCGAAGCGGTTTACAGCCTCCGTGAACGCCATTATCGACATGTCGCTGTCGGTGGTTTTCAGTGATGTCAACTCGATGCTTCCGAAGAGGAATTTCTTCACTTCAGGCGTGTCGTTTTCCAATACCTTCTCAGCGATGATTTTTTTCACTGCTTGTGAAACAGCAGCGTCGTCGATATCGGTGTTATATTTACTCAGAGCCTCGTCATATTTGCTTTGTTTCGGCTCGTGCGAATGCTCGTGTTCGTGGTCATGGTCGTGAACATAATGCAGACCATGATTGTGTTCTTTTTCTGCCATTTTATTTGATTTTATCGTTATTTTTTTACTCTTTATTCTAATATTTTCAATAGCACAATGACTACGGCGCACACTAAGATAATCACTGCGCAAGTTCTTTCTATCTTTGTGCTTTCCGCCTCATGCATCAATATGTAAATACACCATACACACATTAGTATCCAACCTCCTGTGTGCAGTATCTCATTTTTCATTATGCTGCCGGCAATCATCGCGATAACGCCGACTAACTCTGTTGCTACAAAGTACTTTTTCATTGCTTATTCTTTGTTTTTTGTGTCTAATATTATTGTTACAGGACCGTCGTTGAGGAGTTCCACTTTCATATCAGCTCCAAACTCTCCGGTGCCACACTTTTTACCCATTGCATCGCTGATTTTCTCGCAAAACTTCTCATATAGAGGAACCGAGATTTCATGTTTTGCTGCCCTGAGCCAAGAAGGTCTGTTTCCTTTCTTGCACGAGGCGAAGAGGGTGAACTGACTCACCACGATGACCTCGCCGCCAATATCCTCTACGCTGATGTTCATAACGCCGTTTTCATCGTCGAAAATGCGCATTTTCACGATTTTACCGACAAGCCAGTCTATATCTTCCTCTGTGTCGCTTTCCTCTATTCCAAGCAACACCAACAAACCTTTTCCTATCGATGATTTCACGTTTCCATCGATAGTTACACTGGCATGGCTAACTCTTTGTATAACTGTTCTCATAATCTAATCCTATTTGGTCGCAAAGGTACAAATAATTTCCGAAAAAAGGGCAAATCTTTCGGATATTTTTTACTTTACGACAAAACCCGGCCCAGCCGGGACTGCTAACAGAGGGTCATCAGGTCTAACCCGGCCCAGCCGGGACTGCTCTAAACAGAGGGTCATTAGGTCTAACCCGGCCCAGCCGGGACTGCTCTTAACAGAGGGTCATCAGGTCTAACCCGGCCCAGCCGGGACTGTTTTTGACAGAGGGTTTACTTTTGCTGGAAAAAATCGTAAACGATTTTACCCTTGGCTTTGCCGAGAATGCTCGTAAGCCGCTCTAAATCAGCACTTTGTATATGTTTCACGGTCTTAAGTTCTTTGAGCAGTGCCGCTTTTCCCTTCTCGCCAAGACCTTTGATGTCATCGAGTGCGCTGTGAAGTGCTCTTTTGCTTCGTTTGTCTCTATGGAATGTGATAGCGAAACGGTGAACCTCATCTTGCATTCTTGTCAAGGTGCGAAACAGTTCGGAGTCGGTTTTAAGGCCTATCGAAACAGTTGGGAAACCATATAGTAACTCATTGGTTCTGTGGCGGTTATCCTTTGCCAAACCTGCAATTGGAATGTTCAAATGCAGTTCGTCTTCCACCACTTCCCTTACCACGCTCATTTGTCCTTTACCACCATCGGTAATAATGAGGTCGGGTAGGGGAGTGCCTTCCTCTATCATCCTCGAGTAGCGACGCCTAACCACCTCTTGCATAGATGCGTAGTCATCAGGTCCTACTACCGTTTTTATATTATATTTCCTATAGTCTTTTTTCGATGGTTTCAGTTTTTTGAATACCACGCAAGCAGCCACTGCATCTGTGCCGCTGATGTTTGAGTTGTCGAAAAGTTCTATCTGTATTGGCAATTTTGGCAGGTGGAGATGGTCTTGAATTTCTTTCATCATCCTCACTCCTTTTTGCTCTGGATTCAGCTTTTCTGAACGTTTCAGACGGTCAACTTTATATTGTTTTCCATTGAGTAATGATAGTTCTATAAGATGCTTTTTATCTCCTCTTTGCGGCACAGTAATTGTAACCCCTTCAATAGGAATTTCTGCCTCTTTTTCGATGATTATCTCCTTAGCATCACTGTTGAACCGCTGTCTCATTTCCGCTATTGCCCTTGCGAGGATGTCATCCTGTGTTTCGTCAGAACCGCTGATTTTCTTATATTCAAAAGTAAAACTCTGGTTTATCTGCCCGTTCATCACATGTATGTAGTTGATGAATGCTATCTTTTCATCATCTGTTATTGTTATAACATCCACGTTGTCGATAGTATGCGAAACTACCTCGCTCTTACTATTGAACATCTCTATTTGTATTAACTTTTGTTTTATTATTTGTGCTTCTTCAAATTCGAGACTTTCTGCTTTTTGAAGCATTTCTTTAGTGAGCAAATCAGTTATTTCCCTTGTTTTTCCCTTTAATATCTCACGTGCTTGCTTTATATTTTCATTGTATTCTTCTTTGGTTTGTTTACCTATACAACAGCCATAACAGTTCTTCAGGTGGTATTCCAAACAGGGTTTATATTTCTTTTCTTTTATGCCTTCCTCTGTGATTATTTGTCTGCATTTTCGGGGTTTATATATGTTTTCTATCAACGAAAGAATGGCGTACATAGACCCTACATGACTGTATGGTCCATAGTATGTTCCCCATTTTTTATCTATAGTTCTTGTTTTGAATATCCGGGGAAAAGGCTCATTTGTTACGCAAATTGAAGGGTAAGTTTTGCCGTCTTTCAGCAGAATGTTGTACTTTGGCTTGTATTGTTTTATCAGACTGTTTTCCAATAATAGAGCATCCTCTTCGGTATCAACGACGGTATATGTGAGGTCGTGAATCTTACTTACTAGCACCTTTGTTTTGTATCTGTCCACCTCTTTTAAAAAGTAGCTTGACACCCTGCTCTTAAGGTTCTTCGCTTTCCCCACATAAATGATAGTTTTTTTATCATCGTAAAACTGGTAGCTGCCGGGTTTTTCCGGCATCACCGCCACCTTACTCTTCAAATATTCTATCCTTTTCTCGTTCTCTTCCTTCGTCATTTTCCCCGATTTTTATACTTCTTTTCTCTCCAAATTGTCTTACTATGGTATTGGATATTGCCAAAAGAATTTTGGCAATATCCCTAATTGTCAATTGTCAATTATCAATTGTCAATTATAACTACACTTGCAAAAGTGTAGTTATCTCCACGTCTTTATCGAAATTATCCCTACCGTTCATTCCCTCGTTCACGAGTTCTATGATAAAGTTGATATAGATTTTTTTAGGATTGAAATCTTTCACGAGTTCATACACGGCTTTCATTGTGCCTCCTGTGGCGAGCAGGTCGTCGTGGATCAGCACCACGTCGTTTTCGTCGATAGCGTCTTTATGTATTTCAAGCGTGTCCTCTCCATACTCTTTTTTATATGTTTTCTTCTTCACCTCGTATGGCAGTTTTCCTTCCTTTCTGCACAGTACCACACCGGCGTTTAGGTCGGCTGCTATGGCCGTTGCCATGAGGTATCCGCGGCTCTCTATTCCCACGATTTTTGTTATGCCCTTATCCTTGTAAAGGTCGAGCAGTTCTTTCTTCATTTCTCTGATGCAGTCTGGGCTCTTAAATAGGGTTGTGATGTCGCGAAACATTACTCCTTTTTTAGGAAAGTCCTTCAAACACCTGAGGTTGTCTAATAATAATTTGTTGTTCATAATCAATAATTTATAAAGTTGAAATTTTTAAATTGTTTCACGTGAAACATTATCGTCCGAGCATGACGAGCATGACGTTGATGTCGCTTGGGCTGACCCCTGGAATGCGGCTTGCCTGTGCCAGTGTGTCGGGTTGTATGCGCTCCAGTTTCTGTCTTGCCTCGATGGTGAGCTGTTGCATGTTGGGGTAGTCAAACCGTCCTGCGATGCGTATGTTTTCCAACCGGTGCATCTTGTCTGCCACGAGTCTTTCACGGGCAATATATCCGGAGTATTTGATCCTTATCTCCACCGCCTCTTTAATCTCCTCTTTGCGGTTGGGCAACTCCTCCAATTTCTCTTTCAAGGAGGGTAGGGCGGAGCAGAGGTTGTCGATGGTGATTTCCGGACGAGAGAGCAGGTCGTTTACTTTCGTGCCTTCTTTGAGCGGTGTACTTCCGATGTTTTCCAAGAAGCCGTTGATGTCTTTCGGTTTCACATGCTCATTCTTGCAGAAGTCCTCGATTTTCTCTATGGCCTCTTTTTTCTGCATCCACCAGTCGTAGCGGTCGCGCTTCACGAGTCCGAGCTCATATCCCTTTTCGGTGAGTCTTGCGTCGGCGTCGTCTTGTCGGAGCAGGATACGGTATTCTGCTCGTGAGGTAAACATCCTGTATGGCTCATCCACGCCCTTTGTGGTGAGGTCGTCGATAAGCACGCCGATATACGACATGTCGCGGGTCATCACCCATGGCTCGCTGCCGGCGCACATACGTGCCGCGTTCACACCTGCCACGAGCCCTTGTCCGGCGGCTTCCTCATATCCAGTGGTGCCGTTCACCTGTCCGGCGAAAAACAGTCCTTTCACTATTTTCGACTCCAACGACTGTTTCAGTTGGGTGGGGTCGAAGAAGTCGTATTCTATCGCATAGCCGGGCCTGTAGATTTTCATGTCCCTCAATGCGGGTATTTTTTTCAGTGCGTTTATCTGCACGTCCATGGGCATGCTCGATGAAAAACCATTCAGGTACATCTCGTTGGTGTCGGTGCCTTCTGGCTCAAGGAACAGCGGATGGTGGTCTCGCTCTGGGAAGGTGATGAGCTTTGTCTCCACCGAGGGACAATAGCGCGGTCCGATACTCTTGATCTGTCCATTGTAGAGTGGGGAGTCGTCGAGACCCTTGAGCAGTTCTTTATGACATTCCTCATTTGTGGCGAGTGTCCAACAGGGCAGTTGGGGCAGTATGCGATGTGTGCCCATATATGAGAATTGGTGGAAGTCGTTCTCACCATTCTGTATTTCCATTTTATCGAAGTCCACGCTCCGTTTGTCTATTCTCACGGGCGTTCCTGTTTTCATTCTGCCCGCTTTTATCCCATGGCGTGTTATACTTTCTGTGAGGTGATATACCGCCGGTTCTGCCGTGCGTCCGCCAGGCAGTGAGTGGCGTCCCACGTGCATGAGTCCATTCAGGAATGTGCCGGCTGTGAGCACCACACTCTTACACTGGAACTCCACGCCCCATACAGTTTTCACACCTGTCACTTCTCCGTTCTCTACTATCAGCTCTTCCACCTGGTCTTGCCATACGTCGAGGTTTTCGGTATTGTCGATTCTTTTCCGCCACTCCCAAATAAATTTCCCGCGGTCGCACTGTGCCCTTGGGCTCCACATAGCAGGTCCTTTACTGCGGTTGAGCATTCTGAATTGTATTGCGGTTGCATCGGTGACGAGTCCCATCTGACCGCCCAAGGCATCGATTTCCCTTACTATCTGTCCTTTTGCGATTCCACCGACGGCAGGGTTGCAACTCATCTGCGCAATCTTGTTCATGTCCATCGTAATGAGACAGGTCTTGGCCCCTGTGCCAGCAGCGGCACAGGCAGCCTCGCAACCGGCATGACCGCCGCCAATCACAATCACGTCATAATTGAATGTCATCTCTTCTATCCTTGTCAATAATATAAATCGTTAAAAAATGTAAAAACAAACATCAGAACCGCTCTTTCAGAGAGCCCCTTGCGAACGAAGTTCGCTTAATTGTCAATTGTCAATTATCAATTGTCAATTCGATAGCGAGCGGAGCTCGCAATCGAGGTCAAATTGTTATTTCGACGTTGCAAAATTACCTTTTCGGTTGCAAAATTAAGAATTTTAATTGAATTTTCTGCCAAAATTCTTGTTTTAATCATTAAAATTTATTATTTTTGCACTCGAAAATGAGAAAGTCCCTACCTAATAGTTATTAATTGCGCTTTTTTAGAGTGCAAAAGTGGGGGATTTGTCATCGTTATTTATATGGCGATTTTAGATTTGTAAGAGAAGAGAAATTTGCTGCAAGATTGATACGACAGGAATGAGAAGACTATAGATTTGTAAGAGAAATTTTGTGATTTAAAATTGAATCGGACGGATATTAGGAATGAACTAAGGAGCAAGAGAGAAGAAAATCAATTTGGTAAAAACAGATTATGCGAGATAAGAGAATAAACGTAATATTTTAAATTTTAAATTCAATCAATTATGTGGTTATTAAATTCACCTATCGGTAGGAAAGTGGTAATGTCTTTAACTGGACTTTGCCTTATCCTGTTCTTGACATTCCACATGTGTATGAATGTCGTTGCAATCATCTCACAAGAGGGTTACAACACGATTTGTGAGCTGCTTGGCGCCAACTGGTATGCAGTTGCTGCAACCTTAGGTTTGGCATTCTTAGCAGTGGTGCACATCGTTTACGCCTTCTGGTTGACGATGCAGAACCGTAATGCGAGAGGTAACGAGCGTTATGCTGTTACTGCTAAGCCTGAGAAAGTGGAGTGGGCTTCACAAAACATGCTCGTGCTTGGTATCATCGTACTCTTGGGTCTTGTGCTTCACTTGGTAAACTTCTGGTATCACATGATGTTCCAGGAGCTCATCGGAGGCGAAACCTTGTTTGCCGCTAACGGTGTGTACTGGATTCAGCAGACTTTCTCCTGCCCTTGGTTGGCAGTGATTTACATCGTGTGGTTCGTAGCCATCTGGTTCCACCTCACTCACGGTTTCTGGAGTGCTCTTCAGACTATGGGTTGGAGCGGTAAGGTATGGTTCAACCGTTGGAAACTCATCGGCAACATCTATGTTACTGTGCTGATGCTCGGTTTCACAGTGGTAGTGTTATACTATGCTTTCTGCGGAGGCAGCTGCCACGCATAATGAGGTGTATAAAAAATGATAAAACATTAACGTTATGGCAAAGCAATTAGATTCAAGAATACCCGAGGGACCAGTAGCTGAGAAATGGACCAACTATAAGGCACATCAGCGTTTGGTGAACCCTAAGAACAAACTGAAACTCGATGTTATCGTGGTAGGTACCGGCTTGGCAGGCGCCAGCGCCGCCGCTTCATTGGCGGAGATGGGTTTCAACGTTTTCAATTTCTGCATTCAAGACTCTCCCCGCCGTGCTCACTCCATCGCAGCACAGGGAGGTATCAACGCAGCAAAGAACTATCAGAACGACGGCGACTCCGTGTATCGTCTGTTCTACGACACCGTGAAAGGTGGTGACTACCGTGCCCGCGAGGCCAACGTGTATCGCTTGGCAGAGGTGTCGAACAATATCATCGACCAGTGTGTGGCCCAGGGCGTGCCTTTCGCACGTGAGTATGGTGGCATGCTCGCCAACCGTTCTTTCGGTGGCGCACAGGTGAGCCGTACCTTCTATGCTAAGGGTCAGACAGGTCAGCAGCTCCTTCTCGGCGCCTACAGCTCTCTGAGCCGTCAGGTGGAGGCAGGCAAGGTAAAACTCTATACCCGCTATGAGATGGAAGACCTCGTGATTGTCAACGGTCGCGCACGCGGCATCATCGCCAAAAACCTCGTTAGCGGCAAGCTCGAGCGCTTCTCCGCCAATGCCGTGGTAATCGCCACCGGAGGATATGGCAACACATACTTCCTTTCAACAAATGCCATGGGTTGCAACTGCACAGCCGCTATCCAGTGCTACCGCAAGGGCGCATATATGGCCAACCCCTCATACGTGCAGATACACCCCACCTGTATCCCCGTGCACGGCGACAAGCAGTCGAAACTCACTCTTATGTCAGAGTCCTTGCGTAACGACGGACGTATCTGGGTGCCCAAGAAACTCGAAGATGCCAAGAAACTCCAGGCAGGCGAGATTAAAGGCTCGGACATCCCCGAGGAAGACCGCGACTACTATCTCGAGCGCCGCTACCCGGCATTCGGAAACCTCGTGCCGCGTGACGTGGCTTCGAGAGCCGCCAAAGAGCGTTGCGACAAAGGCTACGGCGTGAACAACACCGGCCTGGCAGTGTTCCTCGACTTCTCAGAGTCGATCAACCGCCTCGGATACGACGAGATCATGCAGCGTTATGGCAACCTCTTTGATATGTATGAGGAAATTACCGACGTGAACCCCGGTGCTTTGGCAAGAGAAATCAACGGAGTGAAATACTACAACCCGATGATGATCTTCCCCGCCATCCACTATACCATGGGAGGTATCTGGGTTGACTACGAGCTGCAGACCACCATCAAGGGCCTCTTCGCCATCGGTGAGTGCAACTTCTCCGACCATGGTGCCAACCGCCTCGGCGCATCAGCGCTTATGCAAGGTTTGGCTGACGGATATTTCGTATTGCCTTACACCATCCAGAACTATCTCGCCGACCAGGAGATTTGGCCGCGCCTTAGCACCGACCTGCCAGAGTTTGAGGAGGCAGAGAAGAAGGTGGCAGCAGAAATCGACAGACTGATGAACATCAAGGGCAAACGCTCTGTTGACAGCATCCACAAGGAGCTCGGACACATCATGTGGGAGCACGTGGGTATGGGCCGCAACAAAGCCGGTCTCGAGGAAGGCCTGAAACTGCTCAAGGGCATCCGCAAGGAGTTTGAGACAAACCTCTTCGTGCCGGGAAGCAAGGAAGGGCTCAACGTGGAGCTCGACAAGGCCATACACCTGCGCGACTTCATCGTCATGGGTGAGCTCATCGCCTACGACGCCCTGCACCGCGAGGAGAGCTGCGGAGGACACTTCCGCGAGGAATACCAGACCGAAGAGGGCGAGGCAAAACGCGACGACGAGAACTTCTTCTATGTGGGCTGCTGGGAGTATCAGGGCGACGACGAGAAAGCCCCGGAACTCATCAAAGAGCCGCTCGAGTATGAGGCAATAAAGGTACAGACAAGAAATTATAAGAATTAAAGTTATGGCACGTAATATAAGTTTTACAATAAAGTATTGGAAGCAGAACGGCCCCACAGAGAAAGGCCATTTCGATACACACGAGATGCACGACATCCCTGACGACACTTCATTCCTCGAGATGCTCGACATACTCAATGAAGAGCTCATCAACGAGGGACAGGAGCCTTTTGTCTTCGACCACGACTGCCGCGAAGGAATCTGCGGTATGTGCTCACTCTATATCAACGGCACACCCCACGGCAAGACAGAGCGCGGCGCCACCACCTGCCAGCTCTATATGCGCCGTTTCAACGATGGCGACGTGATCACCGTGGAGCCCTGGCGCTCAGCAGGCTTCCCGGTAATCAAAGACTGTATGGTTGACCGTGGCGCTTTCGACAAAATCATCCAGGCCGGAGGATACACCAGCATCCGTACCGGACAGGCACAGGACGCCAACGCCATCCTCATCCCGAAGGAGAATGCCGACGAGGCAATGGACTGCGCCACCTGCATCGGATGCGGTGCTTGTGTGGCAGCTTGCAAAAACGGCTCTGCAATGCTCTTCGTGAGCTCCAAAGTGAGCCAGCTGGCACTCCTCCCGCAAGGACGTCCGGAGGCCGCTAAAAGGGCTAAGGCAATGGTTCAGCGCATGGAGGAGCTCGGCTTCGGCAACTGCACCAACACCCGCGCCTGCGAGGCTGTGTGCCCGAAGAACGAGACTATCGCCAACATCGCACGACTCAACCGCGAGTTTATCAAAGCTAAACTCAGCGACTAAACAGCATTGCAGGCCTCCAGGCTTGCAGTATAAGAGAGGATTGAAGAGGGAGCCCTGTGGCTCCCTCTAATCTTTATATGATGCCGATGATAGAACTTTCACCCGCATCAGCGTGCTTTTGTTTCGGCAGGGTCGTCAGGCAAAAAGACCCAATCATATTTTTTCATCCACCGCCATATTGTAACCCTTGACAGATTTGTTATATTTTGTATTTGTGTTTTTGACAATCCTATGCGCATAAGGTAGCATACTTGCATTTGTTGTTCTGTGAATGTTCCTAATTCTTTTAAAAATCTGTTTCGGAACTTTGGATAAAGTTCGTCAACGGCTTGGTAGATTTGTTTCCAATCCGTGGGTTTTATTACTTTATTTCCCGAAGATGCTTGTTTGACAGCGTATATCACATCCTCTGCTTTGTTTTCCATCTTTGATTGGTGGAGCATTTTTATTAAATTCTTGTTCTGCTCCATCGTTTCTTCCAGCTGTTTTCCCCTCGTTTTTAGCATTTCATCGTATTTAGAAAGCTCATCGTTGACTTGTGACAGTTCTTTTTTGACGTTGGTCAATTCTTCGGAAGATTTCTCCAAGTTAAAAAATATTCCAAAGACCGAGGTGTATCCTGTAAATCTCGGTAAACACTGCCTGCATAGAAATATACCTCCTGTTTATCGGCTGCTGCCCCTTCCTTCTCAAAATATTTAATAAGCTTTCGAATGGGTATGTCAGACGTGGGCATAATATACGACTTATCGCTCAGACGAATGCGCAGCAGGTCAGATTTCGCCTTCGTGTAATCGCTGCTTTCCCTAATTTCATATTCCAAGGAGTCGAGCATAGCCAGTGCCTTTTGCGGATTCTGGTCTCCGGTTCTTTTAATAATATCCAATTCTCCCAAAACATCTTCTTTGGAACAAGATGCTAAAAAGATAACTATGAATGCAAGAACGCATCTAATCAATTTTTCTTTCATATTATCGAATCTAATCCGGGTGCAAAGTTAAATAAAAAAAATGAGAGCGATATGCTTTTTGAAATATTTTTTGTTTCTCAGTGTTTCGCAATCACTTTTAGAAAAATGCCTTTTAGCGATTTCTTGAAAATCTACAATTTCCTGATTTATAACGTTTTGCAACTTAAGGATTTTATCCAAACACTTTTTAACATACTACAGAAACACATTGAAACATAAAAAATTTCTCCATAAATAAAAAAATTAATAATTTTGCAGCCTAATAAGTCTTTGGTATGAGTTTCAAGTTTTCGATATCTTCTGCCAGTTTAAAGCAGATACTGACTGCGGTATTCTCCTTTATCATACTTCTCCCCGCTCAGGCACAGGAGAAGAAGGAGAATCTTGACTCCATCTTCAAGAGCTTAGAAATCAAGGAGGTGGTGGTGAAAGCCAAGAAGATAAGGGGTGGCAACGACACGATAACATACAACGCCTCAACCTATATCAGCAAAAACGACAAAGTGCTTGAGGACCTGCTGAAGAAAATGCCTGGCATCACCGTTGACGCCAACGGGCAAATCTCCTATAACGGCAAATGGATCAGCGAGTTCTACATCGAGGGCAACGACATGCTCGATGGCAACTACAACATAGCGACACAGAACCTCAACGCCAGCGACATCGCGTCGGTGCAGGTGATGGAGAACCATCAGGACGCCGCAGTGCTGCGGGGGAAACAGAAAGGCGAGAGCCCGGCGATCAACATACGCCTTAAAGACGCCGCCAAGGGCGCCTGGGCGTCCACGCTCGACGCCGAAGGTGGCATCCCTGCCATTACCGGCTCGCTGTCGGTGAACCTCATGCGGTTCAAGATGGCAAACCAGCACATCTCCTACTATAAGGGCAACAACTGCGGCATAGACTTAAGGAAGGCCATCAAAGCCCCGATGAACCTCAACTCCACGGCGGAGGCGGGACTGCTGATGCCCGAGAGGCCGGCGATAAGCGACCGGCTCGCCTACGACAACCGCTCACATTGCGTGTCGGTAAACGAGCTGCGCAGGCTCAACCAGGACCGCACGCTGAGCTTCAACATCAACTATCTCTTCGACGGGGAGGAGCGCAACGCCGGAGAGCGCACGAGATACCTCACCAGCGACAGCGCGGTGACGCTCACGGAAACCAACAGCACAAGTGCGAAGATGAACTACCTGAACGGCAACCTGAACTACAAGGTGAACAGCAAGGAGACATACCTGAAGGAGGCGTTCTCCATTTCCGCTGCCTTCAACTGCGGGCACGGGCAGGTGAATGACATCCGGGAGCATCTCGACAACCACAGGCTGCAGGCCAGCAACCGCCTATTGCTGAGGAAAGCGCGCGGCGGAGGCGGCGTGAGCGAGCTGGCATCGCAGATAACCTACACCGATGACGCCGGCACACTCGTGCTTCCTGCCCTAAGCCAGGACATGCACGTCAGAAGGCTGTACACCGACAACACCGTGCCGCTGCTGGCGGGCAACATACCTTATATGATGTACAACCTGGGCGCGGGCGCCACCCTCGACTGGCAGAACGCCGCGACGGGAGGAAAAGTTCAGGGCGACAGCCTCAACACATGGGACATACAGGCATACATCACGCCAAGGATAGTGCTGCACGACGCGCGGAAACTGGAGCTTGTGCTGTATTCGCCCTTTGGCATACGCTATTACAGGGCCGGCGGGGCGCACACCCCATGGTACGGGCAGACACGACTCTTGGCAAGTCCGAGGGCGATACTGACATATAAATTAAACAGCCGCCTCAAGATAGAGGCGTCGGCGGCATACTCGGAGAAGATGCCAAGGGCCGCGCTGCTCTTAGCGGAGAAATATTACCTGAGCTTCCGCAGCACATACGCCAATAGCGGAACGCTGGAGGCAAAGCCGGAGAAGAGTCTGCAGGGCGTGCTGCACACGGAATACAAGGACGTGCTGAGAATGCTTTTCGCAAGCCTCTCGTTCACCTACGCAAGAAACAGCTGCGACAACACCAGGGCATACGGTATAGAGAACGGCACCGTCAACTACGTGCTCTCTCCAGAGAAATCGACCGGCAGCGTGCTGCAGGCGGACCACACGTTCTCGAAAGGCTTTTTCAAGTTCAACTCAAAACTGCAGTGGTCGCTGACCGCCGGGAGCGCGAAAAACGAGTATATGATAGACGGTGCGCGGCACAAGGGGCGCAGCGACTATTTCAGGGCGCAACTGTCCTACCTCGCGTCGTTCACGAAACGCCTATCCATCGACTGCTCCACGGCATACTCTCTTACGCAGCCTTACAGTGACGGGGTGAAGGGCAGCGAGCTGTACAAGACCTTTGACGGGCACGCCACGGTAATCGCCTGGCCGCTCCGGAGCGTCTCACTCACAGCCTCCGCCGACGCAAGGCACAACAGCTACACCGACGACAAGTGCCATTTCTACCTCAACGCCAAGATGGAATGGCACCTGAGGCAGACAATCCTTTACCTCGACTGCATAAACCTCCTCGACACACGCACATACACCCGATCGCGAGACAACGGCGTGGTGCAATATACCAGCCAGTATCATTTGAGGGGGCGCACGCTAATGGCAGGAATAAGGCTCAAACTGCTATGAGTAAAAGCTCTCTGTAAGAGCTGCCCCGACTGGGTAAGCGCGAGCAAGCTCGCTAAGTAAAAGGTGGCACGGCAGGCCGTGCAGTGAGAGGTGGCATCGGTGAACCGATGCAGTATGAGTCCTCCGCAAGGAGCTGCCCCGACTGGGTCGGGATTGTCCTAAAGAAAAAATTTTTTAAACTATAAATTGTATTATTATGAAATTGACAAAGAAAAATCTGATTATCGCCGCGGCGCTTGCCATTGCATCGAATGCCAGCGGCCAGGTGCAAAGGGCATACGCCATGGACGAACCGACGTTTGTAATCACACACCAGGACATCACCAAAAGCAGCCTGCTCGACAGCAGCAGAATCGATATCACCTACCACTTCAGGTGCAGGAGCGCCGAGAGCGATGACTCACTGAAGAACGAGGACGACATGACGCTGCTGATAGGAAAGGATTATGTGTCGTTCTTCAGCAAGAACCTGCGCGACTTGGACTCCGCCAACACGGTCTCCTTGAAGACCACGATGACCATGGACACACCCGAGAACGGCTGGCAGGGCTACGACATCATGCGCGACGTGAAAGCTGGCATCTTCACCGTAAGCACGCGCATCCCGTTCTCCGAGGAGGTGGCGCAATACACGGAGACGGTGCCGTCGATAGACTGGCAGTTCATACCCGGTGACACCGCCACAATAATCGGCTATCACTGCCACGCCGTGGAGGGTGAGTACGGCGGCAGGAAATGGAAGGCCTACTACACCAACAGCATCCCCCTGTCATACGGGCCGTGGAAGCTGTGCGGCGCGAACGGTGTGATTCTCAAGGCATTCGACGAGAGCAACAATTTCGTCTTTGAGGCCGAGGGGATAACGAAGAGGCCGCAGGCGATAGTGAGATACGACTGGAAATACCGGACGATGACGAAAGAGGAGTGGCAGGATTTTGAGCAGAACATCTACGACAAGGCCGGGGCGTTCGTTAAAGGCACCGGTGCCAGGGTTCTTATCATGGACAACAGTGAGAAAGGGTTCCACCAACTTGAGGACAGCTGGAAGGCGTATTACAACCCGTTGGAGAAAAAGTGACATGAGAATAATAAAGTCACATAACGGGAACAGCTATCTGCTTGCGGGCGGGTTCCGCCTGATAACATTCGCACCCGCGGGGCTGGCATCTTTCCTTTCAAAGAAGACCGCCGTCCCTGCGGATGAGAAGTACTATGCCGACAAGATAGAGTATTTAGAGTGCATTCCAAAGATATATGTTAAATAATATGTTTTTTAAAGAAAAAAGGCAGTTTTTTCTATAAATTATTGCATTATCAAAAAAAATATCTACCTTTGCAGAAAATAGTATAAAAATAATAATTTACGGACTATGACAGAGGTAGAAAGAAAAAGTCTTATGAAAGAAATGGCTTCCTTTGAGGAAATAAAGGATGAGCCGTCGGTGGGGATATTCTGGTTCTCACCCGAAAAACAAGACTTGTTTGATGTCAGTTCCGTACCTGTTTCCACCCTAAAGAACGGTCTGAATACCATCCCGAAACTCCATAAGAACGTTTGGGCAAAAAACTACTACAAGGCCAAAGCCAAAGGCCTTAAAGATTCCATCTATTTCACAGATTATACCCAAATACCACGTGGCCGCGTGTGGTATGACAGAAAAACTGGAGAGTTTAAAATAACCGTGGGCAGCTGGTATAAACAATACGAACAGATTCTTACACCTTTATTACAAATAGAATTCAACCTCACAGAGTTTAAATATGAGGTTGACAGCCATTGGGAGCTGGGTCACGGGTGGAGTGAGCACGATTTCACAGTTTATGCAGAGAAAGATTAACCCTCTTTAAGGGCTAATCTTGATAAAGTCACAAAGGTTCAAGAGAAGCAAGAAAGCTTTATGTTTATAATAAAAAGTGTAAAAAATACAATTTTACGCAAAAAAATCCGTATAAATTATTGCAGTTAAATAAAAATTTGTATCTTTGCAAAAAATTTTGCTGAGAGCAGCGGATGTATTATGATTTTACGGCAGAAGAGACAGTCTCCTGCGTAATGAGAGAACTAAACGACAAATCGGATATTTAAACATAAAGTAAACAAATTAAACCTAAAAATAAGCGTATGAAAAGGATATTTCTATCGGCGGCCCTTGTAGCCCCTTTGGCAGTATTGCAGCCCGCAGCGGCCCAAACGCAGCAGCCCACATTCACCGAGTGGCACGACCTGGAGGTGAATGAGATAAACCGTTTCCCGCTCCATACCGACTTCTTCGCATACGAAGACGAGAAGAAAGCCATGGCAGGAGACAAGGCAGCATCGCAAAACTTTATGTCTATCGAAGGACTGTGGAAATTCAAATGGACAGAGAATGCCGACCAAAGGCCGACCGACTTCTATAAAACCGACCTCAACGACAAAGACTGGAAAACGATGATTGTGCCGGGAATATGGGAGCTCAACGGCTACGGCGACCCCGCATACATCAATATCGGATACGCCTGGAGAGGACACTTCAACGGCATGCCTCCCGAGGTGCCGGTGAAAGACAATCATACCGGCTCCTATCGCCAAGAGATAACGATACCTGAAAGTTGGAAAGGAAAAGAGGTGATTGCACATTTCGGCAGCGTAACATCTAACATGTATCTCTATGTTAACGGACAGTTCGTGGGTTATACCGAAGACAGCAAGGTGGCAGCCGAGTTTGATATCACACCTTATATTAATACGGGCAAGAACCTCATCGCCTTTCAGACCTTCCGCTGGTGCGACGGCTCCTGGAGCGAGGACCAGGACTTCTGGAGGCTCTGCGGCACGGCACGCGAATGCTATCTCTTCGCACGCGATAAAGACATACATTTGGAAGACATACGCATCACCCCGAATCTCGACGCGCAATATAAAGACGCCACCCTCGATATCACAGCAAGGGTGAAAGGAAAAGCGGTGGTAACACTCCAACTGCTCAACGACAAGGGCAATGTGGTGGCGAAGAAAGGCTTCGGGACAACCATCAACAGCGCAAGCAAAACAAGATACTCGCAGCTCAACGCCTCGCTCGAAGTGAAAAACCCGAAGAAATGGACCGCAGAGACACCAAACCTCTACACCCTCGTGGCCACAGTGAAGACATTCGGAAAAACACCGGCACAACAGAAAACAGTGGAGGTGATAACACAAAAGGTAGGATTCAGAAAAGTTGAGATTAAAGGCGGACAACTGCTCGTAAACGGAAAGCCGGTACTTATCAAAGGCGTGAACCGCCACGAGATGGACCCCGACGGAGGATATGTGGTCAGCACCGACCGTATGCTCCAAGACCTTAAGATAATGAAACAATTCAATATCAATGCCATTCGCACCTGCCACTATCCCGACGACCCGCGCTTCTACGATATGTGCGACAAATACGGTTTCTATGTCGTGGCAGAAGCAAACCAGGAAAGCCATGGCTTAGGATACAAAAACGAATCCGAGGCGAAGAAAGAGAAGTTCGCAAAACAGATTCTGCAGCGCAACCAACATAACGTGGCACTGAATTTCAACCACCCGTCGGTAATAATCTGGTCGTTGGGCAATGAGACCGTCGATGGTCCCAATTTCACCGCGGCATACAAGTGGATAAAGGAGCAAGACCAAAGCCGCCCCGTGCAGTTTGAGCAGGCAAAGACAGGAGCCAACACCGACATCTTCTGTCCGATGTATTGCGACCACAAGCACGCTGAGGATTATGCGGCAAAGAACCCTTCAAAACCATTGATACAATGCGAATATGCACATGCCATGGGCAACAGCGGAGGATGCCTGAAAGAATACTGGGAGCTCGTGAGGAAATATCCCTCATACCAAGGTGGATTCATCTGGGACTTCGTTGACCAGGCCTTGCACGGCAAAGACAAACAAGGCAGGAAGATAAACACCTACGGAGGCGACTACAACACTTACGACCCCTCCGACAACAACTTCAACTGCAATGGCCTCATCACTACCGACCGCAAACCGTCGCCACAGATGTATGAGTGCGGATACCAGTATCAGAACATCTGGACAGAGGCCGCCGACCTGAAGAAAGGCACGGTGAAAGTGAAAAACGAGAATTTCTTCACCGA
>Ga0065711_1034520_pt1 | contig 23622 bp, 16 predicted proteins | sample Hoacrofraction12_FD_59098 | JGI IMG/M metagenome (GOLD analysis project Ga0065711, IMG submission 59098) | Hoatzin crop microbial communities from Cojedes, Venezuela - Epithelial fraction 12 v2 (version 2) | ecosystem: Host-associated > Birds > Digestive system > Esophagus > Crop | place...
AGTTCCGTCTGAACATGAGGAAGAACTTCTTCCCTCTGAGGGTGACGGAGCCCTGGAACAGGCTGCCCGGGGAGGTTGTGGAGTCTCCTTCTCTGGAGATATTCAAGACCTGCCTGGACAAGTTCCTGTGCAGCCTGCTGTAGGTGACCCTGCTTAGGCAGGACTAGATGATCTCCAGAGGTCTCTTCCAACCCCTACCAGTCTGTGATTCTGTGATTCTGTGGCTGCACTCAGAAGCCAACTCGGTGAGTGTGAAAGGATGGTCTGAGTGATAAGAAAATAAAATACATGTGCAGGGTGGAGATTATCTTCTTTCATTTTCCCTTTTATGTGTATTTGCCTGTCTGGTGCAGCTGGACTTTTTGCTACCTTTTGATTTTTGGTCTTGTGCAGTGCTTTGAAACAGCCATCAGACAAGTGGTTTAGTACCCACCTTAGAAAAACAGATCTGCAAGAACAAGCCTGTGAGGGACTTTAGTGTGAGAAGGGGCTGGTTGCTCTGGACCAGGGTAAGGATCATGCAGTTGGGAGGCTTTTCATTCCTCTCTGGGAACATAATTAATCAGAGCTAAATCTGAGGCGTTATGGAAAGGGAAGATAATTTTGGTTTATCTGACTTCCTAAGCAAGTCAACTCTTCCCACTCCCACCTCATACCCACAGAATCAGAATCACCGAGACCTGTGTGTGTGTCCATGTGGCCTGGCCAGGCTGACTCCTGTGTGACACAGAGCTCAAGGGATGCTGGCTACTGACTCCTTGTTGCGTCTTTAGAGTTCCTTTTTGTTGACAACAATGAACTACATTTGGATGGGTGTCTACTGGATAATGCAGAGTACGAAAGGTGCTCAACAGCTGCTCGTTGCAGGAGATCCACGTAACCAGAGCACAGGAGTTTCGTGGAAAAATTCATTGCTTTTAGAGAACGCATTATCTGGCGTGTGAATAAGGGAACTCAACTAAGGTCACGCAGGTGAAGTTAGTGCTGGCATCTCCAAAACCTTGAGTGGTTTGCTTTTCAACTTTCATGTTTTTAAGTGTTGTGTTTTTTCTATTCAAAAGTCAAATTATATGTATTGACGATACTGTTTTCTTGTTTTTCTACTTCCTTGGAAAATATCATAACAGGCCTATGAAAATTAACTTTCAAATTCTGTGAATTAATGAATGTTAATTCTCTATTTCTCACAATGTTCCTAGTGTTTTATTAGTTTTCTCTACGTAGAATTATGCAGAGACCTTGAAAGGGAACAAAGATGATGCCAGGCTGTATTTGGCAGCTTGTGCTACTCTGAATAGCACTCTGGGAAAAACAAATCCTTGAAGCCTTTCTTGCACTTGTTGATGTCAGATGAGGTTTTTAGCTTCCAGCTTGCATTCCCTTTGTCCCTTGAGGCTCTTGTCCCTAGGCCTGTGGTCCATGGCACCACCACTGGTACTGTGACACTTCCTAGCATCAGTGCTGTGAAGATAAAATGTAGCCTCAGTCCAGGGCTTTGCAGCTTTGCAAGTAAAGCCTTCGCTAAGCGTCTAAGCTAAATTGTTGCTTTTGCAAATGAATTTGGTGGCTTCTTTGTCACATCCTTTGTGAAGAGTTGTCTTTCACTGTTTTTATTTTGGAGAAGGCTTTTCTTACTTCTCCTCATTCTCTCTGACAAAGATCAGACCTCTTCCAGCTTTCCCTTGCAGATGCCATTTTCTAAGCCTCTAAGCCTTCTAAGCTTAATCTTTATGGAAAATCACTATATTGCCTGTAGATCAGTTACTTCTCCTTTGGTTTTGACTGATGAAACATAAACTCAGTCTGGGATTCCCCTGTAAAAACAGGGCAGGGAGAGAGGGAAGGAAGGGAAGGGGAATTGCTTGGTGACACTACTCTTTCCTGTGAATCCCAGGGGCACCAGTGCCCAGCATCCAGTGGCCACTCAGTGCTGGCCTCTTATGTGTCATTTCCAGTGTGTCATATAAGTGCATCTAGTCATGATGGAGACTGAAAGTGCAATGTGTGGCTCCCGTAGAACAGAGCTATAACTTTGCTAGCTGAAATGCTGCAGTTACCCCCAGATGTAAATGTGAGATGGACAGGAGAAGCACAAGTCTGCTCCCTGCAGCCCCACAACCCCTTTGCCCTGTGTCTGCCCAAGGGGAGGAAGGGGACGATGACTCACCAAGACCTATGAATGACTGGGTTTGTCTGAGGAGCCCTTGGTGCTGGTGCAGCTACTGGATTAGCCACACGTTGCCTTTTTGCTGGATTTTGCTGCATGCACCACTAGTGTTTGGGGCCTTTGGCTTTCCTGGGCTGGAAAAAAAAACCCAGTGCACCTCCCTGAAGACAGCCTCCCTGGAGTGTAGATGCAGGAAATGTGAGATTGTAAAGACAGGACAAGACAACTGGACAAGATTTATTATTGAGAATATTGTATAATTTACTATTATTTATTGCTACAATAATTTATTTTTATCTCTATGACACTCTGTTCACTTGGTCCCTAGCGTTTATCATTATTCTCTAGTATAGCCTGTGTTGGGGGTCCAACGGCGTTGCCTGCAGCTGCACTGTTTGGAAGGCAGGTGCAAGTGGGGCAATGAGCACGTGTTGGAGCTTAGCCATGAGACAGCCTTGGCAGAGGTCACAGCACCTATGACCCATTGCAAACCATGGGTCACAGATGTGAAGCACGCTAGCCCAGGGAGCCTGCATAGCTGATAAATCTGGATGTACGAACAGAAAGGAGGGAAGTCCCAGCACTGGTGTAAAACGACTGTTTGGTACTGCAGGTATAACATGGTGTGATGAAGTAGTAGATGGAGCAGAAGCAGCCTCCTGGACATCAACTGGGCCAGACCTGTGGTGACAGGGATGCACAGGCACTTCTGATCTGGGTATTAGCTTTAGCATGTGGCTCAATAGGTGGGACTTACTGGGTGCAGATGTCTAGGTGTCCTCCTGCAGAGCTGCTGCGAAGGGATCGTTCTCCTCTGCAGAAGCAGCTCCTACCACAGGCTGAACATCTGAGCTGTTTCTCAGGCAGCCTTCCTCCAAATCGCAGTCCAGTGAAAATGCATTTGGTGCTGTGTTTTTTACACCAGCACTTGGCTTACACATTCTTAGCAGGTAGGGAAAATTTATCTTTGAAAAGGTGTTATAGTAGAAGAGTAGCTAAAAATGCAAAGGAGAGGAATTATGTACCATCATTTCAAGACTGAGAAAGACAGAGATATGATAGCTAGGCATTTGAATCACAAAAGACAAACATGGATACTAAAAATGACTCTCAGAGGCATTTTATACCTAAAGTTTAAGCTGAATAAAATGTTCAATACAGTTCTGTTAAGTAATAACCACACTTGTGTTTTTCCTACTTGGGACCAGAGAAATGTAGGATTTTCAAAAGCATATGAACTAATTTAGAAACCCAAATGCAACTAATTTTCAGCCACTTCAGGATGGCATGCACAAGTAGGTAATAATATGATGCTGACACGTATCTTCTCAGCATTCAGCAGATGTACTGGGACCAACACTATTTAATTGCTTCATCAATGGCATAGACAGCGGGATTGAGTGCACCCTGGGCAAGTTAGTCGATGACACCAAGCTGAGTGGTGCGGCCGACACGCTGGAGGGACAGGATGCCGTCCAGAGGGATCTTGACAGGCTTGAGGAGTGAGTCCGTGTGAACCGCATGAGGTTCAACAAGGTTAAGTGTAGGGTCCTGTACACGGGTCGGGGCAACCTCCAATATCAACACAGGCTGGGGGATGAAGGAATTGAGAGCAGCCCTGCTGAGAAGGACTTGGGCGTACTTTAAAATTGGACATGTGGATGTAAAATTTGACATGAGTGGGCTGCGTGCACTTGCGCCCCGGAAAGCCAACGGTATCCTGGGCTGCATCAAAAGCAATGTGGCCAGAAAGTCAAGGAAGGTGATTCTCCCCTCTCTGTCCACTCTGGTCAGACCCCACCTGGAGTCCTGCGTCCAGCTCTGGAGCCCTCAGCACAGGAAAGGCATGGACCTGTTGGAGTGGGTCCAGAGAAGGCAACAAAAATGATCATAGAATCATAGAATAGTTTGGGTTTGAAGGGACCTTTAAAGGTCATTGAGTCCAACCCCCCCTGCAATGATGAAGGGGCACCTTCAACTAGATCAGGTTGCTCAGAGCCCCATCCAGCCTGGCCTTGAACACTTCCAAGGATGTGGCAACTACCACCTCTCTTGGTAACCTGTCCCAGTGTTTCACCACCCTCATTGTAAAAAATGTTTTCCTTATATCTGTTGTAAATCCATCCTCTTTTAGTTCAAAACCATTACCCCTTCTCCTGTCGCAGCAGGCCCTGCTATAATATTTGTCCCCATCTTTCTTATAAGCCCCCTGTAAGTACTGAAAGGCCTCAATAAGGTCTCCCTGGAGCCTTCTCTTCTCCAGACTGAACAATCAGATGATCAAGGGCTGAAACATCTCTCCCATAAAGAAAGGCTGAGAGAGTTGGGGCTGTTCAGCCTGAAGAAGAGAAGACTCTGGGGAGACCTTATTGCAGCCCTCCAGTACCTAAAAGGGGGCATATAAGAAACACTGAGACACACCAGGGCCTGTAGTGACAGGACAAAGGGCAGTGGTTTTAAACTGAAAAAGGGTTCATTTATATTGGACATAAGGAATACAGTTTTTTACTCTGAGGGTAGTGGGGCCCTGGCACTGGTTGCCCAGGGAAGCTGTGGATGCCCCCTCCCTGGAGGCTGGATGGGGCTTTGAGCAACCTGGTCTGGTGGAAGGTGTCCCTGCCCATGGCAGGGAGGTTGGAGCTAGATGATCTTCAAGATCCCTTGCAACCCAAAGCATTCCATGATTTTATGATTCTACTTTCTGCACGCATTTTTCCTGAAAACTGACACCCAAAACAGGACATTTTAGGTATTTCCTGCCCCACCTCAAGTGGAACAGCAGAGCCATCTCCCATGATTTATACTTGGCATTCGCCCTGTGGTAATCCAGAGTGATGGGGGGATTTGGATGGAGAAGTTGGGGGATTTTATTGCAAAAACATCACAGATAATTTGGTGAGTTTAAATCTCCTCCTAATGCCCAGCTGACTATTCCCTATTTAACTTCTCCCTCCTAAGCGTAGTTGTTATTTTGCATTTGTTGTTATTTAATTTCACCTTCTTGAGTTCAGGCCACTCCTCAAATGATTTGTGCTCGGTAGTCCATCATTCACTTCGGTGCTGAAAAGAGAAAGCCTGCAGGGCCCTACTCAAAGTGTCCTCCCACTTAAATCCTTGAATTCAAACCTTCTCCAGACTCTTCATTACAGTATTTGATGTGCACTAGCAATAGTCTCATCGGAAGCAGGCCAGTTCTGTGTCAGTCTCCAAGCCTTTAGCAGTAGAGCACGAGCTGCCGCTGCCATCAGACATTGTGGTGCTCAGCAGGAAAGATCCACAGCTTTCTCTGTTCCACCACATGGGGCTTTTTTGTGACAGAAAAATGTTGCAGCCAAAACAACCGATAAGGGCCAGCTCCTTAGTGGACATAAATGGAGGGTTTTTTCCTCACACATGCTTTGCTATGCCTGCCATGATTCGCAGTAAGTCATCAGAGATTGCCTCATCCAAAGGAAAGCAACAAATAGCTGAAGCATTATACCTGCCTCCATTAGAGGGCTATTTCCTGGAGCACAGGCAGAACTGACAGCACATAGCACAGTCAAAGCTTCTTGCTATAAGAAGTAAAAGGAAGCCTAGACTCCTTGAAGCATGCTGAGATCATCATTCAAGGAAAAGATGACACATTTCTCCTGCACAGAAGAAATGAACCTCTGCTTTGGTTGGTATTGTCTCTGACTGCAGGGCAGCCCACCCCTTCTCCTGCCAGCATGGGAGGATTACATTCTCCTCGCAGTTGATGGGGCTGAGAAGAGGGCTGCTAAAAGTATAGCAATTTCCTGGAACTTCGGGAACGTTAATGCTGTTGTCTCACAGGCATTTTCCAAGGGTATCAGGCACCATCACCAAACTATCTTTACTTTCAGTGCTCTTATGGGAAAAATACTGTGAGATTCCAGACATTTCAAAGTCACGTTTTTTTGATGAGTATAAACTGCTTCTAATTTCCTTAACGAATGTATTTAACTAGCCGCTACTAGCTAGTAGAAATGTGATCTCTGGAGCTCAAAGCACTTAACAAAGGTTGATACCGTTGTCTACATTTTGGTACCACAAAGAGAGAGCAGTTACTCACCCCCATCATTCAATTACTGAGAGTCTTAAGCATTTGTATATTGAATGTGAAACTTCAGGGTGTGTTTTGATGTATTTTGGGTAGAAAGCAATGAAAACAGACTGGCTATGTCCTGCACAGAAGTCATTAACGGAGCACGGTGCGCTACCCTAACACCTTTGCCAGCTCCAGACTTGCCTGCTCTGTGAGAGCAGAGGCTCCCCGGCTTGCTGCCAGATGCAGGTTACATCAGTGCAGCGAAGCTCCTGAGCCGGGACCTCATGCCGAGCTTAGCAACAGCCGGATGAAGCTGTACAGCTCTTGGACGTGAGTAGACACAGCTGCACTACGCTGAGCCAAGATCCATACGTGGACTTACCAGATGAGTTTCAGCTCTGTTTTCTGGACTTGTGTGCGGCAAGCACAGCCGTCACAGGGCCGTGGGCAGGTATTCCCACTCAAATTAGACCTTCATGGACTTAAAAGGAAGCAATGAACACCTACTAAAAAGTGTCACGTAGTGGAAAAGTGTTTCGACAGCTTCAGGGATGTCATCCCTGTAAACAGACTGACCTGAAAACTGTATGCAGACACACAGACAGAGCTTTAGACCAGCAGTTTCCCAGGAGACTGAGAGTAACTATTGTTCATGACTGCCTTACTCATAAATCTCTTGCGTGCTGGTGAGAGAGTGTAGCCAGCTCTGCTGCTGCTGACGCCAGCTGCCCGCCTTGCGTTGAAGCCACCGGGCTGTGACAGTCCGCACCCGCTGAGGCACCCACAGGACATCACAGCTCTTGAAGGCTGGGCTGGGAGCTGGTGCCTTCCCACAGCCCTGTGTCCATTGCACCATGGCTTGGTGGCTTGCTCCCTCGTTTCCTGGTCTTCCAGGTGGGGATGAGGATGGGATTCTCCCCTGCTTTCCCCATCCTGCACAGCCCAGCAGAAGGGCAGCCCGTGCTCCTTCCCAGGGACGACATGGTGGGCTGGGGAGCAGGTTTGGGCTGAAGCTAGAGAAACAGAAAGAGGGAAATTCTCTGGCTCCTTTCTTCTTCTGTGAACTGTTTGCCCTGCAGCCTGTCCTCTGGTTTGGAGGCTTGAAGGGATTTCTGTGAGCCACGGTGAGTCATGGTGAGGTCAAACCCCCAGCTCTTGCCTGAGGCTCAAAGCCTTTTCATGATCCTTAGGGACACAGAGATGAATCCAGTCATCACCACACTGTCCTGACCAGAAAAAAAAAAATTGCATTTATCTACAAAACAAATGCATGGAGATTTTCTCCTCCTTCAGACCAGTCTCTCAGCCACCTCCTAAGTGTCTCTTTTCTCTGCAGGCGGTATCTGGCAGGCAGGGCTTTTCAGGATGAGACGGGTGTTTCTATCCAGCTAAATAACTGAAGATCTACAAATCATTCCCAGCTGTAAGGTGCTGGCTCACTTGTTTCCACAGTGTGTAGGACTAGCTCCATCTAGAGCAGAGCAGCTGTGTCATGGTACACAGTCCCTAGGCCCTGGGGTCACAGGGGTATCGGGGTACTAAGACATAATTACATTTTTTGTATGCTTTTCAGTTCAAAGCACTATAATGTGAGGGGTTTGCCAGAGCACACCAGAAGAATTTTTAATTATACGAACCTAAGGACATGTATCTGATGTCCTGAAAACATGCCAGCAGAGTCTCTGAAGATGCAAAACTCGATGGGACAAGTTGGAGGGGCTTTTGGGTGGTGGGAACCAAACGGGTACGGTCTCATCCTTACCACCTTTTGGGAGGTGCTCCTGAAGTGAACTGTTCCCAGGGGCTTGCACAGGATTTGCCTTGGAGAAAGGTGGAGACAGGATTCAGGAATGAGCTAACATTTAAACGATCAGGGCAGCAGGGACCAAAACCTTCAGCTGGATCCCCGGCACGCTGATCTGGCAGTGCAAACACGCGCCCAGATGTCAAACAGACGAGCAGCCCTTGGGTCTGCTTCTCACCCTGCAGCTCAGGCTCCCGGCACAGAGGCGTTGTTCGGAACTGCGCAGCATCACATCATTCTCGCGTGCCAGTTTAGCACAAGTGTAGAGGGAAAAAGCAAACAAAAACCCAAGTTCTTTTATTGCTGGTGGAGAGAATTCAATTCTGTTACTTTAGGTACGTGAGGTTTTGAAGTGTGCAAGAGCTAAAGCAATTAAAAACATAGCAGAAACACCGTGAGCCCAGGCTGTTTTCGTCCCTGTCTGGTTACCCGTTCCAATGCCTGCAAAGACACCTCCGCTTTCCCCGGGCTGTGTGGGGAAGCGAGGCTCTGCCTTTAGAGGCCTCATTCAGCAGGCACCTGAGCTGGGCGGGAGTTTGTTCGCGTCAAGGAGTTGTGTTTACCTGAACGTGTTTAGTTAACCTCAATGATATAAAGAGTTTGTAAACAAGCGGGGCAACTCACACCAAAAAATCTGAAGAAAAAAAGAGAGGATGCAAATTTTGCTACCTCAAAAAAATAAATCAAGTGTCATGAGTTCTGTGTCACAGACCTTCAGGGGAGAGTAGATAGCATGAAAATATTTTGAAGCAAGTGAATGTATGAATATTTATCAATATAAAGCCATAATAGATTTATTCTTTTCATTCCATTGTGTCATTTCAGAAATACACTTTTTTAGTGTTTAACAGAGTAATTACTTCTAAAAATTGTACTAGTAATTTAGTATATTCAGTCAAATATTCCATTATGAGAAAAAACCAGCCAAATTCCAATCTAATGCTTTGAAAACTTCTCTCTCAGCCACCCAGCTGGCTGTGATGGGATTGCCTTACAATTGCAATGATGTCCAGAAGCTCTCTACTTCCTCAAGTTATCTAGTATCATCTTCACTACTATGTTCCTCTAAAGAGCGCACTTTGTTTCTCCAATTCTTCCTCACCCCCAAACCTCCTCAGTTCTTTCCCAAAGAGCATCTCCTTCTAGAGGAAAACTGAGAGAAATAACTAATCTTTGGACAGCTTTACCACCAGCAATTGCATTTCCAGTTGTTATAGTCCTGGTACCTCATCCTTGCACTAGCTAGATCAAATAACTCTACAGGCTGCACACTTGCCAAACCAGAGAATCTCCTGGGAAGTGACTAAGTATTAGTCATTTCACAGGGCAACGATATAACAATAAGGAAATCATTTGTGTACAAGGATAACAATCCTCGAAACACTTCAAGAAATCTCTTAGGAAATAATAGTTGAACAAATACCAGAATTTTACCCACCATGTGAAAACCATGATGTTGTGATGTTCGTGGAGGAACCACAGACCAAGTTTCAGGTTTCGCCACATCACTTTAAGCAGCATTCACCCTTCGAGCAGACCAGCACTCCCCAGAAGCATCCAGCTGCAGGAAATAAAGCAAATCTGAAGGGCTGGGGTATTGTTTTGACTGGTCTGCGCCCAGCCCTTTTCTTTCCTTCCAGTGAGTTTCTCCACCTGGGAGAGCCTCAGCACCACGGCTTCCAGGAATCATAGAATCATAGGTTGGAAAAGACCTCTAAGACCATCAAGTCCAACCGTCCACCCAACACCACCATGCCTACTAAACCATACCTTGAAGTGCCACGTCTACACGTTTTTTAAACACCTCCAGGGATGGTGACTCCACCACCTCCCTGGGCAGCCTGTTCCAATGCCTGACCACTCTTTCTGTGAAGTATTTTTTCCAAATATCTAATCTAAACCTCCCCTGATGCAACTTGAGGCCATTGCCTCTTGTCCTATCGCTAGTTAATTGGGAGAAGAGACCAGCACCTGCCTCACTACAACCTCCTTTCAGGTAGTTGTAGACAGCAAGTAGTAGTAGAGGAGTAGTAGGTAGTTGCAGAGGATAAGGGACCTGGAGGGGAGCCAGCCTATGTGTGAAGGGGGCTGCTCAGCACTGCTAGCACAGGCACAGTGTCCTGTCTCCTCTGGACCCACAGCCTCACGTGGTGCAGCTGGTAGCAAGCATCTTCACTCTTCACAATATGTGGATTAATCCCCAAACTGACAGGCTGGAGAAAGGAGATATGGGTAGCACAAAACACAGTAGAAATAAAACCAGTAAAATGTTAGCCTTTCTGACTTCATAACATTTTAATTTGCTTTTCCGTGCATCTGTGCAGCATATCATACTGCAGTGATCAATGGGAGTGCTGTTCTGTCCTGTCTAAAACCTGCTCCCTTGCCCAGCCTGGGGATGTGGGGATGAAGAGCTGCTTTCTGCAGGGAAACAGCCCCAGCCATGCCGGAGAAAAGACTGGGATGGCCATCGTCTCCCAGATGCTCCTCCTGAGCCACAGAGAGAGCATGGACTGAGCCTGAGGAGACAGATATAGGACCTGGGAAGGGCTCAGACAGGCATGGGACCTGGCAGCAAGCCAGGGACAGGGTACGTAACTCTGGAGGCTGGCATTTTCACCACCCAAGCCTCTATTCAGCAGGTTACTTGTCAATACTTGCCAAGCACTACAAGGGCTGATTTTCAAACTGGCAGGTCCTGCTATATGTCAATCCTCATAAAAGGGCACGGTCAAGAACGATCAGTACAAGATTTTCCTAGTTTTTATAACCAAAGAAATGAAATTAAACCTTTGGGAACACCTTGAAGTACAAGGTGGGAGGTCTCTGTTCTTTTGCAACACTCTTCTAGCGCTTCCAGCCTTGCAGCCTGAAGGAGAGAAACCCACAAAATGCAAATTGCCTATAACAGACAGCTAAATCTTCTTCTGTGCCGTTCTAAGTTGGGTTGTACAGTGGTGCTCAAAGAAAAGATTTCTGGAAAAGTTTACTCCAAAGACACAGGTCTGATTCTGCCCCTCCTTGCACGGCACAGACTCCTCTCTGCCTTTACTGAACTGTCCCACTGACTTGGCACTGGGACAGAATCTGTCATTTGTCTTTGAGCATTATTTTATTCAGCCAGTAGCTCCACTTCTTTCTGTGGATCAGGAATTGTTCTGCAAAGCGCAGGTGTGCAGGAAGCCGGTGGGCCAGGCTGCGTGCAGTGCTGCTCCATGAGCTGTTGGGTGCAACACGAACATGTTGCAAAAGGGTGATAAAGGACTGAGTGCAACAGCACTTTAACCAAACCCCATGACAATCTTTCTGTGGACCATGTGATTTCCTCACCTAGTGTCTTCTGCAAGGTGGAAGTTGTCTGGGTTCACGTAAGCATTGCAAGGGTACATCACAGCACAGTGGACTTTTGAATGGTGAAGTCCTCAAGAATTGCCAAATTCATAAGCACCAACAAGATCGAGTTCTGCAGCACAGAATCACAGAAAAGCATCTTAAAAGCATGGCCTTTCTTTTTAGCATACAAATAAGCAGAAGAAATGGTATTTTCCCTTGTTCTGAAATGAAAGAGAGGAGTTGTCATTAGTTTCGGCTGTGCTTCCTTAGTTAAATAGACTGTACAAACAGCATTGCAGATTCCAGGAATAGACACTCAGAGCCTCAGCACTTCCCTTAGTTAAACTTACTCCTATAGGGCAGTCACTCCGACTCTTCTTCCTCCATCAAGAAAACAGAGGATCATGTTGCTTGGGCTGCCTTTGGAAAGTACCTTAAGACTCAGCGAGAACAAGCATCGCATAGCTGCTATGCGAGGCCCATAAGGGCTTTACAGATACACATAACAAGAAGAAAAGAAGCAATGCTGACCACAAAAGATGTAACACTTGTGGGAAGCACTGTCTAGGGCTGTGTTTGGCAATCCGCACTGCATATGTTTCTGTGCCTCTCCGCCCACTGATTTTGTTTAGATCATTTTCTGAAGAGGTGACTTTTTTGTGTAGTCCTCTGCCTATGTCTGCTGCACGCGAATGAAACACTGTCAAGTCTGAAAAGTCATGCAATTTCTTTCTCTCCCTCCTCTTTAACCCTCAAGCACACAGAAGTTATTGCCACCTAAAGTTGTCCCTCTTCAAATATGTGGCAGAAAATCTGGCCTAACGAACAGTAGGTAAACTACAGAATCACACCCACAAAATGCTAGTAAAGAAGAAAAAAACAAAGGATTTGGGTTTAGCAAGCCTGTGATTTGGGTATTTAGTGGTTAGTACAAGCTCATGCCTCAGCCAGTTAAACAGTCTGAACTGCCCTCAAACCCCACCACACCTGGACACAAGTTACTACTTCCTAAGTCCCATCTTTACATCACCAAGTAACCTGTATTGTCTGTAATGAACTGCTTTCTCACTATGAATTTCTTTCTGAGGAGATCTGAAGAGTGCAAAGGTTTGGAAAAAAACCCAAAAATACTAAACATATGAATTCTTTTCTATATCTAAATCGTAAATTTGTGTTGGTTCACATTCATCCTTAGACCTGGCTGGCTCTGCTCTTTGGTAGCTGGCATGTCCATACACATACTGTGTGTGTTTTGAGGAGCAAAATGAAAACAAAAGTACTGGTGAAACAGAGTCCCATTCCAATTAGTAGTGAAATGCATGAGGAAAGGTCACTTCAGCTAATTTTCTTGGTGCTGCTGATTTGAATCCATAGAAACTGGAGTCGAGCAATTTTAGTTCAGGCCACCAAGGTGTCAGGCTGAAAACACCAAAGGAGGTAGTTCTCTGCATGACATTTAATCAAGCTGTGGAGCTCCTTTGCTGCTAGGAATTATAGGAGCTGAAAGTTTTCAAGGGTTCCAAAAGCAGCTGGAGAAATTTCTGGAAGTAAAATCTACCAGCAATTATCATATATAAATATTTAATAATAGTCTCCATTTCACGATGTCCTTAGTGGTCACACTACTATGGGAAAGCATGGCTACATGCTTGGCCATTAGCTACTACCGCTTGACCTACGCCTACTATTGTCCCTTAGGTAGATACCGTTGACCACTCTAAAAGACAAGATACCAGGACAGATGAGTTTTCATCCTGACTGTCCTTATGATGTCTTCTGTAAGATCTATTTGCTGGAACATGGGCTGGAAGAACTGTGGTTGGCAAAAGTGCTGAGGTGAGACTCCTCTGCAGGTAGTTTCTGCCCGAGGGTCCCATGGCGCCTAGAAATGGCTCAGTTAGGGGCATGTTGCCTTGCAAGACTGTGCTGAGTCTGTGGGAAAAAAGGTCCTCAGTGGTGAATGAGAGGCACCATGGGAGTGTTGTTGGCCTTGATTTTAATGCAGATATTTATTTCCTGCTGGCTACCCTTCTGAACGACAGCACCTTCACGTTTTATTCTGTATTAGGCCATTTCATAGACCAAGGCTTTTGCTATTTGCACACATCTAGGGCATTCTGCCACCACAAAAGCTCAGTCTTCTCTTTCCCAGTGCTGTCCTTCCTAGGGCACTTTCAGTGCCTCAGCTGTTACCCTTCTGATTTCCAACAGGATTTTGCCTTTGATTCACTTATGTGAACTCTTACCCTATTGCCCTCTGAGGCAAGAAGTCTTCTGAGCTGGCCACTGACTGAAAAGTTTACATAAAGTTTCCAGACAGATAATTTTCTAAAATTTCTTCCCAAGCCAGGAAGTGGTTGTGGCGAGTTCATTTAGCAGGACCGTTCCGTAGTGTTTCTCAGTACTTAGAAGGAAACTATGCTGTTTTGTTTCCTCATCTTCTTGGTATCACAAGAAAATACCCAAGCTCTAGACCTTTTCAAACCTCTGAATCCAAAGAGCACTCCTGAATAAGAGTCTAATTCTTTGGCTCACTTCATAGACAGCGTGAGGGTTACCTTGTACTCCTCCTAGCATGTTATTTAACTCTTATTCCAGGAGTAAATGCCAGTGACCTCAATATGAGCCTTAGTGAAGCAAGATACTCCTAAGCACCACAGAAACGTGGGGAGTACTTACTACTGAGTTCTTTCATCTGCTCTTGTTCTATTTGCAGCAATTCACTTCTTGGAGCAATGTCGTAGCGGTATGAAAACACCCGTGTAGTGATGACAACCACTCTTTCAGGGGAATACAGTCAAAACTTCATTAAAAGTAGAATTACACACTTTCTTAAAACAGATACAATGCTTCACCTCTCTTTTAAAATACATTAATTGCTTTGATCCATAGGTTAGAAACAAGTTGGACAACACCGTTCCTGTGAGCCTTTGAAAACAAATCTACATTTCAAGCCTAGCTGCAGAAAAAACGCTCAAAGGCTGGCAAAATCTTTTCAGCATCTGTAGAGTCCAAAGTATCCCTAATTTCTGTCAGTACATTAGAATATACTGCACTTCCATGATAACAGAAGCCGTTCAGTGCAGACATCTGTTTTTCATGCACAATGCACAGAGATTTCTTGAACACCATTACTGGAAGAATATATGATGCACAGTTCCTATGGATTAAGGTAAATTATGCTATAATTAATAAAATCTCTCACAACAGTTCAGAGAAGGATGAATCAGATTTTGATGCCGGTGGAGTTTGATTTAAGTTGGGTTGGGAAGCATCTGTATCACTGTGAAAGTTCAAGAGTTGTACGTGATGTGAGTTTAGAGCAGTTAGCATGGGATAAAGCATGCGCACAAGACTTCTCCAATTCTTTCCTTAGTCCTCTCGCACCTTTTTGGGCCACACAGCCAGCTTACAAAAAGGTGACTACCACATTTCTGAGCAGGTATTAACATGGTGCATTCCCTTCCCTGGGACACACACAGAAAGCTCAATAGAGCAGTTACAGACTGGTGACGCAGCTCAGCATCCTCCCATGCCCCACGGCACAGCTTCCCTGCACTCCCGCAGGTCATCTCCAAGCCTCTGCTGGTGGCCCCATCCCCAGCAGCCCGTGGGCAAGGTGCTGGTGGTGAGTCACACCACTCCTGGCTTTACAGCTGCCCCTTCTCGAGCAGGTGGCTGCACGTGGCTTTGATGCTATTTGCCTTTCAGGCAATCTAAAAATCAAACCAGTACCCAGCACCATAAAATCAGCTTACATTACTTAGTGGGAACTCAGTGAAGAAGAATAATGAACAATGAGCTTCCTGTGGCTTGCGCATGCTGCTGAGGAAGTCTAGGTGATGCAGGTATGATAAGGTTAGATAGCTAATTAGTCCATAGGGTGCAATAGTATAATTTTGAGTATTCATATCAGTAACATGACACTCATTACTGAAAAATATTTACACCAAGTGGCTTCCTTCTTAGAAAGTTTTAACTCAGACACACAGAGGTCACCACAGAGAGCAGACAGGGGTGGTGGTGTGGTGGAGGTTAAATCCCTCTTACCACCTCCATCTTCAGAAAACCACTCATGACCTGATTCCTATCTTCATGTTCACAAAGTGCAGCCAGGACATCCTTTGCTCGTAGGCTCATTAAACGGGGCTCTAGGCTTGGGCCCTTCACTTGTCATCAAAACTGCTACTAAGAAAGCCATCCACTGCTCCCAGTAAGAGAAACAAGACATGGGCCTAAAATACAGAGGAGGAAGAGCAGCGGGGTACAGCTGCTTTTAGAAGCACACATCTGCTACTAGAATCAACATTTTTACTCTCTCTCTGTGTAATGCAGTTTAAAATCACAAGTTTTAAACCTCACAAAGTAGAGAAGAGCCACTGGACGGTGTTATAAGGCAAAGAGCATGCAGAGCAGCTGGCTGCAACTCTCCTGCTTTTGGAGGACTATTAATATCCAAGTAATTGAGAGAGAAGGGTCGGACAGAGGACAGCACGGACCAAATCTGAATCTCAACATTGCTATTATACTTTCTGGGGTATTTAAGAAAAGACAGACAGTTGTAGCTGTTTCTAGAAAGAGCATAGTGATGAAGAGGCTGAAGATTGACTCTTTTCCTTAAGACCTAAATTGGAATTTAGCTCATCTTTCAAAAAGGGCAAAATACAGAAGGAGAGGTGTCACTAAAATGTAAGTAGAACTGAGCTCAGCAGTTGCAGCAACACATCCTAGAACAGTAAGATACAGCTGAAAATCTCAAACATGCTGAGACTATGGCCAATTTTTAGATGGTAGCTCACACAACGGATAGGCTATTTATGTGCTGATGTTTTCTCAACAGTTTTTAAAGGTTAAACAGATTTTGTACCAATTCATGTTGCTCTGACAATTTTATGAGAACAAAAATTAAAAGAACACAATTCTAACTACTGTTCCAAAAAGTTTGCTCAGGGTTTAGCATCAAGCCACATATACCACAGTACTGGTTTTCAGATGGTGACATGCAACTGTTCCCAGAACCTTCAGCCACTTACGCTGCTGTAGTTCACTAAATTCATTTTATTTAAATAACCAAGAAGAATTGATACATATTTGATTGAGCACTTTATAAGACAGTGGGAGATTTACTGCAGCAAGTCATAGTTTTAAATACAAAAGGAGAATTAGTAAAAAGTTAGGTTCATATCCAACATAAAACATGAACATGTTGCTTTCAGGAGCTTTGAATTTTAAAGACTGAGAACTCTACTTACATCAAACAGTTTAAACACATCCACATCACAAAATCTTAGTATTGCACTATGGCTCCTCGTCCAAAACACACAACGCACAATGTGCTTCTGCATTACCCACGTACAAAGGACCACCAGCAACACATCAGCACAGCCAGACAGAAACAATCTAGAAAAGGTCAGAGGGGCTGTAGGTTTGCTGGGAGACGTACGGCAGTAAAATCGACCAGTTGGGACCACCAGTACCCAACACAAGCCCTTTTTTTTGCTGGTAATGCAACAGACATTAGAATTGCAGCTGTGCTACTGTCCTACGCAGAGGTAGCACAATACTATGGCTTTAAAGGCTTTCTTTTAAATAAGGCTTGTCTTACCTGAAAGCCATATAATAACCGAAGAGCTCTTTAATGCTAGCACAAAGTACAGTGTGGCAGCACGTAGGGATCCGCTTGTTTAGCAGCGGCTGCCAAATCCAAGTAGGTACATTACTTCTTTGAAACCAGCCGCAGCACACAGAGCTCCGTGCAAAGGTAGTCACACCAGTTACTTCTTTCTCCCCCTCCTCCTCAGCCGTACAGAGAACACTGCGGTCGAGAATACAATAGCGGGTGACACAGATGAACTGGAAGTCCTACCTAGCTATAAAAGAGGTCCTGCTTTGTCCAAAGAGACAACCCGGAAGAGGTGACAGGCAAAACGTTTCATTTACATGGACAATATGGAAAAACAAGTGAGTGTGTCACATTTGTGAAAGATACACACTACCACTGTGGTGCTTCAACCCCCCTCACCCCACCTTGCATCTAGAATTCGAGACAAAGGTCACTTTAATCTTCATTGAAGGTAGGGGCAGGGGGATGATGATATTAAAGCTGAATGCTACTCTCCCCAAACAGCACAGCAACAAACCAAGACAGCTTTCCAATATACAAACGTTTCCTCTTCTTTTGCCTGTTCCAGTCCACTTCAGCATCTTATCCTTAATCAAAGTTCAGCCACAGCGTGCGTAGGGAGAACAACTTTTCATCGCATTTACATCTGCCTCGCTTCAGCCGTCAGGCGCTTGGTTCTGCTGAGGCACTCAGGTGCTGCTGTAACACCAGTGGGACTGACTTCTCGAGTCGGGTTTGGAAGACAGCACAACTAATATTGCATTTAATAGTACGAACATGTTGGTTGAAACAAATTCCATACATACAAACGTTACAAAACAACATCCACAAACCATTACAAAAATGGAACCAGCTTCACTGATCTTCAGTCCAAACTCCAAGGTGGATTTTTTCATCACTAAGGACAAAACAACTGAGAAATAGAAATTAAACTAACATTTAGCTTACCTACCATTACGTTTCTTATAAAAAAAACAACAAAAAAAGTGTTAAGTCATTATTAATTTATGAATACATAAAAAATTCAGAATCCCTAACAATTACAGTACCCCCTCATACTAAGCCTGTTTGTAGTTTCGTTTCCATCAGTGCCAAGTAACAATCCCAGACATCAGTGTTGAGCTGGCTAACCAAGACATCTCAGGCTGAACAGAGCAACCTCTGTTTTTGCTGTGAAGACACAGCCAATATCAGTGGCCAGCCACCACCTGGTCCAGATTAACCAGACTCATTAAAAGAAAAACAAACCCAACCTTTTCCAGGGCAGAATGCCCCAAGAGGCCTCACTTCAATCCCAGACCTGAGACGGCCGCTCCCAGCAGAGCAATACTTCAGAATGCAGTGGGGCCATCACTTTGTTACTGACAGGGTTCTGTTTCCCATCCCTGTACAGCACAGTGCTAGTTCTTTCCTGCTGCCAGCTTCTGTTGCATTCAATGCATGTCACTTGTTACTCATGATAGAAATTTTTTGTTCTTCTTGTTCCTTGTGTGTTTTTTTTTTTTTAATAAATAATGAAAGTCTATAACATGCTTTTTCAGGTACATGATTTCTGATTATTATACAACAAGTAGTCTGTAAACCAGTTTGGCCTCTGAGGAACTGTCAGGCTATCGCGACGGTTGATTTAAGAGCAGCACCTTGCGTCGAGCGCAGTGAAGGCAGCGGAGAGGCATCAGCAGGAAGAATCAATAAGTCTTTGGCGAAGTCTTTTATCTTCTCTTGGACTCACGTTGCCACTTGCACCACGGTCTGTCAAAACTAAAGAGAAAGTAAACCTTTAGAAGCGAAAGGGCCATCAAACCACCCGACATATTCTCATTCGCAAGGGGACGGCCACCAAGACAGAGCTGCAAGGGTGGCTGTCCCGCACCGTGCTGGAGCTGCCTCCAGCCGCCCCGCGCAGCCCGGATGCGGCTCCCAGCAGCACGATGCCAGAGCCAGCACCTACCGCCGCTTCATCAACACGGTTACTTATCAAAACATGCTGACGGAACTAGTGACAGAAGAAAAGATGATGAGCCCCAGGCAAGGCTCTGCTGTCAGGCAGTGAAGCCAGCAGCGGCAGCCGGGCAGGAGAGGGCTGCACCAGCCGGAGCTGGCCATGAAACGGCAGCTTCTTCCTGCAACGCATTTTAACAGAGTTTGCAGCTTTGAAGTGTTTTTGTGAGATGAATAGAGTCTCAAAAGTTCTGCTTTCCGATAAAAACGAGTCAGACTTTCTATCAGATTTTTCAGCTCCTTGAGCACAGAGCTCCACCTTGAGCTCTTAAACTCTCCTACCAAAACCCACCCACCTGTCATTTCAAAAAGGGACACATTTAAGAGGAAAACTATTTTCTGTCAGAATCACTCCAAACTGCTTTAACTAGAGCTGGCTGCCAGAAGCGCTGCTTCTCGTCTGAAAAGAATTCTGCTTGTTTGTTCTGAATTTCCCTGTTGTGTAAATTGAGCTCTCCTCCAAACCTCATCCGGCAGCACTGCGTGACCAAAGCACAGAGGAACAGTTACCCTCTGGATGCTGCTGCTTCTTTTTTATTAAGCACAGGGCAGAGCTTTCTGAAGAGAAAGTAGATTTAACTCTTCCCTGCCTTTGAAACAGTTTTTTCACTTGCCCTCGGCATTGTGCTCGCCTACTCAGGTCAGCTGCTAAATGTTTTAGAGCATTTTCACTTCCACGAGTGAAGGACTTTGTGAAGAGGCAGCCCACAGAGTCTCAACTCCTGCGTTCGGGGATGTAGGCGTGAGGGTCCTGCTGCTTCTGTGCGGACAGCTACGACAGCGGTCATGCTCCCATCAAATGGGAAGAAAGCTTTTCCATCCCTTTATGCCTTTCCCTGGATATTTGGCTTCTCTTCTCTAATTCTGCACTTGAGGAGGGAACTGGAATCACATTTAAGATAAGCCACATTTTTTAGCACAGAATCTAAGACTACATCTCATGTAACAGCGATTGCTCAGAGCCAATCGCGTCTCGGAACTGGTGGGAACATTCAAAGAACAGCTGCAGCAATCCAGATCGACTCAGACCATTTTGGCAAAGATCACTTTACAGTCAATCTTCCCTTCTCTCTGTGTAAGAAGGAACAGGAGCGTGTTCGCTGGCCCCAGTCCCACTTCCCTTCTTTTGCCGTTTTCTGTTCCTCCGCCAGCGGCATTTCTGAGCATCGGACGTATTTTTACATTCATCTAAGATTTCTGCCAAAGCCTGAATGAAAAGCAGAAGCAGCACTTACTGCTCTTTTGAGCTAATCTCTGAAAAACAAATGGCCTGGAATCACCAGCTTTCTCACTGGAGCTTCTTAAAGCGCAATCTACTTTAGACCAACGTAGTGCTCCTCTACTGTGCAGGTGGTCTCAAGGAGTTCAAGCTCAGACAGCTGAAGCCTCTTGCTGCAAGAACAAACATGTCAGCAAGGACCACCAACTTAACAGACACTTCAGCATCTAGCCTGTGCCACCGACTTGCACTACAATTTTCTAGCACATACGTGAATTTGCAGACATGGCAAGGTCTGCGCAGGTCCATTTTCTTGTAGAATACATTAAAATGTTTTTGGTAGGAATATACACCTAGATGAAACCTGCTTTGTTTTGCATGAATGAGGTTTTGGTTTAATGGATTCCTCATCTCTCTATACCAGCAGGTTTGGATGCGGTGTTTTTGTGGTGTTTCTTTCTTTGACTTTTCTTTTTAAAGAAAGAGCAGGTCACCTTACCTTGTAGCTCTGTTGCATTTTTTTCCAGCTCTTCTGCAGGTGTTTCTTCAGTCTTCTGCAACACAGCTGTCCCTGGCTTCCCATCCACGGTATCCGTCTTAATAGTACCAAGGTTTACCAACAGTTGCATGACATCAAACTTCTCAGAAACTGCAATGTTCTCCAGCACTTTGAGGCATTTAAATGATTTCAGTTCACTCACGTTTTCGTCAAGAAAGAGGAGATAAAGGCTTAAGTCATCAAAACACTTTGACTTAAGTTTCAGAACATCAAAAGTTGGCAGGATTTCATACACTTTGAGAATACCCGAACTCCACCTCCACGGAACAAACATTGCATACACTACCAGCGGCATCACTAGAAGATAGACTATCAGGTTAATATAGCTGAGTACCTTGAAGACACCAACAGCAATAAGCTTGCACTGAACCACTTCTGGAACAGTTGTGTCATTCTTTAAGATCCCAGTTTTGATAGTGCAGAGAAACTCATCACTCAAAGAGGAGAGGCTAATGTAGTAGCCCAGGTAGAGGCATGCAATGAAAATAATTACTAGAGTGAGTAAACGGCAGATAATGTATTTAATTATTAGGCATTTGGAATTCTTCTTCGTCTTCAGGTACTGCTCCACAATTGGGTATTTAAAATGGCTTTCAGATATTTCCCACAAACTGAAAGAGAGAGGAAGAAAACCAAATCACATAGATCAGATGCTGCAGCATTCACCTACCTCAAATTTCAAAGAAACCTAGTACTCTAACATAGGCACAAGACTGGATTTCCTCTTACTGGGCTCAATCAAGGGTAGTTTTACCAAAGTCAACAGAAAAACAACAGAATAGCAGGTAAATGAAGAATATTGACACTCTTATACTGAAAAGCCACTTAAGAGACAAAAGAGCTCAGAAAAGGAAAATGGAAAAAAAGTATTGCCTTCGCAGCAAAAAAATATTTTTGTTCTTTTCCAGGCCAGGTATACCAGAACAGGTATAGTAAGCAAACCCATAAGGAGAAGCAAACTTCCCAAGCATCTGTTTGGTAATAGCACGCTGGAAGGCTTTTTACTTGTCAAGACCTAAGTCTGCATTTTAAAGAACAGACTGAAGTCCCCACTGCACTGCCTTCTTACCCGAACATGCCAGGAGAAACAGGTCCCCTGACCTAGGACGAAGCAGAAACTGGATCTGCTTAGAACAGTGCACCAATTTGATCAGAGAGGAGGCTTTTGCTTTTGTTTGTTTTGGTGTTCGCTTTTTATTGTTGGGTTTTTTTTTCTTTATACAGAAGCTTTGCAAACCTAGATCTGAAAGAACAGGAGATGACAGGCTTTGCTCACAGCATGCAAGTGACTGTCAGGAACTGAAGACTACAGCCACCGCTGTTTTCTTGTGCTGTGGTGGGTAAAACTAATTAACACCTAATACAACTAAAGAAACCAGGACATCTCAGGTAATCAGTAATCTGTAGAGCTCATCAAATGTTTTCTTCAAAAAAAGAAAGTTATAAATTCCAGTGCCCAAGTGCCCACAATAATGATTTCAGATATCTTATTTTTTCAACAAAATTTAAAAGCATGTCAAGTCAACATTCAAACCTTTGCAATAAATTTCTAAGAGAGTGCAGGTGTCAAATCTGTTAAGAGCTTAAGGAAGAGAGCAAAGAAAGTCAAGCCCCAGCATCTTACCTCTGAGTCAAGTTCTCATTAACTGCTGGAACCAGGCCAGCAGGGTCCCTGGGGTCTCCACTGCGGATGCTGTTAGCAGCTTTGATTGCCCTGTTATAGGCTTTGTCAAGTTCTTCCATAATAAATTTCAGGTCTGAAGAAAGGTGAGGTGCCGCAGTGAAGCGCCAGAACAAACATGGTAGATACAGCAGGATAGCGATGAGCAGAAGGATGTATGGGAAGAACTGAAGGGAGAAAAAATTCAGATTAGGCTCTACTTGTACATAAAACGTCAGCCAGTCACCATCATTCCCTAGAAGTCTATTAAATTCCCTATAAGCCTATTAAATTCCCCATGATTTCATTTAAATGCTTTTAGTAAAACCCACTTCTGTGGTTATTGGGGATATGCAGGGAAGCAAATTCTCTTTTCAGACAGCTCCAGTAACCTTGCTGCTGCTTAGAGCTTCACAGAAAGGAAAAAAAAAAAAAAAAAAAAAGAAAGCAGAATAATGTTACCATGATCCTGATAACATTTTCATTGCATATTCAGAACTGCATTGCTGGAGCTGAAATTGAGAGAGGCAGCATTAACCTGGGGAACAAGAAATAGCAAAGGCAACCAAAGCAGCTGTCACAGAGGGTGACTGGAAGAGTAGGACAGCGCCATACAACTCTCCCTCCCAAATGTGTCACCACTGTTGATAGCAACTAAAATGCTCCAAACACCAGCAACATCTCTCCTGCTCTCCATTAGCTGTCAGGAGCTTAATGAATAGTCCATTTATAGTGCTGCATCTGCTGGCAAGCACACACAGAGACTGTAAAGGATGCAACTACGGTTGTAATATTTAAGGGTACTTAACTATTTTTAGATAACTCCTAAATGGAAACCAACACATGGCATCAGAATGGTCTGGTGTTAATGCAGCACTGAGAAGTCAGCCCTTACACAGTCCCCATTGCTTAGGGAAAGGGCTGAAGCAGGTATAAAATATCACAGAATATCACAGAATATCACAGAATAGTAGGGGTTGGAAGGGACCTCTGTGGGTCATCTAGTCCAACCCCCCTGTCGAAGCAGGGTCACCTATAGCAGGCTGCACAGGACCTTGTCCAGGCGGGTCTTGAATATCTCCAGAGAAGGAGACTCCACAACCTCCCTGGGCAGCCCGTTCCAGTGCTCCGTCACCCTCAGAGGGAAGAAGTTCTTCCTCATGTTCAGACGGAACTTCCTGTGCCTCAGTTTGTGCCCATTGCCC
>Ga0065711_1034521_pt1 | contig 23622 bp, 7 predicted proteins | sample Hoacrofraction12_FD_59098 | JGI IMG/M metagenome (GOLD analysis project Ga0065711, IMG submission 59098) | Hoatzin crop microbial communities from Cojedes, Venezuela - Epithelial fraction 12 v2 (version 2) | ecosystem: Host-associated > Birds > Digestive system > Esophagus > Crop | place...
AGTCTCCTTCTCTGGAGATATTCAAGACCCACCTGGACAAGGTCCTGTGCAGCCTGCTCTAGGTGACCCTGCTTCGGCAGGGGGGTTGGACTAGATGACCCACAGAGGTCCCTTCCAACCCCTACCGTTCTGTGATTAGAGGTGTCAAAATAGTCACTGGGAAAATGAATTTTTACGTCCAAAAAACCCACCCTATAAATTCATGCTTTTACAGTCAGACAAGTCTGCAATCCTCCAAGGAGAAAGATTGCCAGTCCTGGTGTCCTCATGCTAAGAGTGTGACTGGGGCTGGGAAAAGGGCCTGAGATCTTCCATACAGACACAGATTAAGGTATTAGGTCTCACCAAAAGTTACAAGAAATGAAATTCTAACCAGTAGTGTCTTTTCAAATTTTCAGCCTTGAATTGAGAATTCAGTCCTTAACAATAAAACAACAAATACAGAAAATGAATGTATGCAATGTACTGTTCACAATTCAGTATTGTACTGATATTTCTTCTTCTCTCCCACACTCTTCCCATGACCACTGAAGTGTTCTTCCCTCTCTTTTCTACTGACTCATTCTCTCACAACTCATTAAAACCTGTGATTTTTTCTTTTTTCTGCTTCTTCCTTATCTCCCTCATTTCTTTTTTGTTTTCCCCTCAGTGATTTTTCCCAGGTCTGCTGAGCTCTCCTTACCTTTCCCACCATCTGGCTAGACAGCTGTTACTGACATCACTGAGTGAGTTGTGAAAACAGTTGTTCAGAAGCTGATTTTACCTGCAGTTCCCATTCTCCATGGGACTGGCAGTTCTGATGATCAGGACAGGTGAAATGATTTATGAAACAAACCTCGATGCTTTAAAGAAAATTAATGTGGCACAAACATGTTGTAGAGACAACATGGGAAGTTCCAGTTTATACTAAGTTCATACTAAGAAGTAAGCTGCCAACTATGACGGGATGAACTATTAACTACTTGGTAACGCAAGGACTGGCTATGCTCTCTATGTCAGCTTCATGGTATCACTGGAGGGACAGGATAAAGGGGAAGTACAGCAGAAACTTTAACCCAACTCTGAAAAATGGATGTAAAATGAACCAGCGGTTTCAGCAGCATTACAGAACAAAAATGCAGAATACCCAGATAAAGTGTGTATAACCTGACTTTGCTCCTGATTTGTTCTGCTTTCTGTCCCCTCTAGTACACTTCTTGCTTCAATAGAGACCAAGTCCTCACAGCCCTGAACTCCAAAAAGTATAGCAGACGAATACTCACACACAGCTGCCTAAATCCTAATGTAATTACATAGACTTGCTGTTCATCACGAGGTGAGGACACCACCTCCTATCAGAAAGCTGTAATTATTAAGACTCGGATCCAGGATGCATTTAAGTACGCTTAGCTTTAGATGTATGAACCATTCTGGAGGTTTCAGGTGGAGCCTGTTGTATAAACAGTTTTTGTGAGCTACAATCAAATAGACAAAAATTTGGTAAAACTCACCAGATTCTTCAAATTCATTGTTGTATGCATTCCAAGTCTCACTTACGCGGAGCAGGTTTTCTTCCATGGCTTGAATGTCCATGTAGGGACAGTTGCACTCTGGGAATTTGGGGCCACACTGACACCAGCAGTCATTGTCCTTGCAGATGAACTCCCCCTCTGAATTACAGGCAATATAGCTCAAGGCTGCCTGGACAAAATGTTCTTGCAGATACTCAGGCAGGATGACCTGAAGACCTGAAGGAAATAAAAGTAATACGTTATTAAACACTAAGGAATGCTCGAGCCAAGAAGTTTCCCCAACTTCTGTACCAAACAAAAAATTGTTAAAAAGAGAACTATATGACATTTTTTTAGGATTATTTATACATCTGTCTAGCATTTGCACTGTGTTATATATTTCCTTTCTTAAGAATTAATTTCAGCTATATTCCTCACATATTTCTCTGAGTATGGAACATCCATTCCACTAACTAGTAACCTGTGTTCCTCAGATAGAGCATTTACTGGTGTAATTTCTTTTTAGGGATATTGTCAAAAAAAGAAAAAGTATTACATCAATTTCTTGTAAAGATTTGCCAAATGAACAGCCTCAGCAGTAAGAGCTTTGCAGTAGTGAAGCATGCAGTTGAATTATAATCTTGGTATTAGCAGCTAATCTAAATTTTGAGAGTGCTGATGAAGGGAAAGCGGCCCTGAAAGACACAGTAAAGAGACGGTATAATCAGAAAGAGGTGTGAAGGTAACCATTTCCACTCTGCATTGGACTTGCTTTCCATGTTGCCTTTGACACAACAAGATACAGCTTGTCTAAACAACTGTAGTTATCTATTTGTGATTCTGTAGAGATAAACTAGGAAGAATGGGAAAAATTGGGTAGGAGGAAATTTAAGAAAAATAAAATTCAGCTGATATTTCATTTCTTCTAACACTGGTATTTACCTGCTAAGGGACAGTCCATTGGATGTGATGGGTAGGGCTATAACACCTTGCAAAACAAAATTTATTCTTAAATCTACTACAGGTTTAGCATGGCGAAAGGGTGAAATGTCTAACTTCCATGGTGTTTCAAAAAAACCTCCTGCAGTGTCGCAAATCACTTTGCAAAGTGTTTTCACACTTCACTCTGCCATGACATGCTGAGGCCTTGCAAAATCACGTCACATTGATGTGTCAGAACCATAAAGCAGGTGAATCAAAAATCCAGAATATTTGTGACCAGAAGTTTAGACATACTCATCTGAAAATTTTGACTACTGTTTATGTGATCCCAATGATGGGAATGAATATTTTGTATAGAAGCATTTTAACTACCTAGCTATCAGAACGCTTTAGCGACAATAGTAATCAGCCAATCAAAAAGCCACTGCAAGGTGCATTATAAATTTTTATTTATTGTTTCTCATTATTTTCTGTGGCAAAAATAATCTCTCTAGAACCAATGGATCTTATTTGTGGTCCCGGTAATTTCTCAGCATATGGATTGGTAATTTGTGATGTAGGTTTCTTCTACATAGGCACATGGACAATTTCACAGAGATTTACCCCTTATTTTTAGGTACATAAAAATAATAGCTCTGACAGCCATTTCGTAACCCTTCCTGAAAGTCATGTCACAATTGCTAAAACCAGGTCTGTTTCTGTTTTCTTCTACCTCGTGTCAAAATTTGTAAAACTCTTGTTGGCTGAGTAAACTTATCAGTGTACCTGTAGACTTGTGAAAAGCCTTGAAACTGTGAAATGAAAAGAAAGTCCAGATAAGCAAACTTGAGTCTTGCTCAGTTCTTCCATGGTAAGTATGAAACAGTTTACGCAGTTCTGATAATGTATTTCTCATAATGACAATCCAATGGCATGCATCAAACTGCTGTCTGAGGGATGCACAGATTATTTTCAAAATTTTAACTGACAAACATCGTGCATGTGCTGGAAACCACTGAAAATCACAAATTATTTCTGGAAACATTTCATTACATCCCAGTGGAAATCAACAGCTCTTTTTAAAAAAAATATGCAGTCTTTGAAATCATTGTATGATTTTATGGCTGTTAACCTATTCTGGGAAGAAAGCAAAGAAAGCACATGGATGTGTTAAACAGGAAGATAATCTTTCCCTGACAGCCCTTCTTAATAGTCAGGAACAACTTCACATTCTATGGCCAACTGATTTATGACTCAACGTCGAAAATTTTTAAAACTGGAAATAATTGTATAGCTACCTTTAACTGCAAATTAAGAACCGTGTTCTTCTCTCATGGTATATACAGAGGTATACACAAGCATATAAATGAAAGAGGACTTCATCTGTTTTCATAGTAATAATAACAAGTTGTTCATGCTACATTTTGTGTAACTGAAAAAAGCAATTATTAATGGCCTAATACCCTACAAGGTGACTTTTGAAAAATGTTTACATAGCTAATATGAAGCCTGGGAAATGCACCTACTGGAATTAACAAAAAGTGAATTAGAAATTATGCCTCTTTTCTTCCTTTTCCTTCTTTTTCTTTTGCTTTTCCTTTCTCTCTTTCTCTTTTTTAATATGTAATTACTATTATTTTTCTAATGCGTGAGATGCCTAATTGTCCAAGTTCTCTTAAAAGGCCCAAGAGAAGCCTTTGGACTCTTCATTATTTAGAGCCTTTGAAAGTCTATATCGTGCTCCTGTGGCGACTCCATGTATTTCAGTGGGACAACTGCATGAGGTATAAGCTACTACTCAGTACGTGAAAAGCAGGCTGAGCGAACTAAATGTCACAACCTGCTTGGTGGAATCTACGGGAAATCAGGCTGTTTAAAAGGTGTGCAAGTGGTTGCTAAATAGGGCTGTAAAATGTTAACAGCATTATTCAAATTGTTTTCGGATGTGTACAGAAATTGTTTCCATTTCAAAGGCAACACGAGTTACTGACATTTCCTTCACTTTGCCTGGAATGTACTTATTGTGCACACAAAAAAAAAATTAGGAAAATGACCTTTTATGAGGTGTAAGAAAGAAAAACCAATAGTGTGATAAATGTCATCCTGTTCCAAAACAAATTAATGAAATTGCACCTACGTACCTTGCAACTGAATTTTATTTTCAGGACTCTGAACCAGAACAGAGCTGACAGAATCTAGGTTGTCATAGTTACTGCAGCCAAGAGGACCAGTCCGCGTTTCTGTTACCTGATGGTAAGGGAATGGAAAAGCATTTGCTATATTATTCAAAACAGACCAAGGAGTTCAGAAGCTCATTTCACAGTTTTCCTTTAATTCAGCTGGCTGTACATTTCAGACTTGATTAAGGAGAATTAGCTCAATTTAATTACAAAAAGCATGACTGCAAATGTTTTACCAGTGCCACAAACTTCAGGGAGTGCTATTCTTACTGCAGAGAATCCTTACAAATACTTCAGCTGACCAGCAGTCTAAAGGCAATTTATTTCTTCATAGCTATGGGAATTAGAATTAGTTTAATAAACATTGTTCTTAAAAATGAGGACTGCAATTTTCAATGATGAAACCTGTGCAAATGGCAACTCCTTGTTGAAGTGGTGGAAAAAACTTTTGACTTTTCTTGTGTAGCACGGCAGGATTCAGGAGTAGAAACCTTTTATGAGGTGGTGGTAGTGGGATATTTGTCATTAGGGAAGGGCCTAACATAATTTTAGACACAAAACTCTAGACATCCTGCCTACTGTGATCACCGAATCTGTGACCACAGCTAAATTTATCAAAACTGAATCACCACAAGTAGAGCTCTGTCTTAACAACTGAGGATTATGCTTGGCAGGTATTTAAATGAGTAAAAATATTTTTTTAAAAAAGACCACAAGTGATTTACATGCTTCCTGGAATATTATGGATAATTCTTAAGTGTCAACCAAATAAATGCAAAGGCTAATTTCTTTTTTAAATGTTACCCTAAGAAAAAAAAAAAAAAAAATTCTACTGTAGTTTCTCCGCAACGAAGCATTGCAGCTTTTGAAGCGATGCTGTGATTGATGCCCAGAAGACAGGAGGGCAGCTCCACAGCAGATCAGGCAGCACCTCAGCTTTGTTGTTTTTTTTTTTTTGCCTGTATAGAGACTCAAAGAGAAAACCCAAACCCTCAGGATAGACGACTATATGATTATCTCACATTTTTCAAACTGGATTGGGTGCTGTAGAAAATTCAGGGGTTTGTAGTTCCTTCTCCTTTATACCAAGACCAGGCAGAAAGAACAAAGTGAAAATGGAATACAATACAAACAGAACCATAGCAGGAAATTCTGGCCATGGGATATGTCCTAGTCTCCTATACTGCTGAAGGATGACCAACTCCTCTATCTTATCCCCTCCCAAAACTGCTCCCAGCCATGATTCTGGAACTTCTCAGCTCTCTTCCTTTTACCATCTCAGAGGTAGTGGCCAGATTTACCCTTATTTGGTGATCTCTCTCAGTTTTGAACATAACCACTTGTATTTCCTGTTACTTCAGATAGTATGTTCAGCTCTGGATCTCCTGAAGAATAAGCCTAAATTATAGGGTCGAGGAGGTCATTTCCAAAATACACACCTCCATTGAGCAGCCAACTGACACGCAAACAGACAACTAACTAATTCTTACAAACAGAAGGAAGTTTGCTATTTTAACAATGTTTCGAAAAGAATATGAAGGTTTGCTAAAATAATCCATGTAACTTCATGTCGCTTAAGATTGCCTGGGCTCTCTTACAGTCTGTGCTACCACCAGCACGTGAGGGTGGCTGCAGCTGGATCATGCTATTCTTGAAACCACAGAGATTCCACATTTTCCAAGATCTCTTGCACTTTTGCAAAGCAAATGCAAAATGCTACCCTATGCCAAGCTTTTAGTACCTTTCCATCACTTTGAGCTAGCGTTTGTGAGAGTGGAGAAGCAGACCCTTTGCAGTGCCAGTAGCCTGTGGAGAGGATACACAGAACTGTCTTCAGCCAGACCTGTTAGCAGAGTGCCAGCGGCGCAAGGAAATGAGACTGATTCAGGATATCTCCTCCCTGCATATATTTGGCAGTCTTTAATATTTATGCTAGGGCCAGATTTACTGCATTTTTGCTTAATCATCCTTTATCAGCACAAAGACTCTTGCACAGGCCACAGATTTGGCTTGGACAAATTACAGTTTTGACTCACCTGTGACCCTTCAGTCCTCTCCCTCTCCCAGCAAGTGGTCTAAAATTTGATTCTAAAACCTCACTTTTGTGTAGTACCCCGAGCCCATAAACAGAACCCTAATCTGTTTGTACAATATCAAAGACAGTCACCTACTTTAAATAAGATAAACAGACAGAAGACAATAAAAAAAAGATGAGTGTTGTTGTTTTCTCCCAGTTCTGAAAGATTATGCTCAGCATTTATCTATGCAACTCTTTATTTAAAGATCCATTTATTTTAGTGTTGTTTTGCATACTATTATTCTTTTCAACTATTTTTCTATATGACAATGCAGCTTCAGAAAGTTACATGAAATGTATAAACTACAATTTTACAATTTCTATCTATTCTTATTACTCTTGTGACTCCTGGCATCACTAAATAAGGCTAGTAAGTAGCTTATAACTATTGTGTCCCTTTTTCTTAATGCATCTTCATTCTTCATTTGAATTACGCAAGACATAGGTAGAGACTACCACTCATGACTATGAGAGCTATAGCACTTTGTGTATTTAGGTGTACCAAGATGCAGAATGGGGAAAAATCATCATTAAATGGCTTTTTTGACTTTTAGAGACTGATTATATAAATCCACTGATTCAAGAGAACTATATATATACGAAAAATATCTGAGCACAGTTAGATTTTGAGATGACTTACAAACATTCATACTGTTATAGGTAAACAATAAAATATTGTTCTAATAATGGCAATAATAAATTATGTTCTATTTAAAGCACAATAAATAACGACTTTTTCCAAACACTATGTTTCACTCAAACCTCTGTATTTGTATTAATTCTTTTACTTTTCCAAATACCCTCGCCTGCCTCTGTCAAATCCTTTGCTGTGGTACTCTTAGCTTCTACATAGAAAACACATAGAAAATCAACATGTATAGTGCCAATATACAACAAAGAAAGAGTAAAGCAGATTAAGATAATCCGAACTCCACTTCCCATGGATGACGCTTCTAGTCAGAGGTCAAATCAATGTAGTTACATATGCTTTTTTTATACTCTGTACAAATCCTACTCAAAGATTGTTAATCACAAGAAAAATTTGAGTAGTTGATAAATGAAATCCTCAAATTTTTGTCAAATTTTCTGATCAAATGCAAGGATTTCATTTTGGGGTGACTCATTTTGATAAGAAAGCAGATTACACAGGGGAAAAAAAGGACTAAATGTATTAGTTCTGGTTTGATCCAAGTGTTACCGATATCACTTATGATTTACATTTTGTGTTTCAGGAGCAACAGAATAAAAATAGGAATAGCAATAACATTTCTTTAATTATCTTACAAGCAGAGAAGTGTTACTATATTCAGTCCCAAGATCAGAGCCGAGAAGTTTTTGTCTGAAAGTGTATAATAAAAGATAAACCAAAAACAGGAAAGAAAAAGGTAAAATGTAAATGCAAAGAGTATGCTAAGATGTTACCGCAGTCCAGGAACTACTGCATATGAGCAAAAAGCATCCTAACCACATGCTAGGCCTGCAGTCTGTAAAGAATGCTAACTCACAAAGCAAAACACCACAGAACAAAGTTATTTAATAACCAAAACCCCCTAAGAACCAGTAACAAAATATGTGTGAAACCATCTGACATGAGCCAGGCAGCCTATTCTCAAGTGCCTTGTTTTCAAAGATTATCACAGAACAGCTTTCCCTGGGCAGAAGGGTTTTCAGTTCCCAGAAATAAACTATAACATTTGGCATTAATGAGACAAATGCTTAGTTTTCAGTCAGTTAAATCTCATAACCATGGTGATAACGACCCGATTATAAGTGCACTGAGAACATACCTCCTAGCACTTAAGCAGGGCTGAATTCTTGTGATATCAGTGGGTAGTATTTCCCTGGGAAACAGCGTGCTTTTTTTGCCTATATAACTAAACCTATGGAAGACTTTCCTAATAAAAGGGAAAAACATTTCTGCAGAAATTTTGTTCCTGGTGTGTCCTTTTAAATGCACATAGCTAATATTCCTAACTACATGCCCATGCAGACATAGTGTGCTGTCTTTCATAAAGGACTATCCTCTTCAGCAAGACTCTTTACAATTGTATTTGGCTTCTAAAGAGGATAACTAAGCCTACACAAAAGAGAATGAGACAACGCTAGTCACTTCAAAATAGGCAGCTGCGTTCATACTCGTATAAACCCTTTTAAAATTTTAAACACTGAAATAACGGTTTAGAGCAAACTCATCATATATACACGACTATTCATGGAAGAAGGTCTCTTCAGAACGACTGGTGCAGACAGAAGAAAAGGCAGAAGCATGGGGCGGGGAGAAACTCGAAGTCTTCAGGATTTTCCTGTATGACTCTCCTATCTACCCCTCCCCTATGGACCTGTCTTCCAGCCTGTGTTCCCACCCGCTGTCACTCCTGCATATTCTGCAGTCACTGCTGATTTCACCTAAAAAAAAGTTGATCAAACGAATAGGAAATAAATGTACTTTCTATTTACAAGTGGATCTCCTGCCAACTTTCTCTTCCCCCCCCCTCCCCAAGACTCAACAGTTTTTCACAAAAGCACCTGTCTTTCAGCACTTTCCTTTACCACACAATAGTTGCTGCTCTGCTGCCCTACTTGTGTCATTAAGCATATTAAAAGACTCCCACTAATTAGTGTATAATTAAAATAAATCATATCTTCTGAATGTTCCAAGCACTGACACTTACCACGCTACCAGCTAGATGAATATTTCTGAAGGAGGTACAGACAAACCAATAGCACCCACAACGTCAACAGTTGGATTAATGTTTTCTATTCTTTTTTTTTTCTTAATTGCCAGCATTCTACAACAATACCGCATAGGCATGTAACATTTTCAACAAATTTTCTACCAGCAGCGTTGATAGCATAGAAGAGCCCACTGACTCAGGAGACCTGGAATCACTCCCATCATATTTTTCTATCATCTGCTGTTGCAAGATGGAACAGAGACAGTAAACTTGATCCTTCTGCAAATGAAATAAATTTCAAAATTTCCATTAACTTCATTAGAAGTGGAATAACACTTCTTTCAAGTTCTTGGGCAAGGAGATGACTTCATTTCACTGAATGCAGCAATAAAGCTTCCCAAGACATCAGTCTTAATCTCTCCATTCCCTCTCCTTTGTTTCTGCATTTAGGGATTTACTGTCAGCTAGACTACTGCATTACAACAACAATGAAATAGAAATGTATTATCCCCACATAAGGCATTAAATACCTTGGAAATTAGAATATTCTAGAAACTGGAGATGAACTCAGACTATTTGAATTCTGCCCTATTGTTAAATTCTTTAAAAACGTTATGAATTTTTAAGGCTATTGAGTTTCCTTCTGATAGGAAGTAATCACCTGTCTGTTCAAGTCTATTCCTTACTATGTCAGAGAGCAATTCATTATCTGTAAATTCTAGGAGAACCCACAAGAACATCAAAACAAGTCTTTGAACCTATACTGTGCCACAGCAAAACCAGATGAGAAACTGAGACTTTCAGAAATGTCTCAGCTCTGAACTAGCAGGAAACATATCTAGGTTGAACTAACTCCTAAAGATACTCGAGACAGGGGTCAGGTAGGGAGGGGGAAATGATCGCTCCTTGTGTGGCTCTAACACCCACTCTGCAGACCGTGCAACGCTCCCGAGGCTATGGAAATCGGAAGTGAAGATTCACCTCAGCTGAAATCACTGGCAGCACTGACAGTTCTGACATCACAGCCACAATTCTCCCTCTTCAAGGACATTTTAAATGCCCTGCACGTCAGATGCCATGTTCCCATGCATCCTTATGTAAAGCAACAGAGAAGTCTGCAGGAAATGAGGCTGCTGGAACACCAGCCAGGGCAGCGGTACCAGAGCCTCTATTTCCTGCACTTTCAGAAATCGAGGGTGCATCAGTCTCATACAGAGAATAAGGACAGACATTCTCTCAGAAAGAACAAGTTGTCTCTTTTAATTAATCTTGAAGAATAGATGAGAGTGAAGTTCTCTTATGGAGAAATAATAGACAGCAAAAACGTAATAAAAGCTGAGTACTTTGTTTCAGTTTACACTTAGATACTTCTGCTTGCCCACATCTTAAATGAATACTAATAGTATTTTTTGACAGCTTTTATTGCCTAAAGAGACAGCTGAGCAACAAACAATAAGGTTGGAAAAGTATGCATAAAAAAACCTGTAATCCCTCCTGAATTATAATACAAATTTAAAGTGTTCTCTTTCTTTGTGAAGTGACAGGAAAAATAAAGTCTAGGTCAATACAAAAATTATCTTTGGATAATTCGGAAATATTTTACCTTTACTGTGGTCAGTTTTAAAAATTACATATATATTACATTTAAAGAGAAAAAACAGGAATAACTTGTGCTGGAAAAAAATGTTAAAGGTTAAAAATAACATAACAGGGATTTAAAGTCTTTAAGCTCAAAGTGATAAGGGCAGGTTAATTAAGAATCAGGTTTTCCATGGAGATCCTACATATGATTATGTATCTCTGTGCAATTCTAAAACTTTGTTGCAGTATTCCTTCTGGTAGTATGTCTAAAACTTAACCAATTTAAGCTATTTCCAGATCTTATATTTCCTCCCCTGGAGTGCACGTAGACTCCCAATTCATTTTTCTGTCCATAGTACTACAATTCTTAACACTACACCTCACTCACTGTGACATCTGCAGCAGGACATTTGGCATGTCCACTTTATTTTACTGTACTCCAGTCAAACTGCTCCTTATGGGGTTGTCATTCTAACCTCTCAAAAGAAATCACATTACTGTCCATAATGTGCATGTCTGCTGGCTTGCTCTCTGCCTGGGTCACATATATGGTTTTAGGGACTTATTTTTAGGTTGCATCCTCATTACTTCCCATCCACTTACTCCCTCTGGTAAATGATTGTAAAACATTTGCCCTTTCTGTCTCATTGGTAGGGCCAGCTCTCAATTTATAGTTTTTCAGAACTCTTATGCTACTGGTTTTCACATGTTTCCCTGCATATTTGAAGGCCTACCTACAGAGTTAACAATTACAACTGATCTCTAATTTAATCATTAAACCCCTATCAGATGTTCAGACTAAAGGGAAATGCTTGCTTAAATTTGGTTTAGAAAACAAAAGCAACTTTATACTGGAAGCTGTAAACTTCGTTTCATACGGATGCATCCTCAGTGGTTGATGACTAGCTTAGGAACATTGCTCTACAACTTTGATTGATTATGCTGTTCCATTACTATTGTGTAGTTTATGGTGAAAGCAAATCTTTGCCTTTAAATCCCACAAATTTATGAAAAGACATGGAAAGAACAACTGAGACTGGAATCTGGTTTCAAACATTGCTGCAGTAAATTTGTGTATCATGCATAGTGCATAGCTATAGATTATGGGATTGTTACTCAAAGTATGCCAACAGTACTGGCAAACTTGTTCACTGTATAAACTATAACACACTAAGGATTCAAAAATCAAATCTCTGGCACTGACCTTTTAAACTAAATGTGTATGTCACTTGTTAAATATTATTTGATAGGAAAAAGCATCTTCAAATATCTATCTGCAAATGCACTTGAAACTCCAGTCAAGGACCAATATCAAATTAGCTAAAGAACAGCAAACCACAAAGGACCGTGTTGAACCTATTCTGAAGCATACAGGTTTGCTGATGTTTACAAAATCATTTAAGTGAGTTAGAGGAGTAATGCTCATAACCAAAGCTAATGTAAGCACTCAGATACCAATTGTAAGACTCCAGAGGACTGGATGCTTACTTTGATAAATGAACCACAGCTTTTGCATCATCCAAGCGGTTCTAAGGACTTGATTTGTGGGATTCTCGCAAGATGTAGGAAACTTTAGTAGTATTTTGGCTCACTGTCATCCAGACTACTGAATTCACTGTACTGCTGAAAGCTAAGGAAACATTTCAGGGCTTGTCTGCAACAGATAAAACCCTAGCAGTCAGAAAAATACAAAATTCATCCTCATTTACCATGTTTAATTTTCACACGGAAATTACTCATAGCAAAAAAAATCTCCCCAGTCTCCCTGCTTCTATTCCGGCCTTTAGTCTGAGATGTGTATCCATCAGTGTTTACAGGTGGTTTCAGACAGCAGTAGTTGAGGAAGTGCCCAGTAAGAATGATTGGGAAACAAGGCAGCTTATTTGGGCTACTAGTTTTCTATGTTAGGTCAACTTACTGCCAGCCAGAGGTGAGGGTAAATAAACCAAACTTGAGGGTATATTTGATTAAGATACAAATATTCACACAGTTCTACCTAAAACTCTCTATTGTGAACAACAGGGAAAAGAATGGTGCATCATAGAGGCAAGAGCATTTCTTTAACCAAAAAAAAAAAAAAAAGTGAGCGCTAGAGTTCCTATGAGCATGAGAATCTAGGGAAAGAGGGAAATTCAGAAGAAAAAGGACAAAACAAATGAAAAGAGAATACTGCTTATTATCAGTACTGTGGAGTCCCACTGATGTGGAAGGACTTTGTTCTGCTCAGAATTGAAAGGGACTCTACTACCTGCAGGTTTTGACTTGTTTCCATGTAGACTACCATGCAAGTTAAAAAATTTCTACAGATACCTGTCTAAGTATCCAGCTCCTTTCATGATATGGTAGGCGAAAAATCCTTTGATATGAGTTGCTTTTTGAATTACAGGTCTTACACATGTAAATACCTGGATTAAATTCATGTATGTCACTGTATGTTTTTCCTATGCCTCTTTACTTCTATGTTCAGCTTGTACATAGTACACAATTTCTTCTAAGCTATTGCACTGTGTTAGTTGTATATAACTCTTTATACCATACACTATAGACTTGGCAGCTTTCTATATTTTTATTAAGGAAGGATAGATCCTGCCCGGTGTAAACCAACATCAAAGTTGTTGATAAACTTGATTCAATTATCTTGAGTAGCTTTCCTTATTGTCTTTTTAGCATTGTAATCTCCTGATGCTGTGAAATGCCTTTGTCTTCTACCTCAAGGAAAAACAGTATGATACTTTACCTTTCTGTTTGTGCACTATACCAACTCATTTCTATAGGATTATTTTTAATACATCAGTCTTTATGACCACATGAAAATTTTCAAACAGAGATTAAAATCATAATGCTTCGGTCCTCTTGCATATCCTAAAAACAGGAAGAGAAGCAGACCCATATATTTTATCATTATACTTTAACCAAGTATATAAATTGCTGTGCTTGAAGGAACACAGGGTATTTATTTCTTGCAAGGATATGCGTGGCTCAGTATTGCTGTGAATGTCATATTTCAGAGAAGTGGAGTAAGAATAAAGTCTACTTAGATAGACTAAATATGACAGAAAATATTGTAATGGTCCTCTTCGAGCCATTTTCTCTTATTCTCATTTCTCTCTCATCACTTATTTTTACACATTAAGGACTTTGTGAAAAGTTGAAGGAAAAACATGGAATGGTTTTTCATTTTCAAAGCTCTAGGTACTCCTGGGGAAGATACAATTATATTTCCTTATAAATCTACATAACAGGTAGGAGACTGCATACCGATATCCTTTATTTAGTGGACTTATTATAAATGTTGGAACATTATGAACTAATATAACTATAGAACACTATATGTACATACTTATATAAAACTAAAGAACCCTACAGTTCTTTTATGATTTTTTTTTACTTAAAAAAAAAATTAAATTATTTCTAAAAAAAAAAATATCAAAAGAAGTATGCACAAAGACCATGAAATGTATTAATTATTCCCTGGGAACAACAGGGCTAATTTGGGTAATCTAGGGAGAGATAATGAATAATAGTTCAATAAATTAGGAAGATGATGGCTGAGGTTGAATGGAGAAAACCCTGATCTCAATTATATCAATATGCATGCAAAAAAACTTCTTTGACTTCAGTTGAGTTTATTCATTGGACAAGGTCAGAATCTCACCATGCAAAATGAGAAACACTTCTTACTTTACTCACTTAATTCAGCAATAAAGTCTGTAGAACAGTGATGAAACTACCAACCGTTCAGACACTGAAGAACTGAAAACACTACAGAAATCACTCAATAGTATAGAAGGACTCCTGGATGAATAATGAAACCTTTCTTAAACCCAGATTCTGCCACAGCATATATAGACATTTTAAGCATTATCTTGTTAGAGATTACATTATAGTTTTGCTGTCAGAAATGTCAATCCTGCTGAAGTACTACGTGAAGCCCTGCAGGCAGAAACAGTTGTGAGCTGCAGAAGACAGTAATGATGTAACTCTTGGAATCAGCTACCTGTAGCGGATTCTCACGTGAAGGATATTTTCAGGGGTGTTTCTTACCATTAAATTAATAGATTGAAGAGGATGATTGCAGTTTGAATCATAATCTATAACAGCAAAACATGTGAAAATACATTATGGGTATAAATTCTATAGGAAAAATAATATGAACACTGAAACCTTTAAACAGCCTTCTATTATTTTCTAAACTCTCTTCTGACTCTGAGTCTCTGCTACCCTGAGATATTCTTCCTAATTTAACCTTTGTGTTCATACATGTTGTTGATACTTGTTATCTAGTAATTCTTAGGGTTCAGAGGTAGGGAAACATTCTGTGAATTTTATAGTTCTTTCCTGACATTTTTTAACCTGCTGACAGGCAGTAGCTGTCAAATACGGAGTGGAAGACATGGAGAGTGCTGAAAAAAGTTTCTTAACCTATACAAAACCACTGCACAGCCAGAATAAAGACTGAATTAAAATCCATGCAAATCTGAGTGCCTCCATATTAGTGCTGGAATGCTCTGCTCTAACTGCATTGTTTAGTACGTTCACTGTGGATCTCCCAATATTAAAACCCTTCTCCATTTTCTGGGTTTATTTCCTTTAGTATCACTTCAAGGAAAAAAAAAGAATATGAAACATTTAAGGAACTGTAGCATGAATTGTTTATAGGTTTTTGACAACTGTGATGGCAAGTGTTGTGTGAGTGCTGTTAAGGTCTCTTGTTTACATATGTGTATTTGTAACCTGCTTAGGGTTTGGCAGTCTTTATTCTCTTGGGGTTTTTTTATCCTCCTCTTTTTACTAAACTACATAAGTGACATAACAAAGTCCTTCATTTTGTTATGGTCTATCATGTCATATGGTCTATCCTTTTTTTTTTGTTTTGTGTTTTTTTTTTAAATTGAAGAATAGTTATCTAAAGTCTTTCCAGAATACACATCCTAGCATCTCTATTATGTGCTATTTTGTTGCTTTGAAAGCTTTTCATGCTGTGTTACTGACTAGCTGGTGATGTTATAACTTCTTGCACTCATTACTCCTCTACACACATTGTTGAAAATATAATGACACAGTGTAGTTTGTATTAGAGGCTGCTCAAACACATCCTTTTATGAGTGTCATGTTGCAGTTGCTGTGATGTGTCAATTATGTTGCTGAGCATGCATTCTGAAAGTGGTTAGTAAAACATGTTATTGCATTAACTTGCTGGTCTTTTTTTTCCGCTTTTTCTCTCACTCTCTGAAATAGTGAGGGCCAGATTCTCAAAGGAATTGTGCTGTTTTACACCAGCTGAAGAGCTGACCTCTACATTACCTTTTAGAGAAAGCAGCCCTGGAGTTTCAATTTAATTACAACTCAACTGCCCAAATGAATTAAAGTTATTTTTAATATTATCACCTTAAACTCTTGAATAAGATATGGAAATAAATCCCTAACTTTTACACTTCTTGTATTCTTAGAATTAGATAATGGTCACATGCAGAAGTCACAAGATTTTGTCATACATATGGCAAATTTGATCTAAAATTCTCCAACAGCTCCCAGATAAAAATGTATAAAACATCATGTATTTCAGTTTTGTGACGAGACAAACACAAATCCTGTGCTGTGCAGCAGAACATGGAACAGAGATATCTCAGCTAAATTAAATTGATCTAGCTTCAGAAAAAGAAGGCATATAGGTGCGGAAGCCCAGGGCTGCTCCTGGCCAAACCAACCCTGTTGAGAAACACAGTGTATATGTCTGGGTACAGCACGATGGTACAGCTTTCAGGTCATGTGCTGCGCTTCACGTCTTATTGATGCTAGCACCATGTGCTAACACACTGCCTCTGGGATGTGCTTTGTGGCATAGTTTAGGCAGGCTCAAAGACCAGAATGTCAACATTTTGATCCCAGCTGTCTAAACTTGCCTATCTAAATCCACAGTTAAATTCAGATTACTAAAAATCTTTAGGAGCTAGGTAATGCCAAAGTGTAACAGAAGCTAGATGTCTAACTGCAGGTCCCAGTTCCTCTGGGAAGATCAGATAATGACCAAAATTTAAATTTAAAAAACCATACCTAATGCTGTGGTTTAGCCTCGGTTGGCAACAAAGAACCATGCAGTTGCTCTCTCACTCCTCCCCTCTCCCCAGTGGGATGGGGAGGAGAAGCAGAAGGAAAAGGCAAAGCTCATAGGTTGTGATAAAAACAGTTTAACAAAATAACAAAGTGAGAAGAAAATGACAACAATAACACCGATAAAAAGAATATACAGCATGCAATATTCTCACCACCTGATACTCAGCTGGCTCCTGAGTAGCAAATCCCCCTCCAGCTCCCCACTTAAATACTGAGCCTGACATCACATGGTATAGAACATCCCATTAGATTGGCTGGTTTGCGTCAGCCCAACCAGCTCCTGGTGAAAATTAACCCTGTCCCAGCTGAACCTGGGACATCTAGCTACATAAACAGTACGCTGATTTTGTAATGCTTTTATTAATGAGTGGGTGAGTTTTTCAAAGTAACCTGCAAAAGTATTCAATTCTCGCTAATATTTCATGGGAATTTATCACATGATGACAAAGATTTGAGAGGGTAATTTCTATCTATTTTCTGAAAATCTTAATTTTTAACTCCCCCTTTGAAAAATTTCAAGTTTTGGTCTTGTATGAAGGAAGCCTTATCTCCCAAGGTAGTGGAAAACTTGGAATTTCATAATAGACACAAACAATACTGGTCCTTGAAAATCTGTACTGTGACTTTTCCTGGACATGCTTAAGTAATGCCACCAAGCCTACAAATGGGGAAGCCACAAATTTTTGAAAAGGCATGATCATTTCTGGCTTTTAGTTCCCTAGGTTTGTTTAATTAAACTTACATTTACAATTTAACTTCTTGAATGGAGTCAACAAATACCTGATACTACAGGTCCTTTCGGCCTAATGCTTGTAACTGTGATTTTACAACTTCAGGGTCTGGCTGGGCACAATTTTTTCAGCTTCCCAAGTTTCGGTCATTTACAGGGTTTCTTAGCTACACGGTCTTAAATCCTGTCCACAAACTGAATGGGGCAAGTGAGGGCAAGAAGGGTGCAAGATCTGTATTTCAAAAGCTTCAAAAATTTGGCTGTTCACACAAAGCTGTGAAAACTATCTGCATTTAGAATTTACCAGAAATCTGACAAAAGCGCAATTTTTCAGTAGTATTTCAGTATTTCTGCTTTTGATTACAGCAATTACTTGAAACCACAGTAAAACACATTCAAGTACGAGGCATGAAAGAAAAAAAAAAATGAAAGAAGAAAGCTTTTTCAGACAAAACAAAGAAACAAAAAAAATGGTCTGTATTTCAGTTTGAGTTTTGAGTGAGAAACTAATTTCATTACACTTAAGTTTCCTCTCTAACAGCCCACCATGAGTCATTCATGGGTTAATTCCAGATAATCAGATATAGTTACCATCACAATAGAGCCCTGTTCTTACAAACTATTTGTAATCTGAAATTTTCAGAGACAACAAAAGTGCTTAAGTCTCTCATAGCAAATAAAAGTGTTTTGGGGGAAGAAAAAAGCAAATTGCACAATAAAATTTAATTGAAATTAGAGGGCACATTCTCAAGGATGTTTATTCTTTCTCACTCAGATGGAATAAATGGGCTGTAATCTGGCTGTAAATAGCTGGTGGAAAATTCAATTCATGCATCTGTTCTTCTGTTGCCTCCTGTTCTTTTGTTGCACTCTGGCTGTCCCACAGCTGTTTGGACCCTAAGCTAAACACCTACACTCTATTCACCTGCCCCAACTCCCTTGAAGGAAAATGTATTCCAGAATGGAAGAAGACGTCCTGCAAAGGACTACTACTGTAACAGCCTCACTTTATTAACAGGCAATGTTATCCCTGCCTAACATAACTGTGTTTATCTTTTTGCAGAATGCAGTAAGAGTATTCAGTAATATTTAATTTAATGTGCCATCAATGTGTTTCTTATGTTTTCTGCACAACTGTTTGGACTTAGTGCACATGTTCATTAGTGACAGTGATGGAATTACGGCTTCTAGTGAGCAGGAATCTGGGTCATTTGAGCCGGAGTATACTGCTGTCTCCCAGCTGCGTCAGGCTCAAAGCAGAATGAAATCTAGACACACTCTGCACAGCCCTCTCCTATCTACCCACCACTGAAAAGTCTCCTAATTAGTCATTAGGAGTACGAATGCATGATCTCAGGGTAGGACACTAAGGTCATTGTGCCACTGGGCAGTGACAGGACACATTGCCAGAATCACAACAGATGCTATAGTAACTCGGGACCTTCATGTCTGGTTCACACCACCCATGAACCAGCAACAGAAAGAGGTCAGTCGTGTGGATTAGAGTTATTGCCTAGTCCTAGGTCTCAGGCCATCTCACCTTCCCCTGGGCCTCCAGCCATGGGTAGGTCTTCAATCGGCGCAAATTAGCATGGCTGTGCAAAAGCAAGAACAACCCCGAATTGGAAGAGCTGAGAGTACTGCTCATTAAAGATGCCACACAGGGAAAGAAAAACATCTGCTGGCTTTATTTCTGTTCTGCTTCCACCACTGTACTGGATTTTATTCAACAAGACGAGAGCACACCCCATCATCCTAATAGGGATGTTAATAGGGAGAGTTAACAGTTACCAGCGCATTTGAAGAGAAATTTTCATAAGAAAAAGCTTCTACAACAAGCATGCAAAGGAAGTAATGTTGGATCTGTAATATTTCAAACACTACAGGATGTACAGTCATGTAAATATGTATGCAAATTAGAGGCAGCCCTTAGGCACTTGGTGAGTTTCCAGTTAGGCCCTTGAGGCTGCAAACTGTTGATTTAGCATACGAGCCTGAACCTAACCACTTACACTAAAATGCATGCATTAAAATAATATTGAAAGAATATATGTATCAGGGACTTTTAAATAAGTTAAATATTAATATAATCTCTGGGTAGCTCCCATGGACATTTGATTCTAGTTGGAAAACATTGTAATATGGTGATTTTACCTTTTTTTAATGTGGAATAAGCAATTTATTGTCTATGTGATTAATGCAAAGCCTCAATCACTTGTACTCCTGTTATTTTAAAGGATAATTATGTCACAGCTACCAAACTTGATTACAAACAAGTTTGATTAACAAACTTGATTCATCAAACACATCTCTCCCACTCCTTTCCTCATGCTGCACATTAACAGATTTTGCTCTGAATGGTATTGTTTTTCTCTAGATAAATAAGAATTAAACATGAAGACTTTAATGTTAAGTCTCACTTCCCCCTTCTTAATGCTTTCCTTTCTCTGTGACACAACTTAGATTTTTGACAGAAAAGTTTAATTATAAAACTTATCAAAATATTCTCTTCCTGTATCAGTCCCACAAAATAATGTATCAAGACCTGTAAGAAACAAATTCAGCTATCACATATCTCAATGAATTTGGATGAAGAATATAAGAATTGCTCAAGTATTAATTGTTCTAACTACATTAGGGAGAAAAATGTTTCATTACATGTTGCTTTCCAAATATAAATTCTTAGAATAAGGGAAAACACATATTTATTGGTGGTGATTTTTCATTTTTTCCCAGAAGACTAATTGACCTTGATCATTCTCACCTAATATTTGACCTATTGTTGATTTGGCCTCGTAACTCAAGAGACTTAACGGACCCCTCTCCACGCCCCATCTATAAAGACCTTAGACCTTAATCTGTTAAAGGAAGCACGAGATGGAGAATCTGGAACCGTTAGGAACTGAATGGCCAAACCTGACACAGCCCCAGTCTGCGAATGAGCCGCTCATTGCTATCCCAGCATATGACTGAGCACTGCTACAGCTCCGCTAAACGCTCATCCTCTTTCCTGTCCTAGCTACATCCATCCTCAGCGGTGCTTCTAAGGTAGCTTCAAGACCCTCTCTACTACTACATGCTTGGTGTTTTTCTTACTGTTTCATGCTCCTGTAGGCAAAATAACATTTCTGCCCATAATGTTATTATTACACTTTTTTGCTAAATGATCACTAATTCTCATTAATGTGTTACCAATTTACAATGCCCAAACCAGACAGCCTAAAGGACAGGTAAGTCAGAAGAACACAAAAATGACAAAAAAGGGCACAGAATTAATACAGTAACTTGTTTAGGAGACACATCATGGTGTTTATAAATATTATCTTCTTGCTTTTCAGGGAAAAAAATGCATTTTTCACATAGAAATAGAGGTATGAGGAGTGATCTAGTCTAATCTGAAAAGGGAGGATTATACAAATTTCGAATAAAAAGGAATGAAAAATGTTGCATTTCTTTGCTTTCTTGTGGTTTTGAAGTAAAAAAAAAAAAGTAATTTTATTCTCTCTTCTCGAAGAGTATTTTTAGAGGTGTCACAGCCATCAAGATAGCCATCTCAGAACTCTGCAAACAGCAAATACACGGCTCTGCAAACAGCTGTGCAAAGTTGTTTCTAACTACTGCTGCATTTCCGATTGCCCATAGTGATGGGAAATGTGAAAAACAAACAAACAAGCCAACAAGCAGATATTTTCAAATGATTCCTGATCATTTCAAAGTCCAAAGCTCCAGGAACACCTTTGTGGAAGAGCTCATTTGTGCACTGAAGTGTTCTGACTTAACTGCAAATACCATGTCTTTTGATTTATGTTTTAAGGTTTGTCTGTTCCAAATGGTATACTTTTTTTTTTTTTATTCAGATATACATTCCCAAAAGGTTAGTTACGTTCTTTTCAGTAAGAGTATGAGTTATATGAAACATTAATAGTACTCTCCATTCTCTCTTCCTAAAGCACAAGCAACTGCTAGTATGGTAGAATCTAGTACAATGCATACTGAAAAAATGATAGTATCAAATACTAAATAGAGTCAGAACATGATTTTTTTGTTGTTAACCCATCAGCAATCAAAAAGGAAATTGTGTATCTCTTGGAAAACCTCTAATACAAATTCAGAATTTCAGGGATTTCTAAACCTGTTCCAATAGCTTTATACTGGATTTTTTTGATGCTGGTCAGAAGGGAGTTATGGTAAGCTGAGACAGCTTTTCTTGGACTCCCTTTGCAAATCCCCAGTTTGATCTCTTGTGCAGCAGAGGAAGGCTTCAAGCAGAGTTGTGAGCAAGCCAGACACAGAAGGTGCTGCGACTTAAAAAGCTGCCTGGTAGTTTAGGATGTAAAAAGCACTGGGTTCACTCTGCTCAGGAAGGGAAGGCACAGAGCTGGCCAATGGCCACTCTGGTCCCCAGATCATCACCTCTCCCAAATCAGCCCTCAAGCTGATCTGTTGGAACAGAGATATCTGGCTCTGCAGCTCAACAGAAAGCCTGTGGTCTAACTCTAACTATCTGTGTATATGTTTTAATAAATAATCTTGAAATACGCATCATGGATCTAGAACTTTATTTGATGGTTTTCCAGTTTAAAGCCAGCAGTATTTCAAAAATCTGCGTGGGGAGAGAAAAAAAAAATGCCTTCCCTGGCTGCTTTTGTGCTCTTAGTTTTCAGCAGAAACCGGTTTTTTGCTCAGTTAAGTGTTCTGACTGTAGAAATTTGTAATGCAAATGCTCCCAGTCTCTCAAAGAAAGCAAGCTAAAAAGTGTGGGTTTCATGTAGCAGCACTGTCGCATCTGAAGTGAGAACCATTTTCTAGAGATTCCTGCAATCAATTAACCAAATCAGATTTGCTGATGGACTACAGCATTTGTAGCCATCTCAGTGTGGGGGCAGAGAGAAAACTTTGTCATTTTGTAGTGTCTGCAAAAGTCTTTGGACATGCAGAACGTTCATTACATAAATTGTTAGCAAGCAGGGTTGAATTATGTCTTATGATATTATCTTAACATAGAAGGAAAGTTTTGCCTATGGTTTGATGCAAGGAGACTAGTTTTAAAGGCTGCTGTGCATCTACATAATAAACAAAGAGATTACGAAGATAAGCCAGGGATAAGCAGTACGAACAGTCGGCAGCAAGCGTGACCCGATGGGCAGCCGTCAGAGGAGACCACACCCTGTGTTGGTTCTGCTGCACTTTCTGCTGTGCTACCCAAGCAGCCGACTGCCACCCTGCACCTGGGGCTGCCCAGCTCGGAGCCAGGGCGAGCTGCCACGCTGCCAGCCCACCACAGATGGGACAGGAGGAACATCCTCCACTCACCAGCAGCCACACTGAGCAGGTGCTGCCAAGCCACAAATTCTGGTTGTGTCCTTCCCACTGTCAAGGCCCTGGCACTCCTAGGAGGTAAATTTGTGTTTACTAGAGTAACAGCGAAGGTAGCTGGAAACTGACGTTGGCTTCAGATGGTCTTTCATGAAGACCTTAGTTACCAGTGAAAAGATCCAATGAGTGGACTCCAAATCACATCTTACTTTAAAAGCTTCATAATTAATGCGTACTCAACTGCAAGTTGAAATTTTATTTGCCTTTCAATGCTGGAAATTGACCGAGAGAGGTTATTTCAAATACGCAACATGAGGCTAGAAAGCTGCTCAAAAGAACAGTTGCTGCTTTATACAATACCTGCCGGGGCACTGATCTTGCTGATCAGTGCTACGAGTGGCCTACAGCAGTCATCAGGCAGGATGATTTGACTGATAAACTGTACTAAAAGAAGTTCCTAACAGAAGATAAGCTGTGTCTCTGCAAAACTGCAGAACAAAGAGTTCCAAATTGTACTAAAGGTCGGGGGGGGGGGGGA
>Ga0065711_1006951_pt1 | contig 23621 bp, 37 predicted proteins | sample Hoacrofraction12_FD_59098 | JGI IMG/M metagenome (GOLD analysis project Ga0065711, IMG submission 59098) | Hoatzin crop microbial communities from Cojedes, Venezuela - Epithelial fraction 12 v2 (version 2) | ecosystem: Host-associated > Birds > Digestive system > Esophagus > Crop | place...
GAGGATGCTGAAGAGGGACTTGGGGAGCAATGCTGGGGGGGCTTAGAAGGGATGCTGGGGGGGGATTAGGAGGCATGCTGGGGGGGGTTACGAGGGATGCTGGGGGGGTTAGGAGGGGTGCTGCTGCAGGGTGAGCGAGGGATTTAGGGGGCTGCAGGGTGTGGGAGGGTGCAAACACAGACCCTTCAGCACCGCCTGCTCGGCAGACCTGGGCTTGCAGGATGCTGAGGGTCACCTTCGCCCTCCTTGGTGCAGGACCCCCTCAACTGGTCCCCCCTTTTTCAGGGTCTGCAGAAGCCTTATTTTTCCTGGGGACCCAGCAGATGGGGGGGGGGGCTGTGGGGACCCATTTTTGGGGTGCCTCTGTTGCTGCTTTGTTTTGGGGCTGGGCTCAGTCATTGCAGGCTTGGCCAGGGAGGATGGTTTGCTGCAATTTTGGGTGCCTTTGGCTCAGGAGGGACAGGGCAAGGGACACAGGACACGGAGGCAAGGCCAGAAGCTGGTTCAACCCTAGAGATGGGGTTTCAGTCTGTCTAGTTCTCCGCCAGCATAAAACTCCTGCAGTGTCGAAGCATCCAGATATTTTCATCAAGAGCCTCATAAAAACGCCTGGGAGGGAATTAATAGCTTTTCATTCATCCGCTGGTTCAGATGCTAAACAGCTCCTGGGCCGCTGGCCGAGGCGGCAGCAACGCCATGCGGTGGGTTTCTGCCGTCACGGAGCGAGGGGTTCAGCGGCAGCGGTCCTGGCTTCGTCCCAAAGGGGCAAGGGGCTGGGTATGGGTGGGAATTGGGGGCAGAGGGGTGGGTGCCACGTGCTGTATCAGCCTTGGTTCCTGTGCTCTGCATCCTCCTGCGACGCATCAGCCTCTGCCCTGGAGAATGTTTCCATCCCTGGGATGGTTTTTGCAAGGAAAGCTCGAGCGGGCCAGCGCGTGTCCTCCGGGATGCGGCGTTTAAACGCCTTCCCAGGGTGGAACCGGGCTCCTAGGCCCCGAGCAAGGTGGCGAGTCTCTGCCGTGCGCGGCTCTGACGCAGTCTGGCTGCCGATCGCTCCCGGAGGGAGGCAAACCCCGGGCCGGGGAGCGTGAAATCGCTTTTAGCGTGGCTGAGGGGCAATTTGGAAGAGAGCTCATCCCTTCACTTGGCTCCTGGCACGGCAGGAGACCCCACACCGCCGCTTTTCCAAGGGGTTACCTGCAAGGAACTCATCATCCTGGCAGGGTCCAGCAAACACATCCTCTCGGCTCAGCTCCGGCATGTCATTTTTCGCAGCTGGAACGTTAAAAATAAACCCAGTGACTACATAAAACAAATGGAAAATCTTTAAAGGGCTTCATCCGCCTCCGTTCAGTTGTTGTTGCTCCGCCTGCTGAGCCGGGCTACTGCCATGGATATCATTTCCAAAATCGGGGAAACTGAGGCAGGGAGGCCATGCTGGAGGGGCATCACCCCGTTGCGGGGCGCGGAGCCCCAGGGCTGTGCACGCAGCAGGCAAAGGGAAGCAAAGGCTCCCATCGCAAGTCCTGGCTCCCATCGCTGGTGCCGGTCGGTCCCCAGCCGGGAGCGAGGGAGCCCGGGCAGCCGGGGCTTCGCTCTGCACTCAGAGTTTTATCGGTGCCGCGTTATCTCGGCTCGAGTCCTGCTCTCCCGTGGGGATTGTTCCTCTTAGGAAGTTCTCCATGGCGTTGCCTTATCTCCTATTTTCTCCTCCACATCCTAGATCAAGGGGGGACGCTGCCCTTCCCACCCCCTCCCGACAACCCCTGCTCGGGGGAGAGGAGTTCAATTACAGCGAGGTGGTGAGAGCGATGCTGAGGCTGTCGGGCAGGAAAATTCATGGTGCTCATCTGCCCGGTGAGCTGGGGTCCGTCTGGGGGGATTTATGGCGGTAGCTGCTCACGGCCGTGTTTTGATTTACTCAGAGCCTGCAAACCCAACAAGGCATATTTCACCATGGGAAGACCCTCTTCCCCTCCGGAATTTATTGTTTTTAATTAAAACGGCCATAAAAATAACACACAGGAGCCGTGAATCTGCTCTGGCAGGACTCCAGTCAAAATCCATGGGAATCACTGGAGGTTAATGGAGAAGGAAATGGAGGGGGGAGATGACTTCTCCCCAAAGATTTTTGGCAACTCTGTTGGACACCGAACCTCCGTAGGTGCTGCCCACCTTGTCTGGCCGTGGTCCTGCCGGGGAGAGCCTTGCCCCGGGGCTCCGGCAGCGCCGGGACGGCTCCATCCTGTGCCGATGGCCGCGGGGCCGAGGTGTGAGCCAGGGAGCCGGGTCACCAGGGCAGCTCTGCCAGGTATAGAACTATAATACAAATGCATAAATATATAAATATTGATATAATTTCCAGCTTGGCAGCCAGCCTGAGTCCTGGCTGCGACTATTCAGAGCTGTGATGCATAGAGGGGAAGCTGTGATTTTTATTCCCCCTCCTTGATGCTTGACTTCCCTTTTTACTTGATTTTCACCCAAAATTTGAAGAAGTGGCGCTGGAGCAGCTGGCCACGTGGCTTTTAGTTGGGCTGAGGGTTGCTTTTGGCAGGACAAGCGGCCCCAGGTGTTGGGCGCGTGGGCTTTCCCTGGCTTGCACTGAGGTTCGTGAGCCAATTTCTCACCTCCCGACGCTACACAACCCGTTTTTTTAATTGTGCAGGGTTTTGCTTTAAAAGTGAACACTGCTCAGACCTGGAGCTCAGCATCTGTGACCGATCCTGCGGGGACGGGGACCTCCTGAGGTGCCACCGTGGCTGCTGCATCCTGGTCCCGTCGCTGTCCGTGTCCGTGCCCCTTCCCAGTGGTTCACTGGCGTGAACCGGTGCCGGGTGGTACCCATGGGCAGTGACACACCATGCGTGCGGGCACGTTTTTCTCCATCCCTTTGCCTGCTTTTCCACTTGCCTTCACCAAAAGCGTTTTGCAGGGCTGTCGATGGAGTGCCGCATCTCCAGGCGCTCAAGAGGAGCCAAAGTAACCCCGGTGTGGCAGCAAATGGATAAACTTCTCAACAAAATCCACAGCACCAGAAGTCAAAATCAGACCCTGCTCAGGAGGTTTCCTGACTCCTCCGTCTGCACCCTGCCAAGGGAGGGACTCTGTCTGCGCGGCTTTGCTCTCGGTAGCAAGCCCTCCCGGGGAGAAGGAAGGAACATGGTGCGGGGAGGCAGCGGCTCCTGTCAAGCCCACCAGCTCCTTTCCCTTCTGCTCGGCGAAGCCGTCTGCCCTCGGGGTTGTGGACCCGTTGCGGGGTCTGCGGGCAAAGACTAAAAATAGCAGGATGCGTAAGCAGAGCTGGGAGGGGGCTCGTCACGCGAGGAGGCAGCTGGGCGAAGCGAGGCAGACAGCAACCCGGGCAGAGCAGGGTGAGCTCCTGCTGCTGCACGAGGAGCTTCACCAGGATGGCTCGAGGCTGAGCCACGGGGGTTTTCCAGGTCAAAGATGAGAAGGTGGAGATGGGATCTAGGCTCCCATGAGGCTGGAAACCCAAGTGGGTGCTGCAGCACCCAGAAAACGTCATGCAAAAGGAGCAGGGTCGTGCTTGCACCCGGTGGGTGCTGCAGGAGGGCTGACGGGGTGCTCTGCCCTGCACCTCCCCGAGCCAGGGAGCAAACGGGCCGTAACAGCCTGTGGCCTCCCACAAGGCACAGGAAGCAGTGGGGAAGTGCCCAAACGAATCCTCCGTCATTAATGAAGCTGCCAGGTCGGGGCTGAGCGTGACCGTGCCTCTGCCACGTGGCTGCCAGAGCTGCTTGGTCCTCACGGACCCTGGTCACCCTTTGGGCATCCTGGGGAGGGGATGGGTGCTGGGGGCAGGGAGCAGCAGCAGCCTCAGCGAGAGGCAGGGACGAGGTTACGTGGTGGTGAGAGCGGTCCTGTCTGTGTGACCCAAACAGGAGTCTGTCTCTCCATCCATCCATCCATCCATCCATCCATCCATCCATCCATCCATCCATCCATCCATCCATCCTTCCTTCCATCCATCCATCCATCCTTCCATCCATCCATCCATCTATCCATCCATCCATCCATGCCCTTACGTAACTGATATTCCAGTGGGATTTACCCCTGAGCTGCCTTTGTACTTCATTCACCCCATCCTAACCCAGCCCCTTCGCACGGGCGGGCTGAATGTGCTCAGAGGATTTCTGTCTCTCTCCTTGCCTTGAGGAGAAACCCAAGAGGTCAGTGCAGTGGAGGGACCTGGATGGACCCCAGCTTGTGGTGAACCGCTTTTTGGGGGGCTCTGTTTGCACCCAGGTCCCCTTGTTTAGAGGGATGACCTGGGACACGCCCAGAACCACGCCTTGGGGAATTGCAGCAGAAAATATCGCAGTTTTCTGTAGGTCTGAGATGCTTTGGGGCTTGCAAGAAAGGGAGTGAATGGACCAGATGCTCCATGAGCACCAACCCAACCGCCCCAACACCCACTGAGCTGCGGGGTCCAGGCTGCTCCCCCGGGTCGGTAGCGCTTGTCGCTTCCCCTGCCTCTGCTGACAGCTCCAGGTAAATTGGCCTTGAAGAGGAAAATGGGCTGATTTGTGTGTTTTGTTTTCCCACGTCAACAGATCTGAGTGTTTTCATACCTTGCGGGGCAGCTGCTGGGAAAGAACAAAGCCCGTCCGTCAGGGGAGTTAAAATTAGATGAGATTCCTCTCTGCCTCGCCATTATGTGTGGCTGAACGGCGAGAGGGAGGGGGTGTTTTGCGGCGTTATTTCCTCGGCTTTGTGTGCGGGGAGGCTGTTTCCGAGGGCAGGGTATCGGCATCGCGGTGGCCGTGCGGCGAGGTGGCCGGGGTTGGAGCCGGGTCGGGCGGTTGGGTGGGAAATCTCCGCTCAGCGTTTTGCAGGCAGCCATCCCATGCCCGGAGGTGAGCGGTGTCCCAGGGCGTGATGCCACCAGTGTCCCTGAGAAGTTCTCAGTGCCCCAGGGACGCAACCCAGACTGTCCCCTCACCGGGCTTGAGCTGGTGATGGTGCCAGCCTGCCCCGAGCCCCTGCTCCCACCCGGGGCTGGGTCCTTACAAACACAGGGTGGGTGCATCAGCTGGTTCATCCTGTTTCCTTGAAAAACGCCTCCAAATGGATTATTTTATTCGAGGGGTGACAGAACCCTTTTCCCCCACCCCAGCTCGTGCCTGGCCCCGTAGCGGGGACGGGGACAGGACCAGTGCCTGGCTCACAGGCACCGCCAGCCCCTCCGAGCCATGCTGGCAGCGCAGGACGCTGCACCACATCCCATCCCCGGGGCACTCAGTCCCCACAGGAGTCTTTTTTTTTCCCTGATTGTTGCTTATTTAGGTATTTTCAGCCCCCCGCTCGGTGCCGCCTTCGGCTGACAATGGCGCATTGATTGGGAACTGGCAGCGTCTCCCCGGATTTCGGGGAGCTGCGAGGCCGCGCTGTCCCCCTCCCTCCCCGGCTGGCTCTCGGAGGTGGCATCACTGCTTTCCATCACTGCTTCCCATCCGATGCGCGTCGGGAGCGTTAACAACCTGTGAGTCATCTCGCAAATGAACCAGCTTGGGGAGGGGGGATCCGGGGCGGGATGCTGCTCCGAGCCGGAGCTGTGATGGAAAAATAAAGCTTTGAGCTGCTGATGGAGGGAATTGATGTGAACACGAGCCCTGGGCTCCCCGAAGGGGCTCAGCCTGGGTTTTCTGTGGCAGGGAGCAGGTCCCTTGAGGCTGGGATGTGGGGACTGTGTGTCCCAGTGCCTGGGATGTGGGGTCCATGAGTCCTGGTGCCTGTGGCTGGTCATGACATGCCGGAGGGATGAGGGCTCCACATACGTGTGTGCGGACACACGTGTTGCGCTACCAAGGGACAGGGAGGGGTTCTGTGTCCAGGTTTCCTAAGGGAATAAGGTCCATGTGTCTGTCTCCCACGGGTCTGACAGAGGGTTTGCTGGCGCCTGTTGCTGAACCAACAGTATGGGGTTAGACCTGGGCCAGACCTGAGTTAGACCCTCTGGGTCGTCTTTGACCACCCTGGTCATGGAGGAGGCAGTTTTCCTTCTCAGCATGTATTTACTTTTTCTGCAGCCTTTTCTCTTCCTGCCACAACACCCAGAGCAGGAGGGATGCTCCCACCGTGACCCACGGTCCCCACAGCCGAGCCATCACCGCACACCCACCACGGAGCCGGTGCCTGGCCGAGATGGGCGCGTGGGTGTTCAGCCCATGGATTCTCCTCCTCTGAGGGCTCCGAGGCCGCCAGGGAGGAAGCTGGTGTCGTCTTTGATGTTGTGAATCCAGGTCAGCGCTAACCCAGCTGCAATCCTGCTGCTCTCTAACTGTGCCGAATCGCAGGGCGCAGCCCGGCTCTTCTCCCTCGGCACCGCTTCACTGCCTCTTGCTCCAGGCACAGAGCTCGGTTCTCCCCTTCATGCTCCTCCAAATGTCTGTGGGATGAGCTGGTTTGCGGTGGGGAGATGAGATTAAACCTCCTCTTGGCAGAAACTTGGTGGAAAAGCATAGAGGAGTTTGGCTAAGGTTTGTGTTTGGGGCTGAAGGACGGAGATTTGGGTGGCTCGGACCTGGAGGCATCAGCGTCAGGAGCTGGAGAAGGAGCATCCGGCTCCGACTGACGCTTGGCTCTCATGTCAGTCAGTCCCTGCGGGGCACCGAGACGTGAAGGTCAGGGAGGCAATGACACACGATTGAGCACTGGTGGTTTATTTTATACATGTCATTAAGGCTCTTCTTCTGCCTAGCTGGGAGCCTGCTCACCGTACCCAGCAAGTGCCCAGTCTGGGCAGAGCGATGGGCTGGCCGTGGGGCAGAGCGGGGACCAGCACGTCCCCGCCACAGCATGGGCTTGCAGGCAGTGGGTCCCGGAGTGGTGCTTGGGTTAATAGCAGGGTTCTGGGTGATTCTGAAAGGAGCTGAGCAGGTCCTGAAGGTGGGACTTGCCGCGGGGACTCAGGCTGCGGCATCGCTCACCTGCACAGCTTTGGTCAGGAGTGGTGACAGCCGGCTCAGTGCCCGGCTCAGGGCTCCTTCTGGAAAGCTCAGCAAAGCTCAGGATTTTTCCCTGACACTTTGATCGAGCTCTGAAGGGCTCGGGAGCTGGGGTCAGCCAGAGCCAGGCTGGATGCAGGCTTGGCCAGAGCCCAGAGAAAGCCCTTTGATCACCAGCCAGCCACCCACCTTCCATCCAGCTCATCCCTGGCTTGTCCAGACAGAATCGCCAGCAGAAGAGCCAACAACATCACAGAATCACAGAATCACTAAGGTTGGAAAAGACCTCTAAGATCATCAAGTCCAGCTGTCACCCCAACCCCATCATGCCTGCTAAACCATGTCCTGAAGTGCCACCTCTCCACGTTTTTTGAACCCCTCCAGGGATGGGGACCCCACCACTTCCCTGCGCAGCATGTTCCAATGCCTGAAACACTATTTCAATAAAGAAATTTTTCCTAATCTCCAATCTGAACCTCCCCTGATGCAACCTGAGGCCATTAACTTGTTGGTTGGGTGTTTTCTGCTCAAACATCCCCCCTACATCAGGGGGCATTTCAGGCCCCTGGTGCCTCGAGCGATGCAGGCACCAGGACCACCTCATGCCCATGCACACCTCCCTGATGGCTGCTGAGGGCTGAGAGCATCTGGCTGTGGGTGCAAACCTAACTTGTGTCTTCAAATAAATTGCTGCAGGTTGGACCTTTGGAGGTGCTCAGCCTCTTCCTTGGGAGCTGCAACTACCAGTGGAACTTCTGGAAAGCTCCGTGTCTGCGGTGATGGTCCTGCCAAGCACAGACGTAAGGTGAGGGCTTGCCCTATTTCTCGTGGTGGATCATGTGCATCCTCCTTTCCCAGGTGCTGTGAACGTGTACAAGCAGTTGGCGAGGAGCAGGAGGCAAGAACCTGCCCTCAAAGCTTCAGATAAGGTGAGGGACCTTCCCACCCTCCCCGGCGAGCTGCAGAAGATCCGTGTCGGTGTTTGTGGTGATGCCGCCCAGGCTGGTCCCTCCTCCAGCCCTTTGCCAGCACTGAGGGTCTTGCTTTGCTTTGCTTCCCAACCTGATAAAACCAGATGCCTGCTGCCATCTGTCCTGGCCGGTCCTGGTGGCCTTGGGAGAGCACCTGGGGAGGGCAGCACCTCCTCCATCCCCAGGGACACCGATGGGGTCTGCCCAATGCCCGATTTTTCCAAGACGGCCACCTGCTTCCCTTGCTGCGGCCAGGGGCAATGCCGAGCCGCGGGGCAGAGCCGCTGCCGGAGTTCCCGGTCCATTGGCCAGCACCAAGAGCCTCCAGAGACCAGGGGCATGGTACAGATCTTCTGTGGTCATGGTGTTATCCAGGGAAAAGTGGGCGAGCGGCATCGGGGAAAGGAGTGGGAATGCCAGCGAGGATGGTGCTGGGGGTTCCTCGGGGGAAGCTGGCACCCTGGTTCTGTCTTTGCTAGCAGAGAGGAGATGCTCAGACATGTCCGAGCTGGGGTGGCTTAAAACAGGAGTTGAATCCCACCAGTGGTGGGTCTTGAAGAAAGCCCCCAGTGCTGCCAGAGCCTGGCACGCAAGCAGCACCGAGGCCCTGGTGGGATGCTGGGCACCCCTGTTCTGGCCATGCCAAGGATGAGCTGCCAGCACCGCGGGGCTGGGAGCAGGCAGGGGCTGGAGGAAGAGGAGCAGTGCCAGCGAAGGCTGCTGCGTCGCCCATTCAGGCTTCTCCCAGCTTCAAAGGCAGCCTCCCCTCCTCCAGCCTCTCCAGCCTGCAAAACCTGCGACAGCTGATCACAGGAGGTGATTTCTCTCCTCATTTTCTTTCTTCTCCTGAAAAGCACAAGAATTCCCCCAGCAGCCCCCCTGCATCTCATAGATGTGCAGGATCTTCCTCCCTCCCGCTCCCACTCTTCCTCCCTGAAGCCATCACAGCCCAGCACGAAGCTGGGGACAGACAGCTCCGGCCACATCCCCGTCCCCTTCCCGCATGCCACAGCCTTGGGAAGACACTTGCAGGGAAGATTTTTTTTTTCTCTGATTATAGGGTTGAGATTGTTTTTCTTCTAGACAACCCTTTTAGGGCTGCAGACCTGGAGGTCTCAGCTGGCCCGTCCCCGAGGAGCCGCTGGCCAGCCCAGCCTGTGGTTAAACATCGAATAATAATAAGGAAAAATTGAAAGAGGTGGTTTAATGGTTGGAAGAATCCTTCTTCCATATCTATCTGCCTGCCTATCTAAATATAGACATACATTTTCTCAACACAAAGTGCCAACATCCCCTCTCAGAGCCAGGTGAAGGGGCTGCGAGCCAAACGCAAGTATTTAAATGCAGTATTAAATGACCGATGCCTAATGAAACCCTTGGGCTGAAGGAAGCACTCTGCTGGTGGGAGATGTTCGTTTACGAGGGAGAGGAAAACAGGCTGGAAGCAGAATCTTTTTCCCCCCTCCCAAGGTTTTGGCATCAGCAGTTCTGGGGGGGAAGGCTGTGTTTGATGTGGAGATCCCTTCTCGCTCCCTCGCTCGGCGGAGGCAGAGCCACATCGGGAAGCAGCGCTGGTGCATGGAGCTGTTGGCTTCACTAAAATACTGTTGATTTAAGGGAATTTCGTTGTTGTTGTTTGGGGTTTTAACTCGCCCTTCCCACGCAAAGGCGGCTGCGCGTTTCCCACGGCGCAGCAGGGAGCACAGCCGGGGTGGCCGTGGTCCCCGGGAGCTGGGGACCCTCCTGTCCCCGCCGAGGCAGCAGCGTGCAGGTGTCCGTACAGATGTGACCGGCAGCGTCGGAGCAGCGATGCTGCCGTGGGTGGAGGGAGGCAACGTCTGCCGGTGACCGCCTTCGAGGTGTTGCTCCAACCCGATTCCCAGCCCCAGGATGGATTTTTCCCACCAGCCCAGCGGAGAGACCCCTCCTCCTCCCGCCCGCAAAGAGATACCAGCTACCGGGGGAAGAAAAACACTAATAATTGCGCTCCATTAATGACTTGAAATGTTCCCGGGCTAAGTGCTCCCATTTCTCTGCTAAATGAGCCTCTCTCCTTGTCTACCCCACAGCAAACGCTAAACCCCCCTCCCGTGGCCCTGGGACTGGAGCTGTGGGTGGGTGGCAAGGGGACGTTTTTTCTTTGCCGTAGCCAAGATATCTTACGAGTGAAGCAATTTTTCCTCTCGCCTCGTGCTTCTACCTTCCGCCGTATCCAAGCGCAGCCGGGATCCTCGGAGGGCCTGGATGACTCACGGCGGCGGCGGTGGAAGGGCATTAGCGCAGGATTCCTCCCGGGGCTCTGCATCGCCCATCACCGGCAGTTTTTATATTCAGAGCATCTCTCCTGCCCCGAGGAAATATCACATTTACCTGCAAAAACGGCTGGGCAGAGGGAGCGTGTCCCCTGGACGAAGGGGACAGCTCGTGATGGGTGCTGGACCAGGGCGGGTGGTGCGGGGGGCGAAGGGATGCCCGTAGACGCGCAGAGTGCCACGGCCTCGCCGATGCCTGCGTTCGCAGCGTGACACGCACGTCCCCGACACGGAGATGTTGCCCTCACCCGGAGTTATCGCTGCAGAGCAGGAGTGGGTCCCTCCCCAGCGTGGCCGACGGCGGCTCGGTCACCCCTTCCGCCACAATCCCAGGGCAGCAGCGGCTGCAGTTAACTCACTAATTGCACGCTGCACTCGGCCAGGCTGCTTTGCAGAGTGCGATTAATTAGCGTTCGCTTCCCTGACGGTTGCTGACCCTGCCAGACTCGGGAGTAAATTGGCTGCTGTGGGTAATGGGTTTGCTAAGAGCGGCTGGCGGTGGTGGCACGGCTCCTGGGTAATGACTTCGTTACAGGGCGAGCTATTTATATTTTCACTTTGGAAAGACAAGGCAGCTCGTCGGAAGAATGTGGCCTTCGCTGCCAGCTGCTCTCAGCTTTCGGGTTCGCGGGGACCTTGCAAAGAGAAGGCACAGGCACGGTGAAGCAGAGCAGGGGCACAACCCCAACCTGCCAGCCTGGGGCACGTTTCGCTCGAGGGATTCATCGCTACGTGTGGCTGGGATGGTGGAAAGTGGCTTTGGGGATGCTGCAGACAAGCAAATCGGGGTTAGAAAATGTGCAAAGATCATTTCTCTCCCGCAGCTCAAACCCTGCCCGCTCCCTGCGGTGGGATGCAGAGGACCAGGGGATGGGGTCGAGCCTTGAACCACCCCATTGAGCTCCCCAGTCCCCTCCTCTTTTCCACCGCCCTCCTACCCTGGGTGCTCTGCTCGGACCCAAACCTGGCCTCAAACCGTGCTCATCCAGAGACCAACCCGCCACTGCTTGCCATCCCTTTCCTCAAGCCGCGTGGCACTTCATTAGATCACTCAAGATTAATCTGCAGCTCCTAATTGCTGAGTGCCCGAGAGCTCCTGGCAGGGAGAAAAAGAAGTGTCGGGCGAAAAAGTCAATGTGGTAATTCATTTTTTTCCCCTGTAATATTTAGGTCGACTTGCCGATGTGGGAAGCGCAGGGATGGGAATTCAGGTGGCCTGGGGGAGTGGTTTTGTAGCATTTCTTGCGGTGTTTTCCCCGATTTCTCCTCTGTCCCAGCCCTGAGAGGGATGAGCATGCTCCAGCTGAATGTTGAGAAAGGTTGATATTTGTGGGTGGGGTGGTTTTTTTTTGCTTTTAATGGGAGATCTTTGCTCAGTTTTTCCTCCTCTGCCTGTTCAGCTAAGGCAGGGGAAAAAAGTCTCTGCCAAGCGCTGTGATTTTAGGAAGGCGGAGATCAAAGTGCTCTGCAAACTCAGCAAACCTCTTTGGCCAGGAAACAAAAGGGCAGGGGTTTTTCTTCAGGAGAAGAATATTCTGTAATTTTCCATGCAACACGTTTCAATTTAGAAGCAAAGGTTTGGGTCAGGTGTGGGCTCATTTGATGCATCCATAGCCTGGGGGGAGGCTGGGGGATGCTTTAGGGCGCTGCAGAATTGCACCCCGGCAACTCAGGGAACCGTTTCCCTCCGATGGACTGCAAACGTCGCAGGTGACAAACTGATTTTTCCCCCTTGTTTTGCAAGAAAAAGGACCCCAAATACCCAGCCAGCCCAACTCCATGGCTTTGCTCTGAGTATTTTGGCTTGGCTGGAGATAAGCAACCGGGCAGTGGGGCTGGCTTGGGCAATCACCAGCTTGTTTTCGGAGCTGCTCCGCAGCAGCGGCTGATTCACTCGCATCAATGCAGAACGACGAAGGAGAACGGCGATCGCCCAGCTTGCATCCCAGCCCAGAGCCGGAGCAGGCACGGGGAGGCTCAGCAATGTTTTTCCCCTCTTTTAGTGATGTTTGTGTTATTTTCAGTGCCTGGGCTGTCCTGCTGTGATTGCCCCGCATACCCCTACCCAGCTCCTCGAGGTATTTCGGGACCCACCACATCTCTGCACCCTTTGACAGCCAACACCCATGGGATCCACTCCCAGATCCCCTCACACCCCTGACCCCGGAGCGGAGGCAGCACCTTACGCTCAAGAAAACCAGAGCTTTGGGGTTTCATCAAAACAAACCTCCCCCCCAAAAAGCCCATCAGCAGAGCAGCTGAGTGCTTGGAAGTCTCCAACTGAGCCACTGCTCAAAGGACATGCACCAGATGTGGCCCCCCCCCCCCAAAGAATTTGGGGCTTCTATAGCTCTTGCTTTCATCTAGCAGCAAGTCCCAGGCTGGAGCCGGGTCTGCTGGGCTTTGGGGGTATCGAGCAGCCCCACTGGGATTTGGGGAATAGCTGTTGGTGTCCCTGAGCTCCGCAGTGCTCTGATGCATCCCTGCGCTGGGGGGCACGGCGGGTGCCTTTCCCGGTTCTCCAGGGCACGGGAAGTTTTCTGGGGTGTCCCCCCCCACACCCTGTCAGCATCCTCAGCATCATTCCTGCCCTCCCAAAACAACCCCAGTGCTGCATTTTATAGTAGATCAGCTCAATTCCTAAGCAGGGCTGGCTGCTTCCCCGGTCCCCCACACCGGGCATGGTCCCCGCCATGCCGAGCACCACCTCGGGGACATCACCCCTCAGAGCAGCCCTGAGCGATGTGGCAAAGCCACCACGGTTCTCCCGGGAGAGCCGGGTCCTGTCTACTGACAAGAGGCAGATAAATATTGCGTGTGGGTTCTGAGGTCTGGGGAGGCAGCGAGCGCCTGTGCCTGGCGGATAATTACCTATTGATTGCTCAGCTTGCAAAGCGAGCACCTCCGCTCGGGGACGGGCAGCGGGGAATCTGCCCATCAGCACCCAGCCAGGAGCTGGGGGTGTGGAAATAGCTTCTGTGGGTCCTTTTGGCTACGAGAAGTGGGGATATTCCCTTGGGAGGGGAAGGGGCATCCCTGCAAACGGGGGCTCAGGCAGCTGGGATGGAGGGGTTGGAGTCTGTTCTTCACCTTGTGTATCCCTTTTGAAGGCAAATCCTTTCTTCGGGCACCTCTTGAGCTCATCCCCTCTGAGTCTGCAGCAAGCGGAGGGTCAGTTTAATCCATTTAATGCACCTTTTCTTCTCCCACCGCAAATTCAAGCAGCCCTGAAGTGAAGGAGGGTGAAGCAGGGCTATACCACAGGGCTGGATGCACGGATGGCTGCCGGGATGCTGGATAAGGAGTAAGGTTGTCACCTGGACGAGCAGCTCTGCCCCGGTGCCGGTGACCGGAGAGGGCAATCCCCATGGCTCTGCAGCGGGAACACCAGGCAGAGCCTCCTGACCTTTAAGGAGAGGGAAAACAAAACAGCTGACGAAGCTACGGCTAAATATCACTCGGGTTTCCAGGCGCCGCAAGGCACGCGAGCCGGTGGGGCGGCTTGGGCACCGTCAGGACCTCGCGGCTAATTGCGGGGCAGCCTTAACGAGGGTCCCATTGAACACAGCCCTGTGGGTGCACCCTGGAGTCGAGGGCTCTGCAAGCCCTGATGGTGCAGAGTGAGCCCAGCGCCCCGTGCTCAGCACCGCACCGATGCCCCAGCTCAGGGCTTGGAGAGGGGTCGGTGTGAGCCCCACCGTTCCCCTCTATCCCCACATTCCTCACCTCGGGCTGAAATCCCGGCGGTGCCAGGCTTTGTTGGCGAAGGACGTGCCAGCCTGACGTGCACGACATTGCGATGCCACAGCCCAAGGCACACACAGGATTGGGCTTCATTGACGGACCTGGAGATGCTACCATGGGCCAGAAGCAGCCCTCAAAACGCTGCCAGGCTCCTGGGGGGCTGTGCAGCCATGGTATCACCCCAGAGAGGGTCCAGAGGGACCCGACACCCCTCGGCACTGCACAGGGTGGAGGGAACACTGGGACCCGCATAGAGGGATAAAGGCCAGTCCAGAATCGTGTTAATTTGGTTCGATTCCAACATGATTCCCCACCAGCTGCTCCATCCCCTTTCCAAGCAGGCCAGGCACTCAGCGAGCCTTGGCTGAGGGCCCCCCAGGACCAGCCCTCCCGGTGGGGGTCAGGACCCACCACCTCCTGCTCCATCCCTGCAGACAGGGACCTGCCACTGCGCCTTGGGGACCGGCGACCAGGGCCAGGGGGGGCTAGCAAGGAATTGAGCAAGAGGATGGGGAAAACAGGTTGCCAAGGAAACCGCTGAACAGCAAAGAGCTGATTTTTTTTTTGACAAGGCTGGAAAAAATGCGTGGGAGGAGGGCAGCAGCGAAGCCCCAAGGCGTGGGTGAGCCGAGGGGCTGGAGTGCAGGGGTTTGAACCCTGTGCAAGCCTGGACTGCGAAGCAAAATGTGGATGCTTGGGTATCTGTGTGCCAGATCCTGCACCTGCGGGACAGACGTGTCCCCGGGGTGGCTCAGGGTGAGTCGCGGGGAAGGGATGGGGTCTGGTGGCACCGGTGGTGGCTGTCCCAGTCACCGCAGCGGCATGGGGGACCTGGCTGGGGAGGGGCAGGCTGTGGGGTTGTTTAAGGTATTTCGGGTTGTGCATTAAAAATGACACATCCACCCCATGGAGGGTTTAGTGTCTCGAGGAGGGCAAGGCAGGGGGAGGCAGGAAGAGGCACCAGCCTCCGCTGAAACTTCCGAGCATCCAAAACCTGGAGCGCTGGGAGCGGGGCAAAGCCACCGTGGGAGCCCCCCAGGCTCTCCATGCACCTAGCAGGGACCGTCCAGACTTCTCCATCGTTGCAAGGACACGAACAGCCCCAGGTGGAGCCCAGCCACCCGCTCCCAAGAGCCCAGGGCTGCGACAGAGCCCCAGAGCTCCCGTGGGCTCTGGTCAGAGGCTGCGCAGGGAGGGGAAGGGCAGGGGAGGGGAACCAGCATCAGGATTTGCTGGTGGAAGCCATGGCTGCACCTCTCGAGCGCTGATGAAAAATCAGAATGGAAGTGCCCAGTTCCCCGAAAGTTGAAGAGGGAGCTCCGGGGCTGAGCGCTGGCGAGGCAGGCAGCTGCCGGGTTTGCTGCCTGCACTTATTCCTGGCCAGGCTGGGCGGTGCGGAGGAGAGAGGGGAAAGCCCTGGGGACATGGCACCTACGGGGCTGGCAGCCGAGGAGGGGACGGTGGGATGTCCCGGGGGAGGGGGCTCATCCAGACCCCGAATGTCGTCAGCCATCCCAGTTTGGGGACTGGAAATTTGGGAACTGGGGTTTTGCACCACACACGTGTTCGTGGCCTCCCCATGGAGCGAGGTGAAGGCTCAGCCCTGGGGACTGTCCCCAAGAGCCACCCCGAGCCCGTTTCAACCCCTGGCAACAGCTGGATGCCAGAGAGCCCCTCGCTGTGCCCCGCCCCAGAGACACCCGCCCGCCGTGCCGCAGGGGGCTGGATCCTGTGTCCCCACCCAGGGACCACAGCATCCTTCAGGGCCAGGATCTCTCCCAGCCCCAGGGGGAGAGGGGGTCCTGGGGGGGGACACCCTTGCCTGGATGGCAGGGAGGGCTCCAGCAGCACCCAGCTCTCCAGTTTGCTTTCCCTGCTCCCTCTCCTCCTCTGGGATTTCTCAGGGGTCCCGAGGGGGGGTGCAGGGTGACTTTCACCCTGGGGACATGTCCCCTGTTGGACAGACGGACACATAGGGATGCCCGGAGCTCCACCGCGAAGTGTTTGGGGCCAGGCTCCCTCTGGTATCATTCAGACACCTTCGCTGGACTGGACTGCAAAAAAATACAGGTCCAGATGCCCCCGTTTCAGCCTTGTCCCACCCCAAGGTGCCCCATGGCACCCCAGGGACAGCGCGTCAGCCCCAGTCCTGCACGCTGCCGGCACGGGGCTGCCCGTCCTGCGCTCCCCGCGCCCCACAAGGTCGCGTCGATGTTTTATTCATCCCCCGCAACCCGCTATATTCCTTAATTGCAGCCACACGAATTTTGCAAGCGTAAATAATTGCCTCGGAGGCTTATTAATGACTTTGGCATGCTAATGAGTACTGCAAGCCCAAAGCACATGCTTGGGGGGCTCAGGGGTGTCCGGCGCTTCCCTGGGCTGCTGGGACCCCCGAAGACTGGAGGGTTAGCACCCAAACCTGGGTGTAAACTGCCTTGAGCTCTGCCTGGGGAAACATTCACACCTGAGTCTAAGATGAAAAAATTAATGATGGGTTAATCCGACAGCTCCACCGTCCTCCTCCGCTCCTGCCCATCGGCTCGCGCAGGCGCGGGAGCAGCACCCTCATCCCCGGTCACCCGTGGTCACCGTGACCTTACCGGTGTCCCCGTCACATCTCGCTGCTGCCAGACGGAACTGCTGGGAGAGGCTGGTGGCGGCGAGGGGCAGGGTCGGTACCACGAGGCTCCATCCCGCACCTCCTGCAGCCAAAGCTGCATCTCCCAGCCGGTCCCTGACGCCCCTTCCCTGGGAAACCCTCCCGGCTGTCGGTGGTGATGTTGCCCTGCCGCGGGACAGCCTTCAGCACCCAGACCCAGCCAGGGAGCAGCTCTGGCCTTAATTAAATGTCTTTAATCACCAGGCTGGTGATGGATGGGCATCAAGCCACCGTTACACCCCAAGCTGGGGGCTGGGGGATCCAAGACACGTGCTGGAGCTGGCTGGGGGTGGGGAGAACCGAGGCACAGGTCCCAAGGCCCCTTCAGAAAGCAGTCTGTGCCACAGAGGGAGTTCACACCTTTATTGCTCCAGCTGGAGGGTTTTTCCCCACTCCGCTCCCCCTCATCCCTTCTTCTTTCCTGGGGACACGGTTCCCTTGAGCCAGGTCCATGTGTCACAGAGCGGAGGGACATGGTGGCATCCCACCGGCATCCGGACACCCTGCAATCACCCTGTCTCCCTCCATGTCCTTCCACTGTGTGCCCTTAGGTGAAGAAGAAGGTGTTTGGGGGTAAAACCTGGCCCCTTCCCACCCCTGGCCCCCCAGGACAGTGGCACAGCCCCACATCCATGGGGCAACATCCCTCCTGCCCCCAGATCATCCGAGTCCAGCTTTCCCCCAGGGAAGGGCAAGCTGCCCAGATCACACCAGTCTTCCTTTCCAGGGATGTGTCCGTTCCCCGTGGGCTCCCAGTGCATCCCAGGCAGAGGGCAGGTATTCACAGAGAGGAACTGCCTGAATCCACCAGCGGCTTCTCAAGCAAACCCACCCGTTGCTGAGGGCTGGCTCCCAAGGACATCCGAGGGAGCCCAGTGCGAGGAACCAGGGAGCCGGGATGAGGGGACCAGTGCCACTGCTCCACCCTCCCTCCCCACCCCGGCTGGCCATCACAGCATCCCATCTCGCACCATGTCCCCTCCAGCCCCATCGCCGGGCACCATCAGCAGAACTGCAGGAGAAGCAGAGCCGGGGGCGAGCGGTGAGCCCTCACCAAGCCCCCCAGCACCATTTCGGGGGGCTCTGCCACCCTGCGGGGCTGGGGAAGGTTTGGGGTACCCGGACCCCCCACCCCGGGCTGGGCACAGACCTTCCAGCGGTTCCCACACTCGTTGCACAGCACGAATGTGGTCATGGGCTCGTCGGCGCTGCGCGTCTGCACCTGGGGGGGAGCGGGCGGCCGGGTCAGCGAGACCCCTCCGACGTCCCCCGAATCGGGGTCCCCTGAGGACAGGGGGGAGCCCCCGAGGACTTTGCGGGGCTGACCTGGTTGTACGTGCAGTTCTTCTTCTTGCACTTGCCGCACTGGAAGAGGTCGGTGACGGTGCCGCCCGTCTTGGCCATCTGGTGCTCGCGGATGGCCTCCTGGGTCATGGCGTTCCTCAGCTCCTTCAGCTCATCGCTGGCCATCTCCTGCCACCGGCACAGTCAGCACAGCCGCGGCTCTGCCGGGGGCTCGCAGCCAAGCCAGCACAGGGCGCAAGCCACCGTGGTCCTGCATCCTCCCCATCCTCTCCAGGACCAGGACTGATCCTGCTCTCTGTGCTTGCTGGAGGGCTCAGACCCATCCAGAGGAAAAAAATCACCTCATCCTCAAAGGGAAACCTGGGTGCCCATAGAGGGAGACTCTGAGGATCTCCCAGGAGCCTGATCTGGGGATCCTGGTTGAGGAGGAGGAATGGGGACTCTCAAGCCTGGCTCCTGCCAGTGTGACGTCCCGCACCCGGCTCTGCGATGGGCTGGGGGGGTTACAGGGCTTGGGGGAGGGGGGACCAGGCAGTGCCCAAGTCTTTTTGGGTGCCACCCCCTTGCTGATGCACCCCACCTCTGATGCTCCCCGTGCCCCAGCCAGCACCAAGGTGGGACGTGGAGATGCTGGGACAAGCCCAGTGTGGACACCACCAATCAAAGACCCAGCCAGCCCTTGGGCACCAAGAACTGAGGCTGGGTGGGGGTCCCACCGCTCCAGAAATAGCATGGACATGGTCCATAAGAGCCAGCCCCATGCCCCCCACCTGGCTGCCCACCTCAGCGGTCATACGGGCGATGAGGCTGGGCAGGATGGCCCCGCAGAGCACGTTCCTCCGCAGGCTGGGGTTCTTGGGGTCCTTCAGGTTGCTGATCCTGCTTCGCACCCGGTTGCGATACTTCATGTCTGTGCTCTTCAGCTCCTGGAAGATATGTGGGGCTCCGTCAAGGAATCACGAGGTCAAGACGGGGGGATGCCAGCCCCACGGGCACCTGCTGTTGCTCTGGGTTCGGTGGTGCTGATGGTCACTAGGGCCAGTGCCCACGTGGAGGTGACCGATCTTGTCAGGGCTTTGCTCCCTGGGGGACCTTCCTTGGGTTCAGGAGGATGAAACACAGCTTGGGATGTGGGGAGGAAGACTTCGCATTTCCCTGCTGTGACACCCGAAGGCTGTCGGGGCACAGGGGCTGTCACCAAGCCCCGTGCTGGGACGTGAGGTCCTGTCCTCCTCCTCCTCCTCCTCCCAGGCTGGCCACCAAGCCACCGGCTGTCTGCATGGATGCGGGCAATGGGCTGAGGTGGCAGCTCCAGGGTCCTCTGAGGCGCCAGGCACACACGGCCAGAGTCTGGGATGCAGCACAAATCGAAGTGTACCCAGGAGGATGAACCACCTCGGGGCTGGTCCCGGTCTCGGGGGGCTGCCAGGAGACCCCCAAGCCTTGAGTTAGGGGTGAATGGAGGTGGCTCCAACCCTGCCAGCGTGGCACAGCCCAGGCACCGCGATGGCCCAGGGCTGGCAAGAGACCTGGGCACCCGCTGCAGGCTCAGAAAAGAGATCTTGGCTGGGTTTGGGTTTTATTTCCCCAGGATCGAAGGCAGGTGCCTGAGCAGAGGGGTCTGGGGGGCACACAGCATCTGGGGGATGCTCAGCATCAGCATCAGCCTCTGAGCGGGGTCTGGGCTCCCTCTGCAGGCAACGGGGACAGCCGAGCCCGTCACCCTCTGTCCTTGTCCCTGCCACCCTCTGTCCTTGTCCCTTCCACCCTCTGTCCTGTCCCCACCACCCTCTGTCCTGTCCCCACCACTGCTGAGCCCGCACTTCCCTCCAAGCAGATGGAGCCTGAGGACCCCCCAAAGGATATGGTCTTCTATCTCTGACGCCATCTTCTCGCAGTTGACACCGAACTCCTTGTAGTCATCTGAAAGGCGGAGAGGCTGAGGGGTGACTTTGAGGTGTGAAACCAGCTGGGTCTCACCGTGCACCAAGAAACCCCCTAAAAACGCTCACCGCTCCCCCTCAACTTGTCCCAGGTACCCTATCTCTAAGAAAACGATTTTTACCCATCTTGAACCTGACAAAGAGTCCATCCCCACACCCAGCCCCTTGTCGGAGACGCTACCGACCTCCTTTTCCTTCATGTTGGGGCTGAACGCTGAGCTGGGGGCTACAGCTGCAGTTTATTTGCAAGCCCGGGCTGCGCTTGTGGTCGCAGGACTGCGGGTGCCCGGGGCGCAGAGCCTCGCTTGTTATTGTAGGGTTGCTTCTCTTGGGGCTATCCCGTAGGAGAAACAGCCCAGTAGCTTAGGGAGGATGATGGGTGACCTTTGAATAACCCACTGGGGAAGGCTGGAGGCTTCTTTCCTCCCTGTTTTGCCATGTGTGATGAAACCAGGACCTAAAGCTGCCTGCTTGCCCAGGGCCGCCAGCTCCTGCGTCCCCGAAGCTCCAGCGTCCCCCAGGTCCAGCCCCCCTCAGCTCCAGCACCCCCAGACCCGCTCACCGTCCATGCGGAGGGCGGCCGTCAGCATCTCGATGCACTTATCCCGCACCGAGTCCCCCGTGAGGTAGCAGGGGGCCAGGAGGCAGGGGCTGGGTGAGAAGGGGGGGCTGGTGGGGGTCCGCGGCGTCTCTGGTTTGGCCTTGCTGCTGTTGGCTCTGCAGGGGCACACGGAGAGGACGGGCAGACACGGGGGTCCTGGCACAGCCCCGGGGACCTGCCGGGTGTCCCGTGGCGGTGGGATGGGTCGCTCCTACCTCTCCTCCTTGCTGTCGCTGGAGTTTCTCCGGGAGCCGGTGGGAGCTGGCGAGGGGCTGGTGCCCAGAGAGGCTCTCCTGGGGGTGGCATGGGGGGGTGACACCAGAGACGGGGCAGGCAGGACAGGGGGGAGGGACTGGTGGCAGGACCTCAGGCACCAGCACATCAAGGCCAGTGCTTGGAAGCCAGCAGGAATCTTCCCCGGGGGAGGATTTGCTCCTCACAGGGAATGTCCCGGTGCCCATGGGAGGATCAGGGCTCCCAGCCATCTCTGCCCACACCAGACATGGATGCCACAGCCAAACGGGATCCCCAAAGCATCTCCAGGCTGCCCGGGGATGCCCTCTCCTTACCTCTCCCCCGACGGTCTCTTCTGCGGAGAGGAAGAGGAGGAGATGGCTGAGGTGGTGGAGGACCTCGAGTCAGCAGAGTCTCTCCTGGCAGGACAAGCGCCATGTCAGAGGACGCGAATGGGGACCAGGTCCAGACGCCTGCCTGCACCCAGCGAGGGGCTGGCCTCCCACCTCCCCCACCCCCATCCAGCCCAGGCACCCACCTCTCTTTCTTGCCATCCAGAGATGACTTCTTCAAGGACACGGTGGGGCTCTGCCCATCGCTGGGTGCTCTTCACCGCGGAAGCCCAAAGGAAGGGAGAGATGCTCTCAGTGAGGTGGGCCCAGCATCCCCTGGCAGGATCTGGTGAGCCGGATTCCACCTGCCCACCCCATCGCCAGCCAAGTCATCCCCGAGTCCCACCAGCCCCCAGGCTGCCCCCCTGAGGCTGGCAGCACCCAGCAGCACCCAGCAGCACCCAGCAGCGCCCAGCATTGCCCTGTGTGAGGGTCAGCGAGCCCTTTGGCAGGTACCTCTCCGGGATGGAGTCCACACGGTGGTCCTGGGGGGTGGCAGCATGAGAGCCGGACTTGCTGAGCTTCCTAGGGAGAGAGGAGAGCAGGGCATCACCTGAACAGCCCTCGCCCAGTGAATAAATAGCATTAAAGAGGTGAAAGGGAAAAATGTCTTTTGTCCCTCCCCTCTCTAGAAGCTGCCCTGGTGCTGCTGCGGCTGCAGGCAGCTGCCCTTTGGTTCTCTGGCGGTGCTGCCGGCACCCATGGAAGGAGCAAGCAGAGGGTGGTCTCTTCTCGGCCCCACCGATGCCATGCCCACGCGGCTGGTGCCCCCTGACAGCGGGCAGGAGCCCCCACCTCTCCTTGTGCTTCTCCTTGTGCTTCTCAGCTGGGCTCTTGGGGTGCTTCCCTCCTTCGTGGGGGCAGCTGGGAAAAGCCAGCCCCTTCTTCTCCTTCTCCCCATCGGTGTCCTTCTCCTTCTTCCCATCCCCGTCCTTCTCCTTCTTCGGGGTGGCAGAGGACTCTGTGGGGAAGTATTTGGGTGTCACGGGCACGGCCCAAAGCAGCACAGGGCACTTGGGGAGCTACATCCCGGGCTGGGGGGGATGCTCAGCCCTTGGGGGGCCCATGCTGATTTACACTGCTCTGTCCATAGCAAAAACAAGCCCTTGGAAAATCCATCAAGCCCGTGCATCGCCTGGCAGGACTGGGTTACGGCAGCTGCGATGGCACTGGAGCCTGTACGTCCCAGCTTGGGACCGATCCCACCCCAACCCTCCTAGAGAACATCAGGGGTCTGGGGTGCTGGGACAGCCCAGGGAGGGGTGGTGGGCACCTGCCTCTGCCCGACATCGCTCACCCAGCAGCCTCTTCCAGTTCTTGATGAGGATTTTGGCCGAGGTCACCACCTCTTCGTCCGAGCAGTGTTTCCGCACCGAGTTGACGGCCACCCCGATCCGCGTGGTCTGGGGACACACGGCAGGGACGTGTCCTCAGGGATGTGCCGGCTGCATGGGGGGCACAGGACGAGCCACCCCACGGGGTGTCCCCTCACCAGCAGCTGCTGCCCCCCACCCAGACCCCTCACCTGGAGTAGCTGGATGGTCATGGTGTAGCTGGTGAGGGACCTGAGTAGATCCAGCACCCCTTCCTAGAGTGGGGAGAAGACATAGGGACACTTGAGGAGCCGGAGAGAAATGGGGGGGCTGCGCCAAGGCAGCCTGCCTCCCCCCTTTCCTTTCACCAGCACCAGAGGAGGGCACCCCAAGGGGACACAGAGCAGCCCTGGGCCGGTCCCGGGGAAGCCCTGACCCTCCACAGTGATGCCCTCACAGAAACACCCCAAAACCCAAATCCTGCTGGATCATCCCAGTGTGGGGTCATGTCTCCTAGGAGCTTCCCTTAAAGCCCAGGAAAACCGCTCTGTAAGGAAACGCCGGGCTGCCGGGAGCCAGGAGGGCTGGGGGACACCCGAGTGTCCCCACGCAGGGCTGCGAGGGTCCGTGGGACATGCACCCATGGGGCTGCAGCACACAGTGGCTGCAGGGCTAAACATAGCATGGAGCCCTCCTCCTCCTCCTCCTCCACGGTATTTTTAGAGCCGCAGAGCAGATGCCAGCCCACAGGTATCCCCCACGCAGGGGACACAGCCCCGTGCTGGGACGGATCAGGGGTGCAGGGGACATCCCCACGCTGCAGCTGGACCCTGTCCCCGTCACACAGGCAGGGGAAGGGGAGCAGCAGGGCTGGGCAGGATCCGTCCCTCGACACCGGGGTGATTCCTAGCGGGGAGCAGAGCTCGTGGGGCTTCCACGGGCTCTGAGCTGCCTGGAAGCGTCCATGTCCCAAAAAGCCACCACAACGGCCCCCCCCGCCAAGAGTCTGCACCTTGCTGAGGCAAAGGCCATTGAAAAATGGTCAAATATTAACTTTAAGGGCTGGGCTCAGCTCTGCTCACCCACGCGCAGCCGGATCCCCAGGATCCCCAGCGGGACCCTCACCCGGCGCAGAGGGCGGCAGGGCCAGATCCTGGCCCCCCCCCCCCCCCC
>Ga0065711_1034522_pt1 | contig 23620 bp, 12 predicted proteins | sample Hoacrofraction12_FD_59098 | JGI IMG/M metagenome (GOLD analysis project Ga0065711, IMG submission 59098) | Hoatzin crop microbial communities from Cojedes, Venezuela - Epithelial fraction 12 v2 (version 2) | ecosystem: Host-associated > Birds > Digestive system > Esophagus > Crop | place...
AAGCATATATTAGGTGCCCTCACAGCCTTCTCTTCTTCAGGCTGAACAAGCCCAGCTCCCTCAGCCTCTCCTCGTAGGAGAGATGCTCCAGTCCCCTCACCATCCTCGTAGCCCTCTGCTGGACTCTCTCCAGTAGCTCCTCGGTCCTCAGGCACCTCTCCTGTTCTCCAGGACCTTTCAAAGATGACAGAGGGTGGCTCAGCAATAACATCTGCCAGCTTCCTTAGCACTTCAAGGTGCATCCTATTGGGGCCCATGAATTTGTGGGTGTCCACTTTGCTTAAATGATCTCTAACCTCATCATCCTTAACTAAGGGAAGGCCTTCTTTTCTCCAGTCCTGACAGCACCTCTCTTCCTTCCTCTGTCCTGACAGCACCTCTTCTGCATTCATTGCAAGACAACTTTTGGACAATGACAAGATGAACTCTGCACAGGTTGCCATGGAATTATCCCTGTGCACAGACTTTGTAATGTTAGGATACTTCAACGGAAAGTATGGCACTGAAATCGTGATAACCTTTAAGATAGAACAGCTAGATCAGCCTCATATAATTGTTAGTTCATACATATATAATATCTTCCCATGTGAATATGTATTTCTCCTACACACCAAGCAGCGTATCCCATCACGACGTACGATAGTTGCTGAAAATGTTCATGGAATGGTTTGCAGGAAAATACAAGGTGTAATCAAAACATGCTTTTATTATTTTTGTGGAAAATAGCTGCTGCCATTTTGAAGTTAGGGGTAAATTTCAGATCTTTGTTCAAAATATAAGTTTATTTCCATTTCCCTCCTGCCAAAAATCACAGTGACAATAATTTTTTCTAGGCCCTGATTAAGTGTACACACTGGATGGAAGGGACTGACATATCTACTTACGTGGGAAGCAAACAGGAGTCTGCTTGAAAAACACATTTTTTCTGAGGAAGAATTGAGAGGCATGGAAAGCTAACTGCCTCACTATGTTAATTTTTACAAAGGCTCCATCACTATGCATTTCAAAATATTAGATTTATAGATTTATAGATTTATTTTAATTTTTTTGTTGAAATTGTAAAATATGTTGAAAGGCAAACTTCTTGCTCAACAGATCCACTCTTACATAGCTGTTTCAATGAACAGTGATCAGCAAGATTATTTTTCACTGCCCTTCAGTAACCTACAAACTGCTATCTTGACACTATTTTATACAGGATAAAGGAGATGAGATAAGGAATTTTAAGATAAACATGTTTCTTCCATGCACCACTGACTAAATTCCAATCATTTCCACCAGACATAGACTGCAGTTACAATTAATTTATACAGGAGATGTTTGTTCCTGGTGGTTTTTACAAGATTAATAATTTTTAGTTCCCAGTGGAAAGTAATGGTATTCAAAATATGGTGAAGAATAAAGATATGGTGTTAGGATAAGTGTTTTTCTACTTGTAAATATGAAATCAAGGTAGCCTACACGTAGAAGAATTTACTACACTATTTTACAGTACACTTTCAAGATATTATTCTTCATGACAAACACCATATAGACTAAATTTTTCACATGACACTTTGTTACCTGGGGCTGCGCTCTCATCCTTTCGATTTTTGTCATTCTGCCCTTCTTTGAATTTATTTACAGAAAACAGGCCTCTAAGGACAAAGCAAGGCAAAAACTTCTGATATCCTTTGTTTACTAGTACTTCAAAATGAGAATGGTGTTAGTCATACGGCTATGTAGGGAATTTATCTAGAGTTTGTGAACATATCATACAAATCAAATTTTTCTGTTGACATTTGGTTCAAGATTATGTTACGTTATACCTCCTCTATTACATTATACATTATTAAATTATGCATCCACTATACAACCTTCTTTAAAAAAAGAACAGTTTCAGCCTGATTCATTTACTTGTAGCCAGATTAGCACATAAGAGAATGGAATGTACAGTGGATAGAAGACTACTGGGAGATGATGAGATTTCATAAAGTGTTAACTGCTTCTGCAAAATATCCCTTACGTACTCAAGAAACTCATTTATCTATAAATCTCTTCATATTGAAATCTAACAGAGAGGTTTTGGGGGTGGGTGGGTGTATCCACATGCAATTTGCAGTAACTGAGTGCTTTAAGGTGAATGTGCAGCCTGCTGTAGGTGACCCTGCTTCGGCAGGGGGGTTGGACTAGATGACCCACAGAGGTCCCTTCCAACCCCTACTATTCTGTGATATTCTGTGATATTCTGTGATAATGTCTTCAAGCTCATTGGGAGGCAGAGGCCAACTCTACCATGCCAGCCACCAAAGTAAGAACCTGCTCATTCACACACCCACACACAGGAAGACCTGGCGCAAGTTCTGGACACCTATTCCAGAAGCACACAGTCAGTGAGTAGATAAAAGGATCCTGGCACCGTTTCCGCCAGGATGGCTGTATCCTCAGCAATGACTTCATTTATGACCTCTTAAAATAGGTTAAAGAGACAAATTAGCTTGGCAGTCAAATTCGTCTCTGATGGCAGGGAGAAAAGAGACAAGTCAGCGCAGACAAGTTCATCTGTCTACCTGTCTTCCTGCAAATTCATGCAAACTTTATATTTCTCCCATGTCCTCACGCAAGAACAAAAGCTAGAAGCCTAGCCAGCCCCGCCTGGGGTATAATTCATAGAATCACAGAATCATAGAATAGTTTCAGTTGGAAAGGACCTTCAAAGGTCATCTAGTCCAACCCCACTGCAGTGAGAAGGGACATCTGCAACTAGACCCGGTTGCTCAGAGCCCCTTCCAACCTGGCCTTGAATGTTTCCAGGGATGGGACATCGATCACCTCTCTGGGCAACCTGCTCCAGTGTTTCACCATCCTCATCATAAAAAATTTATTCCTTTTATCTAGTCTAAATATACCTTCTTTTATTTTAAAAACATTGCCCCTTGTCCTGTCACAACAGGCCCTGCTAAAAAGTCTGTACTTGTCTTTCTTGTAAGCTCCTTTTGGGTACTGAAGGGCCATGATAAGGTTTCCCCAGCACCTTCTCTTCTCCAGGCTGAACAACTCCACCTTAATTAATAATAACTCCCACCTTAGCTCTCTTTGGTCCAGTATCTGGGTTTATCAGACATCCGACACTTTCCTCAGCTATGCACTTTATACCTAAGGCAAAGGGAGGCTTGGTGTTGAGTCACTGTGCCAGGCCTGCCCACATGTGTTAGTTGCTGAGACAACTCGGCAGCCAGTCTAATTTGCTTTCCAGCTCTGCTGTGTCCAACGGCACAAAAGTGCAATGCAGCTAAAAATCTGATCTCAAGTTTTCAACATTTTTGCTCTACTCTTCTTCTTTTGAGAATTTCTGAGCAGAGGCAGCACGGCTGATGCCTAGACATCACATCAAATGTTTCAAAGTCCAATGTTGAGAAGCATTAAGCAGATTATTGCCCACTACAATGGGGACATATAGGACTGGATGTTTCGGTAGGCCCTTACTTATTTCGCATAAGGAATGACAAAAGCTGCCCTATTACAGTAAAGTGTCATGAATACCTGAACTTCTGAAACATGTGGTGGATCTCTAATACCTGGTAACAAATGTTCTTAAACCAGGCAATCTCACAGACCCGGAGTGGATGCATCTGAATATTAACTGGCTGTGTAAGTGCCCATACATGTCCACAGTGCTGCCACAAAGCCTCTGTGCATTTGTTTTATTTGACAGGCTATCCACTTCAATGCTGTATAGCTTATGTTGCTAGTATAATGATGATGAGCACAATTTCACCTGCCTTTTGATCAGCTAACTTCCTCGCTCTGTGGAGACCACAAATGACACTGAAAGAAAGAATACAGTGAACTCCTCCTATAGCTACTATGAGCATGGCAGTAATATTTGCGGCGTATTTGCTTTGCACAATTCTTATTTGTTTAATGACAGTCTACAGCAAAAGAGAGAAAGCAAGAACATATTGTACCGCCTTGAAGTCAACAACCTCCCGTTCCTCAAATCAGCATCTAATTGAGATATACATGCCTAGCTTAGGATGCCAGTTGAATGTCATTGCTCAGTGTTTTTTCCTTTTCAATTGACACCGCAAAAGCTGATGCACACTGTCGGAGCGTACTGTTTCATTAAACCATAGCAACAAGAAAAGCCACCTGCAAATGCAATGCTAGTAAAACTATGAGCATAAAAATTGTACTTCCTCACACACCTCAGACATCAGCCATGGAGCTCTTACAACAATACTACAAAAATTTTATACATTATCATATTTTTACTTCTCCAGTAAGTAAAGTAAGATACCTCAGTAACAAGTGTCCCTTAGAGGGACTTCAGAAAAGTCTTTAGAATAAAAATAAAGCTATGAAACCAGGTAGATGTTCATAAAGAAAAAACATCAAGAACTCTTCCACCCTCAGCTGAAATTTATCTTGTGCATTCCTGGAAAGCCAGCACTTCTCCAGATCCTGTCTCATACTCCTCTGCTACACAAGCCAAGACCTACCAGAACTGCTGCTCACCTAGAGCTGAATTTTGCCCATCCTAGGCCTGAGGCACCGTAATTCTGGAGAGAAAGACAGACTGACGTGAGTTGCAGGAGCTGTCTGGAGCTGTTCGGGGGGTTGGAACTCCTGCGACTGTCCTGCAGGAGTTAGACTGGAAGAAAGAGTGCAGGTAAGACTGCAAAAAGAAGGACAATTAACACCCTGCATTGCCTGGCTCTGATGATTTTCTCAGAGGGCTTTTCTTCTGTGCCTACACCAGAAAATATTCAAACGGGAAATTGCCAGACACACCAGAAGGGTTTGCAGAACTGAGCTTGAGAGACTGAGGCAAAGAGGAGAAATAGGGCAGGAAGAATGAGAGAGTAACAACATATGGAAATTCAATAAATAAGGTGAGAAAGGTCCACTGGAGGAAGAAAACACTCTCAATCACTAGGTCATTTGGTTTAACTAAACTAAGCCTCTCAGTCTCACTGGAGGCATCTGAGACTCCCATGAACTTTACAGCACAGTAAGAGCTTAGCCAATTAAAGAGTGTATTAGCTGATCATTTGCTAACTATTCCACTTTTCTGAGACATTATTTGAGTTCAGGTTGTCTGTAAAAGTGAACACCAGCAGTTTTTTGCTTTTTTCACCATCCTGTAGCTACCTTTCTTCTATGTGCTAGCCCAGCACCTGAAGTTTCTGGTAATTAAGAGGAGTGTTTTCCTTGCCTTGACCTTCACAGTAGAAGAACCAAAAAGATTTCTATTTCCACAGTGTAAAGGTGCAAGAAAATGCAAGTTGCACAAGAAATCTAGATATCCAGATACTATTTGCTATTCAAATGTCCCAGTGATTTTATAGCATTGTAACACACTTATTTTCATCTGATCAAAAATCTCAACATATCTCTACTGCTTTTGCATAATTCCCAACTGCTACAATATCTGACATCTTCATCCTATTAAGCGGGCTCCTCTCTCCATGGGACCACAGGTCCTGCCTGAAGCCTGCTTCAGCGTGGGCTCTCCACAGGGCCAGAGCCTCCTTCAGGCATCCACCTGCTCCGGAGTGGGGTCATCCACAGGCTGCAGGTGGAGATCTGCTCCACCGTGGGCCTCCATGGACTGCAGGGGCACAGCCTGCCTCACCATGGTCTTCTCCACAGGCTGCAGGGGAATCTCTGCTCTGGTGCCTGGAGAAGGTTTATGGGCAGGACTTGTGACCCTGTGGAGGACCCATGCTGGAGCAGTCTGTTCATGAAGGGCTGTGCCCCACGGAAAGGACCTGTGCTGCAGTAGTTCATGAAGAACGGCAGCTCATGGGAAGGACCCACAAGGGAGAAGTTTATGGAGAACTGTCTCCTGTGAGAGGGATTCCGCACTGTAGCAGGGGAAGAGAGTGAGGCATCCTCCCCTGAGGAGGAAGGAGCAGCCGAGACAGCATGTGATGAGCTGACTGCAACCCCCATTCCCTTGCTCCATTCTAGGGGAGGAGGTAGAGAAAATTGGGAGTGAAGTTAAGCCCAGGAAGAAGGAAGGAGGAAGGTGTTTTTAAGACCTAGTTTAATTTGTCATTATCTTACTCTGATTTGACTGGTGATAAATTAAACTAACTTCCTCAAGTCAAGTCTGTTTTGCCTGTGATGGTAGTTGGTGAGTGATCTCTCCCGGTCCTTAACCCATGAGCCTTTCGTCGTATTTTTTCTCCTGTGTGCAGCTGAAAAGGCGGAGTGACAGAGCGGCTTTGGCAGGCACCTGGTGTCCAGCCAGGCTAAACCATGACAGCCCTTTTGACACCCAGCGTAGGGTGCCAAAAAGGACTACCATAGTTTAACCCAGCATCCTGCAGTTTAGCACTGGATAGCCACTCGCTCACCCCTCTCTTTCTTTCCAGTGGGATGGGGAGGAGAAATGGACAAAAAGATAAACTTGTGGGTTGAGATGAAGACAGTTTAGTAAGGCAACAAAGGATATAAAAACGATAATAATGAATATGCAAAACAAACTATATATTATACATTTTTTCTCACCACCCATCGACCGATTTGCAATCCAAAAAAAGTTCAAACTCTCAGTCAAGAGAGGATTAAAACTCCCAGAATATCAAAAAAACAATAGCTTTCTCCACTCAGACAACCTGCATTCATAAACTGAGCATGACATTTATGGTTTGCAATATTTCTATTGGCCAGCTTGGGCTATCTGTCCAGCTATGCTCCCTCCCAGCTCCTGCACACCCCCTCATTAGCTGTATATGAGAAACTGGGAAAAAGTCCTTGATTTCATAGCAACTGAAAACACTAGTGTTATCAACACTCGTCTTGTACTAAATCCAAACCACAGCAGCTACTAGTAGAAAAACTAACTCTATCCCAGCTGAAACCAGAACAGAAACCATTGCTACTGTAAAGAATTTTATCACAAAAAATGAAGCTGCAATTTAGCCATCATAATAAAAATTAACAGAAACTCATAAAGAAAATGGTTTTAGCTACCCCAGAATACGCTAACCTCATATATTGTAGAGTAAGGTTAACAGTCATTTTTCCACCCACTGTCATTAAAAGAGCATCCTAGTCTTCAATATTCTTGCTCCATTGCTGTTCAGAGTGTTGATATTTTTCCTTTAGCGACAAGACCAATCTCATGACACAACACATCAGAAGTGAATGAAATTAAAATAATAAATGCATTTGCAGTTATTATCAAAGGGATTAATAGTTTGAATCTGGGCATTAGATATGTATACACTTAAATAATAAGCTACTTCATCTCTGTATGAAGTCAGTGAGCATATTTTGGTAGTCAGCAACTCTGGAAACAAAGCCACTTAATTTACAGGGATTTAGATAATGAACTTTAGATGAAAACCTCATATGAAAAACTTCAGCTGCAAAACTTTCTCATTAATGCAGTGAAGTGTGTGCTTCTTTTTAAGCACATTTAAATCAAACTTGAGTACATAGTTTAACACACAGAACAAGTCTCTAAGGCTTGTACTGCATATGCATATTCAGAAGCCTTAAAAAACAGAATTAGTCTAATCCTATAGCAAAGACATTGTCTTTGGTACCACAGTCCCTTTAAGATAATTTACATTAATATAACTTCAGTGCAGTCATTGCAGATTTATTCCAGTGTTACTGAGAGGTAAGGTGCACCACAAATAAAAGTAAAAATCCAGAGACTGAGGCAGTTTTCAAATGCTCTGACTGGGCTTCTAGAAAGCCTTCAGTCCCTCTGCAGCGCTTTCCCCTTCCACCTGCCCCCATGCACCCCTGCCTCATTTCCATGCTCCCACTCCAAAGCCAAAGAGATGAAGACTCCACATGAGTGCTGACAGGACACAAGGAACTCGTAATGTAATGGTGGTTATCGTTCTCCCTGCCTAAAAGATTGACTTTGCAATCCCCATTTCTCCGGGGAGGAGGGGAAAAACGCAGACATCCAGTACTTTCATCCTGTCGATGGAGAATAGCTTAAATCATATGATACAATATAAGTCATAAAGGACAATACAGGGAATGGAATATAAAGACATTAGTAATTAGCAGCTGATGGCTTAACTAAAGGTATTGATGCAGATGTCCAGTGAGGGACCATAAATCTAATTTCTCAGGTACTGTTGTTTTTATTCTGGTTATATTAACTTATTCTTTTATCTTTTCCTTAATATGCTGTAGCATATGAATTTGAAAGTAGGACTTTTCTTGTTCAGTTCTTTGGAAATTTCTGTGGTGCGTTACTGACCTTTCAGCTTAACAGAATCTGAGTTCTCAATCACAAAAGAGAGTAAAGTCCAGCTCCCAGCTCTTTTAAACAGTAGTCAAAGACATATTCACTTGTGCCTGCATTGAATGTTCATTTCCAAATGACAGATAGCACTGACGTCAATTCCAGCACAGGGCCATGTGGACTGCACTGCAATCTTTTTATTTGATCGTTCCCACTGACTTCGTGCAATACTGATTGCAAGGGATACCTTACCCTATGCCAGCCAAAAATAGTAAAAATTAGATGAGTATTACAAACTTACAAGGACTGTCACAGTTCTTCAAGATCACATGCTTTTGTGGACAGTCAGCATATCAAAAAGAAGCGAAGCTTTCTTCAAAAGCTTTTTAACATAGATAAAGCTGGGAGTAGTTGAATGGAAATTCTCATAGTTCTAGTATACTATGTAGGTGTGAAGGCCTGTTTTCATTGCAGGTCCTGACCTGTGAAATCTGGAATTTGTAAGCATCCCTTGTTTCTACCTTAAATCCCATTTTACACCTGAAAATGTTTGTGCAGTTCAAGAAGGATCATGCAGCTGTTCTTACAACTCTGTCCACCTATGGAAGCAGTGCTTTTCATGTGGGGATATTATTTCTACCTGAAGTATTTGGAGTCAGATACAGTTTACCATAATTCTTGGGATTTGCAGAAACTTTACAATTTCTTTTGGCTTTTGCTCCTGAAAAAAAGAAAAAATAATGTACATGGGAGGGTGCAGTTCTTTAGCAGCAGCAGCTCAAGGACCTGGCAGCACTGTGAGACCTTCTTGTCTCCATGCATTTGTTTTCATGGAAGTGATTATGTATGAGAGGGAATTTTTTTAATCTAAACTGCAGTTCTTTCTTAACTGTGTCAGATCTGTATGCAAATGTAGCCATGCAAAATGGGTGGATGCACAGGGAACCCTTTTCTGATGAGGCAACGCAGCCACATGCATGGTTAGAAACTCCCTTTTATGGTCAGAGGCACAATCACCTGCTAGGATTCCACTATGGGCGGGCCCACCATGGGCCAGTAGCAGTTCAGAGAGGTTCAGCAGGTGCTAGTAATCCTGCTACGTTGGGGAAGCATCTTCCCCAACTGCAAAGCTGTGCCTTTGTAAAGTAAGAAAGAAAGGAATTCATAAGGTAGAATAGACCGTGCAGGAGGATGTGCAGCCTTACAGCCCAGCAATCCATGCTTTCTCCACGGAGAGGGGAATCCTGGGTCCTGTCCCTTGCTCCCAGGCTGATCAGGGGTTGTGCAAAAGCACAGCAATGAATCCTGGAGACCCAGGATCTTCCCTTCTTCCTTTCCCTCTCCTAAGGAGTGTGAAAACCTGCATTAGCACTCAGTCCCCGTGCTTCCCCAGACTAAGACAGGCTTCCTGGGGCAGAAGTGACATTTTTACACCAATTTGAACATCTATTTCTTCTTCTAACTGTTCAGCTACACTAATGGGCACATCTACGTCATTTATCTGCTGTGCTGCAAGACAAACCTTCAAATCTGTTACTTTAACCTTTAACCTTGAGTTCTTCACCATTAACCTTCGTCAGACAGAGTATCCTCTTCTATCCCACCAGCCAGGCTAGGGTGCACATGTCCACTCAGAGAGCCTGAAGGACTTATACAGGATTTGGTTATAAAATAAATCTGAATCTTATTCCTTACTGAGGGACTCTACTCCACAGAACTACTAAAAAATATAGCTGCCGTTATTTCTAACAACTGTTGTTTCTTAATATGAAAAGTTGGCCTAAGTAGAGCTTAAAAGCTTTTGTCATCCTTTCAATAACTCGGTTTTAGTATTAAAAGCTACCCCTCTGGTATTACAATGGGCCCAACCAGTGTGACAGGTTCCTGTGCACATTCAGGGAACTTGTAGGTCTTGTTCCTTTTCCTGGGTTTGCTCAGTCACACTTTCCCTGCTCCCTGAAGGATCCAGGGAGTTTGCAGCATTTTGAGTCATCAGTGAGTAATGTAGGTGACTTCTAGAGAGCTACATATTGCCACTTACTGTCACTGTGCTGGCTTGAAGATCTGGGATTGGAAGAGTTAACCTGACCGACTGCATGTCCTTGGGGATCCAGTCTCAGAGAGTATGAGACACTGACATGGTATTTGGCTAAACTTGCTCTTCTTCATTCCACTCCCAAATTTCCAACTCAGAGAAACTCAATATTTCAAAACAAAATGATCCATTTTACTTTAAACCGCAGACAGTTTCTCATGAACAGACAGAGCAAAATTAAAGTGCAGAGCTAACATCCTTGCTGTTCAAGAACAGCCAGTGTGCAGGGTGGGGTGGTTTTGGTTCTGACACCTTTTTCTAGATAAGTCAACACCCCAGATGCACATACACCAGGACCAGTGAGAATACCTTGCCTGTTCTAGATCCAATGTTTTACATCCTTACCCCATAGTTTTTAATGATCTTCTGTACAAAAATTGACAATAATCACCCCCAGTCTGGCAGTGAGAATTTTCAAGGCCATGAAGACAATGCTGACTGTTGGTAGCTGAAAGTGAAGCAGATGCCTAAATATAGATTTAGGGACCTAACAGAAACATCCTTCTACATAGTTTTGGCCACATTGCTTAAAGTGTTCCTGGACAAAGATTTACAAGTTTAAATTATTATTATTATTATTATTATTGTTAAAGAAACAAGACTGTTGACTTCTCCTGCTGTGCTACACAAATCTGATTTACTAGGCTATGCAGTAGAATATAAGATCACATCTGTTTTCTCTATTTTACTGTTCAAACAGGACTTCTCCCATGTTATATGTTGCAAATACGTTGCACTGTATTGCCATACTCATAAACACAGCAGAATGAAAAGGTCTGGAAATGGTTTTGTTTTAAATAGTTCATTTTTATTTCTGGCTGATGTAAGTGTTGATCATTCACTAAAATAGCTACTATGATTCACTGTCGTCCATGGGCCTGAAACAGAAATGATGTTTGGTAAAGACAGCTGTCATTTAACTAATTCCTAAAATGAACTAAGATTCATGTGGAAGAAAAAAAAAAAAGCTACCTAATCTGCTTTATGGCTAAGAAAAAATAGGGGAAAATTTGTGAAGTATAAGGAGTGAGAGCTAGTAACAGTGTCAACCGCCCTCCAACATAACGCATCACCTTTCCACTTAGCAAGAATAGTTGTGATTTTAAAGCGTTCTTTGCATCCACAGAAGGCTGAATGTCTCAAAAAACTTTGGCAGAGGGGAAGGTGTGCTGCTGGTTCAGACACTGTCTGCAGTGCTGGAAGGCCCAGACCAGAGATCCTTTTCACCCTCATCCATAGCAGGTAGCTTTGCCTACAGGATTTCAGACTACACACTGGGAGTGCCCTGCAGATCAGGCAGACCTGAAGTCACTCTCCTTTTCCACCATCAGATAAGACCATGGAAATTACACAAAAATTTTTTACAGCAAAATTTTTCCAACTCAGCTGTGGTAAAGTATGGAGAAGATACGAAAGGAGAAATGAGTATAGGGGGCATTCCAACACAAAATGATTACAAAATTGCAGTAAACTAATCTCAAAGCAAGGTAAGTGGAATTCTTTTAAATCAGTTAACAGGAAGAACAACATTTTTGTGTGCATGTTCTGAGCTGAAGTTTGAACCTAAAACAAATGTACATAAATTAAGGGTTGAGTGGTCCTCCCTAAACAAACACTCAAAAAGAAAGGCAGTCCTGTTCTCAGCGTCATGTTGTTTGTGGTAACAGTGCTCAAGTCCCGATATATGTCATTATTTTCAGCATTGATATTTTTATTTTTAATTTCAGGCTGTATACATGAATCTCATGGCTTCTGAGGCAAATATAAGTGACAAAAACCGACAAGAAGAATATTAGTTTGGGGAAAGTAACAATAACTTTTCTTTAGCAAAATCTTTAAATGTTGCTTTCTTCCAAGCTGATCTCTAGCTATTCCTTGAAAATGAAAATGCTGTTGATTACTTTCCAGTGTACAAAAAAGAAGTATCGTACAGCACATTTGGCTCAAAGCAGATCAATTTTGTATATGTAAAATGCACATAACCTACCATAATGACACTGCATTTTTAATGTCACGCACCCCACATATATGTATTTAAAACAAGCAGATTAATTTGTTCTTCATTCCTATCTGGTTCTATATTATTCTGTATTTATTATTCACTGAAAAGTACTAGGTAGACACAGAAAATCAAGCATGCATGCTGCATTGATTCCTAGTAACTGCAACTGAAATATTCTTTGTATCTGAAAAACTAGAATGCAAATAGCCATGTATAGATCACAGCAATAGATTTTCAGCAAAAGTCAATAGCACATTGCGAACAGACAAATTAATCTGGTACAAAACTGAAGTCTTCTTGGATACTGCTCACCATTAGTAAATATTATGCATTTGGATGTCCTCGGCAACATGCAAGAAGCATCCAGACTTTCACAACTGGCATTATTCTCATGTTTTAATAAACATTTCTTTTTCTAAACACAGTCCATTCATTTATTTGCTTGTGCTCTTATTTCCTTTGGAATCTCTAACTGTTATGGAAAAATCCACAGCCAAAAGGGAGGCATGAGTTAAAAACGACAAACTTTCCACACGGAGTTCTGTCACTGCTATGGCATGTTGCAAACCTGTGGGTGTCCCTAGATCCACCACTGTCAGCAATATCAGCACTATCTACGGTATTTGTAGCACACTGATCAGTATCTCAGCACCAAAGGAAATATTTTTAAAGCAGTGAAGTAGCGTTAAAATCAGCTCTAGTATCATCTTCTTTGCAGTCAAGGCTTAAAATTTGGAGGCTTTTTCTCCCTCTTCCCCTAATCCAATATATCTCCTTCTCTTCCAGTTTTCACTTAAAGTCTTTGGTAATAAGTTTATGCGGGAAAGAACTGGTATTTGCCACTAGCTCTGGAAAGAGACAGTCTAGGATTTGTCCAGACCTCCCTGGCAGAGATGCACTAGCAAGCCCTTCTTGGGAGTTCCTTGGCTAATGCAGACTTGGGAGGTTTCTTCTCAAAGGAATTCACCTCATCCCATCACATTTTACAAACCCAGCTCAACTATTTGGAAAGAAAAGATATGTTTTGAAAAAGTAACAATAATGCGGACTTTATATCTAATTCTACATATGTGTTCGTGTGTTTAACATGTTTTCTCATAGTAAGAAAGAACTGCTTTCACCAGCTTTCTGAAAACAATCTTCCTCTTTCCCATGCATCCCATCTAAAAACAGCACAATGTGCTGAACAATTACCTCACTCAGAGAGGTTCTCAAGAAGATAATAGAAGTGCTTTTAATGCAATTTGGCTTCCCAAAGGATATTTCTACATGGATAGATGCTTTCCGAGGCAGGCTGGCCTTGAAACAAGATGCATCAGAAGCATCTAGAAAAGATGCTCGTCCCTAGACTGAACTCCATTATGCTGTCTCCCACTCCTTATGTATGGAATTTGCAGCATCATGGTCCAAGCAAATCTTTTTCAGTTATTGTTATTGCTCCAAAGATTGTGGTTATCATAATTTACCGAAAATAATAGCACTATTAAGAAAATTTTTATTAAGATGTCCAGTGTGTGATTTTCATAGTCTGAGGATTAAAACTCGTGCAGAAGGACAGATACCTAAGCCTGACTAATCTTAGAAGAATTGTGTTAAGGATGTGTTTTTCAAAATATTTATATCTTACTATGCTTTAGCAGTTATGTACATCACCCAGAAGGACATCACAAATTTCTTTTCTTCTGATGGATAGCTCAGATTCTGGTGAAGGAGAAGCGAAGGTGATATGTCCACTGTGAGCTGAGGCACAAGAGGCTGGTCACAGACAGAAAGAGATGTTTGCTAGAGCAGAAAAACACTCCTTGCTGAAAAGGAAGCTTGAAGTTTTTTGAAAGTTTCTCTCGTGTCTAGTTAGCGTGTTTTTTCATACACTCAGTGCTAAACCGGGAGGGAGTATTCCTCCAAGTCCAGCTGGCAGCAGAGGGGAGGGCAGTGATGCGTCATTCTGCAGAATTGGACTCTCTCATTTCCTAGGCTCCTGTGAGTGTTTTTACCTAACAAACCATTTGCTCTTTCAGGACTGGGAACAATGGCTTAGCAGTTATCTCTCCTGCTCTCCTCCTTTGGCAAATTGATTTGCTATGACTTACGGAGGTTAGGGCTAAAGCTCTTGACTTGTTAAAAGGCTTCAGAAAATGTTTTGTGAATAATGGACTGCAGCAGGCTGTGACGTACAAGAAAGTTTTCCAACACCTGCGTGCAAGGCGTGGACTCTTTTGCTGCTGGGGCCACTTCCAGTCCAATGTTACTATTCCAACTAGGACAGTTAAACAAGCACTTGCTCTTGGCTGTACTAAATGCTGACTAGTGTTAATGTCTTCATAGTTGAGATGAGTTAGCTTTTCAATTCAATGCCTTTTGGCCACTTAGACAAATTCCCAGTGGCTAGAGGAGTCAGAAGTATGTGCTGAGGTCTGCAGTCTCTAGAAGATGGCATGCTTCAGAAAACGGCGTATTTGCTCTGAAGGACACACCAATGATTTTGATCCGCAGTTTGTGTGTCTTTTCTCAACCATGATGGAAAGACATCTGAGTCATCTTTTTTGCCCTTTGGCCCCGTAGTTTCTTTTTTATTACTGTTTATGACTATCTGAAATCTTAGTTGTCTTGCTCTAAAAAGAACAGTTTATGCAGTCCTCAGAAAGACCTATTGTTCAGGAGTTAGTGATAATATTTCCTGCGACTGCTAGAACAACATTCAATGTTTTACCCGCAGAAGTTTTATTACCAGTAAGACAAAAGCACAACAGTCCCATCAAACCGATGGATCAAGTGCAGCCCACTTTAAATGAAAGCATGTAAACCAGGAAGTCTAGGATTTTTACAGGGCTAAGCTGTAAACTAATTTAGTGGAAAGATATCAAAGTTTAAAGGTATAAATTATAAACATGTCCATGAATTCCAGAATAGTCTTTGATCTCAGCTGACATCATGAGTATGCTTGTCGTTGAATGCTTTCAAGAAAAGACAGCTTTCCCACTTGTCTCAGAAAAATTGTTACAACTGCCATCGCATCTGGCAATGGTACATTAATGCAATGCATGTGTTTTTCATTTGAGTGCAGTGACGGTTAACTGCGCATTTGGACTTGGAAATCTTAAAGAACTTTCCAAATGCCAGTTAGTATCATCATACTGATAAGTTGGGGAAATCTGAGGGTCAGGAAAGTGATGCCAGAAGAGGAGTAAATTATCATTTTGATTCTCCTATGTGGGTTGCGTTTCCCTGCACATACTCCACTTTGACTTTTATTTGCCATCCGTATTTTAAGATGAGCAGAAGAGAGATGAGAGATTGGGATCTACAAGAAGGGTGACTCACAGGTTCTTACCACATGAAAAGAGAAGTATGCACAGGGGAATAAGAAATAAGGTTTTCCACTTAAAGCTTTTCAAATCTGTTGTTGAAAATGCAAGCACTTGGGTTTTAACTACTTCTTAGAAGTTTAGTTCAGCACATTACAAAAGTGAAAATCTGGATTATAAACAATGACTCTGTGAAGAGTTCTTCACACAAGAACACCAGAAATCCTTTTTTGCCCCCAAAAAGATAAATAGGGTCTTTTAAATGAAATTCTGGACACCTAGAAGAACAATTTCACACAAATTATTGGGAGTGGAGGGAAAGCCAGATTAAAACTAATTCTTCCCAAAGTACAGTTGTTATTTCTATAGCAAAATGTTTCAATGGGTGGCTCAATGCAAAGACTTTTTTTCTCCATTGCTTGGATTACACACGGCACTTCTGATGGCTTGAAGCAGCAGCACCTATGTCAGAAGTACAAGAAGAGCCAGGCACCCACAAGTAAATACTGAACGACAGGTTCAAAAGCTTCCTTTTTAAAAAAGTCACAGATAAAGCATTTTAAAAGGGGTGCATGTCTTCAAATTTTGAGTCAGAGCTACTGTTTTGCACATGCTTCTTATGAGATCCTCGTGAAGATAAATAACATCAAAGTGAATAGCATCTTCCTGCCCCCCACTGCATTTAACTCCAATACAAAACATTTATGTTAGGATACCTAAAATGACAACTGTTCTGAGGGCTCTATTATATCAAAGTCTAAAAAAGAAATCAGCAAAATAAAACTGTGTTTATATTGTAGATCTTTCCTGAATTACACGTGGACACATTTAGCTATATGTACCTTTAGAGATATCCTCAAAATTAATTTAACTTATTTATGCATCTATTTGAAAGACCAAACTGTCAGCAAAGGATACTTGTATTGCAAAGTTTTATTTTATGACAAATCCTTCCTGGAGACCACAAACCAGCACGTTGGGAACTACAGAATACTTTAAAAGGGCCGTGGGACTGTTGACAGTTGGCAGAGTTCATCAAGTTTCAGGTGTGCTGAACACGAGCTAAAGCTCTGACATTTCCGAGCTCAGAATCGGTGTCAGAAACAATCACAGATCATCTTCTATCACCTTATTTCAGGGTCAACTTGTGATGAAAGCAGTACAGAAAATTTTGTTTATTGTTTTACCCTCAGCAACTGTAAGAACCCATTTGTCAAACTTCAGAGAAATCTGCAGGAGACAGCAGCACAGCATGTCAGCTTTCACAGCTGTTGGCAGAAGCCAGGATACTCATCTGCTGTAAAAGCAGTTTTACTGAAATCCTACAAGTTGCTACAAACAAGTCTGATTATAATATGAAGTCACTGTGAGGTCAGTCATAATCAACAGTGAGCCCTGCCTGTTACTAAGTCAAGGTAAATAGCAATAAACTGTGTCTATATTAGGCTTAATTTGAGGTTTAGCTAGTTAATCTTTCTCTAACCTCACCCCACAGTCCTAAAATAGACTAAACCAAAAGTCTTTCGAAAACTTTTATAGGATTGTGACATACAAGCCAGTAATTTCACCTAGCCAGTATTCACATGCAAAACTTGCTCTTGTTCTTTGTTTCACGACTACTTACAATTTTAAAAAAGAAAGAACACAAATTAAAAAATCTTAGTTTTTTTGTTATGCCTTGCAGAAATCTTTTAGTCAAATTTCACAGTTTACAAAGTTTATTGCAAGGAGACATTTCAAAACGGTAGAATACACAAAAGAACAACATTGCATGTAATTCTTTGTCTTGCATGGCTCCTTCGGCTTACAGAAGTTTTCCAAGGCCTATGTTTTCTAGACTTGACTTAAAAACCCTAAATTTTTCAGGGTTGTCAACACTTCACTGGTGATTTATTTTGTCCATCCTGAATATCATGACATTCCTTAGGGGTTACTGAGGTGCCACGCCAAGAGACTTTCTGCCACTACTTTGTTCTGCCATGACAGCCTTGGAAGTCCGACAGTGAGCAGTTTTATCATTTTGGGGAGTAGATATTGCCAACATTGAAGCCATCTTAAAGGTAAATCAAACTGAAAACCCCAAGTAATCAAGTAATGATTAACACCCGAAAGCTTCCTAACAGCTTACAAGATTTTTTGAAGACAAGGACATACATGAAAGTAATGTATTTACTGAAAACAGATCTGCCTTATCAGCAGCTTCTGATAGGAACTGCTGCTTTTGTTTAAAAGGTAGAGCAACAAAACACCAGTGAAAATGTTGAGCAATAAAATATCATTGATAATGCTATTGACAATGTCCAATTTGCATATCTCTGAAAAGCTAAGCAGTCATTTCTTCAAAGATAGGAATGAAAAACACTATAAAGAGATCCATGCAGCAAGAAAATCCTATACCTTTTCCTTAGCAGTTTGTATTTCTCTGCTACTGTTTGTAACATATTATACTATCAAAAAAGCCGTCAGATTAAATCCCTTGGCATTCATTAGCAATTCAAACAGAAAATAAGGGAGACTTCCCACCTGGAGGACCTGTCGATATAATCAGACAACACAGACAAACACTAGGGAGAAAGGAGAGATTATTATTGGCAGGTAAAGGGAAAAGCCTATCTAAATATTTTTAGGCCCTAAAACTTAATGAAAAATACCCTTCCTGGATTTGTAAATGCATATCTGTGTATAACTCCTACCTGTCCACAAAAGCATGACTGTTGGTGACTTGGCCGAGAATTACAAAGAGTATAGCAGAACCAGTTGTGCCACGTTGATTTTTACAGTATCAATCAGCCTGAATAATTTTGTTGCCTTACTGTTTGTTGACATCGTTATCCAGCAACCACAAATTGTGTATTTGTACCACAGTAATGTGGGTAAGTCCCATCTAGGCCCTATCTTCAGAGGAGTTCGCGTCTTTCCCTGTTCCCCAGCCCTAGTCAGGGCTGCAACACCGTAACTATTAATTTCCTTTTTTACAAAAAGGTTGAAGACTCTCTGGGTGCTTTGATCTCCTGAAAACTTAGTTCTAGTTATGACTGTGAGACGTACTGAAAATCTAGTCTTTCACACATAAGACAACTGCCCTAGCAAATGAGGGAGTTCAGGAGATGTGCATGTTCGCAGAGTGACTATGGAGAAAGTTGTGGGGCTAAAGCGGAGTGGTGCAGGAAGCAAACCAGCAATATGATAGGTCATGGGCATTTAGTATGTACTTTGTTCTGGTTATAGACGTGAGAGTAAACTAAATCAAGGCTGAAAGCCAGAGGGTAGGCAAGAAAGCCAGAACATGGAGTTTTCAAATGTTTTGAAAACCAAAATTACATTTGAAATCTGCATTTTCCAAGGGAGGAATTAAGGGATTTTTTTTAATAAGCATAACTGAGGTGATATTTTACTTTGTAATTTGTACTTTTACAGTATATTTTCTACCTGCATAATAAGAAAAAAAACCCAAAAGTGCAGAGTGATAGTTGGGGGGGGTATATATCTATTGTCTTTCATTGCTTTTCAAGAGATTCTCTGACCTAACAAACGACCCTCTGAAGGAAGCAAAACTACCTGAACTCATTTGCTTTGCAGTTATATTTATCTTGCAATATTAACTTAAGCTCCCTTCTAACCTGCATAGTAGTATCTCCTATAGCCTCAAGCAATGAAGCCTGCTACTCTGGTTTTCAAAGGTCAGACTGAAAGATTTTGTGTGTTTGCTTTATATGGGCCTTCAAACTCAGGCATTTACGGAATGATGCTCAGAGGTCTTCCAGCAAACCTTCCACACCTTGGGAAGGGCTAGTGATGGAAAATAATGCTAATGAGATTCATATGTATGCTCGAGGCAGAAAAACCATAGGTGCTCTATACAAAAACAACAAGGATCAAAACGTTGATGTGACAGAGGTAGAATTTAGCTGCTGACACCCTACTGCAGTCCCAGTAAAACCCTTGTTCATCTGCAACAACAGCATAAACCCGTGCATGTAGCACAGGCAGCAGTGCATTGCTCTCCCTGTAGGAAACCCCTGGTGAAGTGTCCCCAGCCAAGCAAGGCAGGGAAGAACTGTGCAGGCATGTGGTGGTCCCGCCGTGGGGGAGGTGGGTGGTAACAGCCTGGCAGTGCTTCTAGCAACACACAGGCCCTGAAATGCCTGCAGTCTGCAGCTGCCCTGCTTCCTGACTTTCCAGCCCAGCGACAAAGCAGGATGAGCCACCAGAAGTTTGCCACCTTTCGCAACTACCATTCCTTGCCTGTTGCCAACGGGAGACTGAATGCCCTCCTTCGAGCTCTGGGTCTCCCACTGAAACACAGAAAAATAGAAGCCAGACTCATGCGGCTCATGCGTTTTGATCACTGTAATCTCATCTAGAATCAAGGCTGACACACCAAATGGGCAAGACCAGACCTACTTACAACAGCCCAGGTATTCCTTTAGGCAGCATTTGTGCATGCATTTCCAAGAATGCATCTAGGCAGTGTCCTGCCGAGCACTGACTGGAAGCACTATAGGTCACTAGGCAGCAAAATGAAGTACTGGTGCATGGTGAGAAGCAACCTCTTTCTTGGGACTGGGTGTCTAACACTCTCCTAAACACTGCCATGAGCAATGGTCCAGACAAGAAAGTGCCAAAAAGTTGGTTTTTATAGAGCCTTGTGACTGGAGCAAAAGTCGTATATTACCAATCTTCAAAAAAAAACAAACAGAGCACCCTCCATGCTCAAGATCCTGTGTATATGGGAGGGCCTTGAAACCAGTTTTGGTTTGAATACTCTAGCCCTAAAGAGAAGATGAAATGTAGAATTATTCCTGAAGATAGGTTTTAATTGGCAGCTGTCAGTGGTCAATGTCTACGGATCACCCTTCAAAGGCATCCAGGGCAGCTGGTAGTCTTCATAGCCTTTCTCATAAACATTGTCTACTTTTTCAATCTTGCAGTGCTTACACTGAGGATCAGAAGGGGATGATCTTCTAACACCTAGTTCATTGTTTCCGCAGTCTTAATCCCTACATCGTTTGTTGCCCTGATAGTTACGCAGCATTACAATGGACCCACTGAAAATGGTCTGATGTGTGACATGCCCCAGCCACACCAAATGCTTGTAAATTCTGAAACATGCTGATCCCAGGAAACTCTGGGGAAGCGTGTTGTTACCATCACATAACAGGACTCTGCAGGACAGGTAAGAGACTATTGTCAGATTTCAGGGAGCACAGGTTCACCGCAAAATGGTATTTTGCGTAAGGCCACTGCAAGAGGTCTGAAGCAAGTGGCGTTGGGACAGCTTAGGCCTGCAAATATAAGAAGCAATCAGAAAATATTTTGCCATATAGATAAGACTAGAGCACACAGAATAACTGAAGGGCATTGCGATGTAGCCTGCATTTCTGCTGTTCCATGCAGAAAAGCCACCACAGGCCCTGAAAACTATTTTGTCAAATAGCCCTTTTTCCAGAACAGCTAACTAGTTTGAATCCAGTATGATGTAGACTTGGCTATACCTTCTGGTTGTTGGACTGGCTCCTTTTCCTGCTGTTTCATAAGTCTGTATACTGGGTTATATCGTAGGCTTCACATAGCCAAAGAATTCTCTTCTCTCTCAGGCGAGGCCTCTGCTGCAACAAGCTTGATGCCCTAAGAGAGGCTGCCAACAGATAAGTAAGGATGAGACCATTACATGATTCATGAGTAAACCTTCCCACAATCACCTTATAAAGCAAGAGGATTAAGGATAGGAACCCTGTGACTCCGTGAATACAGTTCTGGTATGCACTCCCAATATCCTTGATGCCATACTACTAGATGTTCTTTCTACACGCCGCATCCATCCCACACTTCTGTCAGGAGACTAAAAAGATTTTTATTACCAATTAAAAGTTAATAATGGCCTGAGCCAGGCACAGTGTCATTACCTATCACACCCAATCAACATACTTCTGCCTGTATACATCCACATGTTTGCAAGTGTGGATACCATTATAGGGTGTGGGCTAACATTGAAGATAGCACCGCACACCCAAAGTACTTTCTACTTGTCATTTAACTGGAATTTCAAATACAATTGCAAAGGATGGAAGATAAAGTATGAATAAAAACATAACAAAAAACTACAAAAAAGTGCTGACTCACCAGCTAATATCTTCGTGAGGAGTTTTCCCTCATTATGCAACTCTCAAGTAAAAAGAGAGTATTACCTAGAAGAATGCCTGGACTCAATTCTTCACAATACCTTATTCTTAATTATTGCTGTACAATGAACAGAGCTTTCCTTTTAAATAAAAGATGGCGTCCAAGCTTTTACAATTCACTTCAACTCAGTATGGTAGATGGATAATAAACAAGCCAAGCACAATGTACAGTGAAAGGCTTCACTGTCAAAACAAAAACTGGGAAAGAACTTGAGCATTAACCTGGATTTATGATCCAACAACAACTGCCACCTCCCCCTCTCCCCCTCTGCCCCCCCCTGAGCACGCCCTTATGCTTAACACTTTGTTTTGGCTAGCTCTCGGCAGCTTATGGGGTTTGGGGATGCTATTGTCAGGCACCTGGCTGTTCCCACACACTGTGCAGGAAGCTTGAGTACATAAGTATGTCTGCATCCAGAATATCACTGTGGGAGCCAGATGCTGAAGAAGTTAGCTACTTTGGCACCAGACCTGTGGGTATCTCAGTTTCATACTGGACCTAACCCAAAATTCTCAGATGCAGTAAGAGAACTCAGCACAGTTAAAGACAGCAGAGTTGATTTGATTAACAATGGCTACAGAGCTGGTCCAAATAGTACAATATATCATCTAGAGCTGTTGGACGTCAACCGGAGTTTTTCCATCAAATTCAATAGACCTTGAATCCCAAATTCTGTGAAAAGAGCATTGCCAGGTGTATTTATAGCAAGTCTTTTATTCTCTATTATTTAACATCATTAACATCTGAATAGATTTTTTCTTTTCAAATACTGATTTCTTCCCTTCCCATTTCTTTGTTTTTAAATACAGTTTCTTTCATATCCTAAACTTTGTGGAACAATGACTGTGTTTTTATTGGTTTTATGCAGTGAAAAGTAAATTCCATACTTGCCAAATCTAATCTGGCATTACTGTGACACCTCCCAAGACTCACAGCTGGCACGAGGGCTCAACTAAAGGGCTAGTTTTCATCACAGCCATATTTTTTCATGACACTGCCATACACAGAAAAAGATCAAAATCTGCTCACATTTTCAAAATGGTGAAGCAATCTAGCAGCACAGAAAAGAATCTGGGAAGAAATAATCAGATAAATAAGCCACTCTGTAGATTAATGTCCACTTTAGCAAGAGGTCCCATTTTCCCTCTGTCAGTGTGAAATGATCACACACCATCTAGTCACATGCTTGTGCTTATGTATGTGCTGCTTTAAGAAGTGAAAGTAATTTCTGCTGCAACATTTGCCTTCTGGGTGGGGAAGTCCCCAGACTTGTGCTGATGACTCTGCTCTCTGACCACTGGATTTATGGGACACCATGCAGTCAGACTTCTCCGGGGCTAGCTTTAAGACTTTTTTATTCCTTTTTTAGACTTACGTCATTAGAATAGGTCACAAATGACCTTTGGAGACACGGTATGCCTAGCAATATCTTTTACTACACATAAGGAGTGACTGCCATCCACATCATCAGTTGTAATCATTATGCTCAAGAGTTTTGCCTTAGGGCTAGGTGTGCTAGGTTTAGAAGACTTGACTGTCATACCTGAAGAAAACTGGCAGAGCACACCATAAGGTCATTCACTGCTTCTTCCCCTACTTTGCAGGGAAATTAGCCTGTATCTAAGCTTGTGCTCCTGTAAACAGATATGTGTTGTATCAAAGAATGTTCAAGTTAACGTCTTTACAGGCAACTCTAAATTCTACTCTTTTCAGTGGTGCCCAGTGACAGGACAAGGGGCAATGGGCACAAACTGAGGCACAGGAAGTTCCGTCTGAACATGAGGAAGAACTTCTTCCCTCTGAGGGTGACGGAGCACTGGAACAGGCTGCCC
>Ga0065711_1034524_pt1 | contig 23617 bp, 10 predicted proteins | sample Hoacrofraction12_FD_59098 | JGI IMG/M metagenome (GOLD analysis project Ga0065711, IMG submission 59098) | Hoatzin crop microbial communities from Cojedes, Venezuela - Epithelial fraction 12 v2 (version 2) | ecosystem: Host-associated > Birds > Digestive system > Esophagus > Crop | place...
CCCCCCCGCCCCGTGCACGCAGGGAGCCAAGAGCCTCACTGCCTCGCTATTTCTGGATGCGGGCAGACCCTCCTCTGCCTTTGCCATTGAAGATGTCTGACATAGCAGACAGGCCAGCTCCTGGCATTTGGTTACCTTCCAGGCTCTCTGTTTAGCTTCCATCCAGTGATAACACACCCCTGTCAAGAAACTTAGTTGTCAAGGAGACCTCATTCAAACAACAGTTTGGTAGAAACTACGTTATTATCTAGGGTAGCACATCTCCAAGGTACAGCACTCAGGTTAACCGCCTGCTAGCTCTACTTCAGATAAAATGCAGTCTCAGAGACTGAGGAGAAAGCCAAAATGGAGCTGGCAGCATAACCAAGCCCTGGAGTCTGTTATTTCACATACATACAGGATGCTTTGGAGGCAATGCAGAGGTCACCAAAGAGGGTTGTGCTCCTCGTAGTGCCATGGGTCAGCTTCCCCCTCACTCTCCCACACCGATTTTATAATCCAAATTCAACCTAAAATGCAAAGAAGCCGATTCTAGCCTTTTGCTAACATGTGCTGCGTCTCCTCTGGGAACTGCATACTTCAGGTAGCAATATTTAACCTAGAAATACATGAAAGTAGAAACACCTATATGGAGAGAGCACAAAACCAGACAGGTGGGTTGGGATCAGTGCTCAGCAGAGGGCTGGCAGGCGCTTCCTAATGAAAGATGTAGCCGAAGGGCATGCAAAGAGTTTCACTCTGTCAATGCAATTCTCTAGCTCCTGCTGCATGTTTGCTCCCAGTCCTAGTAGAGGACAGATCTCCAGGGCAATAAAAGCTGCTTTTTTATTTGCTTCTGCCTTCAGCAATAACAACTTCTGTTTTCTCTGATTCCTTCTTCAGAAACTGGGTTAACTAGGAGGGAGAAATTTGCCATTTTCACCCTTCTTATAGCACAAATAAAGCTACCTCACAGCGGCATTACTAGCTACCAAAAACTTCACCAGCAGTGAAAAACCAGCCAGAAAATAGCAGCCAGAAACAAAGAGTGCACGTGGGTAATCAGGAAGAGATACCCTGCACGTAATCTTCAAAACCAGCCAGAAATGAAGCAGTTGCAGGAAAGCAAGTTATTTGCAAAACTATCAGGTGTCAGCTGATCTATTTCTAATTGCCTGAAATGACAACCCTGACAGCATGAAGCTTATCTTTCATCTCTCGAGAGGAGTTTCAAAGGCAGGAGACATTTCCTGGCATGAAGAAAAAGCTGAGCCGGGAATTCAGGTTATACAGCACACAACAGAGTGGGAGCCATTTTAAAGTCCACAAGCACTCACTATAACACATAGCTTTATTTGCTGCAGCCTCTTCCATACAAAACATGTAAAAATAGCAACTGATGAGACATGAAAATCACAGATAGTGAGCCTGTGCCAGAGACATTTAAAGGAAATGATGATCTGATGTTACAGCTTCAAGCATTGATTTAAGACTCCATAATTAATTATTTGCTCTACACAAGCCATGAACGAGGGAGGAAGTACTAAGGTTTATAGCTCTACCCTCAAGATAAAGCAAGTCTGAAAATTCACTGGACGTAAAGGAACAAAATTCAGCAAAGAACTCAGACTCTGAAGTTGAGAACTTCATTCTCATACCAACTTTTTGCTCAGTCTCCTACCATCACAAAGACCTAGACAGTCAAGCTTCTCATGCAGTTTGTCTTGTAGGTGAAATTCATCACTCGTTTATCACATAACAAGGTCTTCTCTGAAGAACCTACCACTAAAGGAGAAGTTTTAACAGGTAAATTGGTAAATCCCTTTTACTAGATACATTTACTGAAATCCAAGGGCTGAATTCAGCCTACAGGGTCAAACCAAAGAGTACGATAAAATTTAAAGCAACAATTTCATTTTCTTTTAGAAAAGGCTAGTCACTACATCTTCATTCTTTCCTTCCAGTAACGTGCACTTAAGATCTCTGCCAAATGGTACCAACCCTACAGGTTATCACACTGAGAGTCACTTTGTGCCCTCAGCACCACGGTGAATGCAGGGTCGCTTCCTTAACCTAAGTTAACCTTAACCAAGTTCTTACCCTGGGAAAGCAGGTTAACAGCACAGCACCAATAGATCATTTGCTCCACTGGTGGGCCACTGGAGCCCTCAGAATTAGTGCTGAGTGGAGCAAGAAAGTAACCTTAGAGTGGAGAAAGCAATTCCAGAAACGTGACTCCAGTGAAGTGGTGGGTCTTAGAAAAAAATTGGAAACCAAAGGTAAAATGGGTCCTCCTCTGTGCTAAATTCTGTCTTGACTAAATATCAAACAAATCCACAGAGCAGTACAGAAGACAGAAATCTTATGACCAGGATTTAAACATTCTGAAATCTGACTTCCTTTTGAGTTGACACAAAGGCCATAAAACCTCTAAAATTATTCACAAGAGTAAGAATCTAAAAATATTTCAGATAGTTGGGTACAGGAACAGCAAATAGAAAATATGCAAAACATTTGGAAAAAAGCTCAAGTGCTCTGTTCCAGAAAAGAAACATCAAATCTTGTTATTTTTCCTCTACAATGGAAAATTGAGGCAAAGCAGTTTTGTGAGTTCCTCCCTTCAGCTGGAAAATGATCAAAGGTTTTTGCAGCAGCTCTGCTTACCAGGTGTTTAAAATTGCTCCACTCATGGCCTTTGCCTTTCAGAACAGGATGCTCTCTTGACTGAAAAGCCAAACTGTTGGCCATGAGCAGCAGAGGCAAGCTTTTCCCTCTTGTAAACCTGTGGAGGACACGTGCGTAGCTTCCTCCTCCCTCGCTTTTATGTGAGGGAGAGGTCGTGGGCATGTAGATGGACAGGAGTGGGATCCCATCCAGCAATACCGGAAACCCACAGCCAGGCTTGGCTGCCCCAACACACACGGGACAAAGGCGAACAAGCTGGAACCCAGCCTGAAGCACTCTGCCAAAGATGTTTGCCAGGGGGAAATCCCAAAAGACTATGGCCTGGAGCCAAGGATGTGGGGAGAGAGAATTAAAGAAGTCCATCTGAAGTTAACCAGATCTCCTTCTCCTCCAGTTGCTATGCATGTTTTCAGGAACGATGGGAAGTAGCTATAGGTCTTTCTGTGAAACAGGTATCAGGACAAGAAGGGGACCTCCTTTGGAAAAACCCAGGACAATGGAGCAGAAATATTTGTGAGGGTGTCTTACCCTCCGCACAAGCCACTCCTTGGTTTCGTGCCTGAATGACTACACAAACCACCGTTTCCACATGAACAAACACGTCAGTGTCTTGCACACCTAAGCGACATACAGTAAGAGCAGGCAGCACCACATAAGGACTTATGCAAGACTTGGTACCGAGATAGACACCAGGCAGCTGGTTCAGGATCACAAAACAGGACTGGATTTTCCACAGAGCAGGAAAGGACCCAGGCAATCCAAGTAATTTCGAATCCTGGAAAGTGCAACAGAAACAAGAGTTTGGTATCCACAGCTCACACCAGGGCTTGGCCCTCCCCGCTCAAAAAAAGCCCTAGAGATACTCAGAAAAAAATGAGACAGGGAGACCAACCAAAACCAATTAGCAGACTCCAGCCAGAAGGCAGAATTACCCTAGCCATTACTGGCACCCTGAATTTCATCTGTGGATGAAGGCTGCATGCTTTGACAGCGGAGGAAAATCGGCTTCAGGGCTTCCAACAGTCCAATCCCAAACCACATAGTTAGACTCATTTAACAAACAAAACACACTACAGCTAGCCTTTTCTCTTATCAGTCTTAACTGGACATTTTCAGGGTTGGGCTTTTTTTACTATGTGTGGTTTCCTAAAAAATTCCAGGGGGGACACTGGCTTTCTTGGTGAATTTATAGCCTCCAGTAAGCTTGTTTCTCCCAGCCACCTTTCACAAGCCCTGGAGGAGTGGAATATTCTTCTTCTTTTAAGTTAATTGAGTTGGACTAAATGAACAAAATGACAATCAGCAAAGCATCAGCATATTCTCAGGGCGCAAAGACCCAGAGGGTCGGGGGCAGAAATGAAAAGGATGTGGTGTATCCATCCCCAGCACTCAATAGACCACTTTCCTGAGATACTTCTGGCCCTTCTTTACATGGTGTTATCCATGCTCATGGACGTGTGAGGGCAGATACCAATCCCATTCTTTGGGATGTGGAGCAAGTAGTAATCGCAAAATAGCTCCACTGACATTCAAGAGATTTCTCCAAGAGTAAGGTACAACTCTGTGAGAGCAAGGACACTGAACATTGCCTATAGCAAGCCTGTAGCTCTCCTTCCCTGGATCAATTTATTAATTTCTTCTGTGCTGGTGATTATAAAGAGGAAGGGGATAGTGAGACAGAGACAAGGCCCTTGTGTGCAATGAAATTAAATGCACAGCAGCAGCCATCATTAATGATGCATTATGGAGTAACAAAGGGAGCCTGGTTGATTGACAGTCCCTAACAAGTTGTGTATAATAAAACACTTCTCTCTAGACAGAACATTCCTGATTATGGGATATGTTCCCCCTCACGTTACTGATGGATCCATTGTGATAGACGCACCCCACTTCAAAGGGATGAGACACCCAAAACAAAAGGAGGATTGACTGGGAAATGCTTGACTGAAGGAGCCACGAGACCACATTGCTGAGGTCTGTACAGAGCAAAACGCACAAGGCTGAGATGTCATCCAGAAAAGTAAGTGGCTGTAAAACAAGTATGAAGATCAGGGGCAAATATCATCCATCAATAACAAAATAAACCCTTCAAATGCCACTACAGATGTTCTGGATTTAAGTTCCTCAGAACAGGATCTGAACCGTATTTTTATGATCTTCTCTAAATGGAAGAGTATTAGTGCAGATCCTTGGTTCCCCAAATCCCGCGTCAGCTTCTACGTACAGCACAGAAGCTGCCTAGGGTACCCTGCTTGGGGATACAGGCAACCCTGCACACCTGTATGCTAAGATGAGCACCCCAACAGACAAGACAGGCCCCTTCCTTCTCTCAGCACCAGCCTGGCTCAGGGGTTGACAGACCAGATCTGGAGCCTCAGCACTTAACCAGTACTGCCCACTCTGAACTGGTTATAAATCCAGCCAGCTGACGCTGACATTCCCGGCCCCCAGGCCTTCACTTGCCCTCAACAGTCTGAGTCCTTCTCTCCCCCAACAACTCTTCGGACAATCCCTGTTACCTGCATCCCTCCAGCAGTACTCTCCTATGCTTTCCATTTGACCCCAACAATTAGAGGCTGCATAGAGCTCATGAGGGTCCATGGGTGACTGAGACGTCCTACAAGCCACTACAGGCTGGATTCAAGCCAGAGCCCCTGAAGCAGGGTTGAAGCTGCACAGGCAGAGTCCATCAGCAGTGCAGTCCAAGCAGAGGGCTGTAGCATCCTTACAGGCCTAGGACAGATCCCAGGCCACTCAAGCAATGCAGAACTGCTCCAGTTCAGACTTTCTGAACCCTGTCCCACCAGCAGAGAGAATACCTCCAACAGAAACAGGCTCATCCTACTCCAATTCCTCAGTCACTAGCATTAAGGCTATAGTTCAGTTCAGCTGGAGAAATTGCACTTCCTAGAGAGGACAGAATGCCCTTAAAGGGAGGGGTAACATCACTGTGGGTTTTAAACCTCTCTTGCTCCTCAGGACTGAATCCAAAATGAAATGGGATGGAAGGACACAAGTTCAAGAGAAGTAGAGGGAGCACTCCTAACCCAGAAGTGTTCTCATTCAGAAGGGCACCTGAGCAAGCACCCCAATCAAGCCTACTTCCAGGCAGTGCTGCAAGCCAGAGGTTACACCCTGTAGCATGTAATGAGGAAGTTTGCTGGCAGGCATTAAACAGAGGGTGTAAACTGAGTTTCCCAGGGCGCAATTAAAAAGGAAAGGCAGGAAATTTGCAGCTCTGTAATTAATGCCAGTGAGAAGTCAGAACAGAGGGTGACATCACCACAGCTAATTGCAACTAGGGGGAAGGGTAGGACTAATCGTTATCCTGACCCTGTGATCCATATCTGACTTGCTCCACTTGCATTCCCGGCCAGACTTCTCAGGAAGAGCATGTTTCCCACCCTGGCAGGCATATTTCTGGCTCTGTTCATGCCAAGCACGTGTGAGGCCAGACCCCCAGATATTTCACATGGATGTCAAAAAAAGGAGAGTAGTTACGAGTGAGACTAGGGACAGACCACAAGGCTGCCCATGGATGTCGCAGCAAGACATTCAGCCCCTTAAGGCTTCTGCTGTCTAAAGATCCTGTAAGGCACTGAGAAGCAGCCAGGCCTGACCCCTCTTCCCCACCCTGCTTTTAACTGCTCAGATCCCTTCTTCTACACCCACCCCAGAGTCAGTATTACTCCAGCAGCGAGAAATAGGCAGACATTTGGCACCAAATACAAGTGAAGCACTTCTGCGCTCCACTCCCTGTGCCAAGACAATTCTCCCCAAGCTGTCACCTTTGGTGCCCTGGAAGCTGCTATTTCCACATCCACACAGAGGATGGACGGCAGGGCTCTGCAGCTCATTGCCTTTGCTGGGTAGATAGGTCTCTCAGAGCAACAAAAGCCAGAAAAAGCAAGAATTGCGTAAGGAAGGTCTGCTCTCACACGCCAGCAAGGCCTGGGAAGACACTATTGGCACATCTTCTTGTCCTGATGCTATCAGCATATTGGGATGAGCCCATGAAAGGAGCTATTATTTCACCATAGGAGAAAGGTAAATCCTCTTCTGAAAAACAGTTGTTATAGTGTTTCACAAGGTCACTAAGACTTCAGGGTACCAAATTTTCAGCCAAAGGCTTCAGGTGCCCCAGTCAGCCATTGCAGCTGATCCTCACAATCTGTTTAACCCTCTGACTCAGCGGCATTTGACTCTTACACTGCCATGCAAAAGGATACAAGAAGGTTGACAAGTGGTCTGCAGAAATGCAACACTACAGCAAAAAATCCCCCTGAAACAGGAACCAAAACAAGGCAGCCACCCTACTGCAGCTTGTGCCCTTCACCACCGTGAAGAGACATGCATCCACTCTGCCACGTAAAGGAAATGGTTTGCAAAGCTGTTTCAGGGAAACAGCACATCAGTAGTGGGAGCCGTCAGTTCCAAGAAAAACTAAATGAGGTTAAAAGTTAACCAGCTTTTACAGACAGGAGAAGAAAAGCTACATCCAGAGGAAAGAGAAGGGGAAGTGCATGGTCTTGGTTTTATTAAGAAGACTGTTCTTTACAGAAAATGTGATGTTAATATCTGCAGCCATTCCGGCATTGCACGAAAGCAACAGGCTCAACGTAGAAGCAGAGAAAGTAGCCGGTGTCTGATGAACTCCTCAGGATGAATCGAGTACAGCAAGTTAAACCTGGCAGCGTAAAGAAAGAAAACCCACCGTATAGGATTCTACTTTGTGTCTCGATACAGGAGGTGTTAGTAACACACACAAATTATTTTTAAACTCCTTTCTAAATCTCTGTGTATATGCAGCACTCCACAAAACCTGACGAAAATGTTTAAATATTACACTGAAACAATGTCAGAGACCCCACAAGTCAGTGAAAACTTCTTAATAGCATTTAGACGTGTTTCAATTATGCTGCAAAGATTAAAAATATGATGGAAATCTACAGAATGGCTTCAAACTAAGACATCAGCCATTTTGCACAGGAAACCATACTAACACATCTGTAATAACTAACTGTTTGTCTGCAAAGGTTCATTACAAATTCATTCTAAATCTTTCTCACATCCTCCTCCCCTTTCCCTATTCTAGTTTTCAAAAAGACTGTAGGAATCCCCTGGATTAAGGGGGAACTCGCAGTCCAGTAGCATGCAATATTCAATCAGTCCTGAGGCTATTACAGCACAGTGCTCCCATGCAGAGATAAGCAATGGTTTAGAAAAATATCTGAGCAGTTCCAAACATCAAGATGATTTCACACCCCAATGGAAAATATGCAGGCTAATACTGCAGTAGTCATTATGTCATTCAGCATATAGTCATGCTAAAATCCACAAAAGAATACAGGTACATTCATTCATAGGATTAGAAGACCAAACCATATACCACTGAAACCAATAAGATTTTTTCCATTAAGTGGGAATTGGATTGGATTCTATAAAACATTAACTCTGCGAGCTTTCACGAGACATGAAGACGCAGCACAGCTACACGGTCAATGTTGAGATACACAAGCACGCTAGCAATTTCTAACACAAACTGCAGTATGTGCTTATTTTCTTTCCTACTGGACGGGAAGAACTGATTACAGAATGGGGTCAGCAACAAGGTTACGAAGCTGGGCATCACAAATAATAAATAAATATGAATAAATAAATGAACTCGTGACTAGCTAGGGAATAAAGCTAAGGTCAAACCAATAGTACCTCTTTTGCATATGCCAGAAAGGCTATGCATGCAGCTTTTGAGAACAGTCACGTTTTGACGTGATGCTTTGAGAAACATGCAAGTAGTCCTAAAGGAATGCAACAGTTCTTCTTTAATGAAAGAGCTTTAAGTTGCAAAATTCTGTAGTGCATAGACTAGCATTGTATTACCTCCGAGCACATAGGCTCCCTAAAGGCACAGAAACACAGTAATGTAACCTAAGACCTATGTATGGCCTTAAAAATCAACCCAGCCATTTGTCTCTGTTAGAGGTCAAGAGGCTGACCTAGCATGCATTTGAGAGCCTCACCCAAAGCCCCATGTTGGGTGCTAAGGTGACAGCAGCAGAGCAAGGGCTGGGGAAAAGGGAGGTGCATGAATCAGAAAGCAAATTGGAACAGAAACCCAGCAACATTCATGTGCTGTGTGAAGAGTTTGGTAGCAGGGAAAAAGTCAGCACTGAACATTGTCTGGGTGCCTTCACCCAGCAGTCCAGGCCAAGAGGCATCCAGCTGCAGCAGGTAACGGCTCACAGACCAGCATTTCAAACACGACAAGTCTCTCTCTACCCCAAAGATTTGCAGGACAGACACCAAAGCCTGAGCCCCCAGCTAGGGAGAAGCCATTTTGACAGAGATCCAAAGCATCTAATGAATGGCTGACAATACTCCTGTCTACTAAGAAATATCAGATAAACTTGACGAAAAGCAATTAGCAGAGGGACAGCGGGTGGAGGAGGGGAAGGCAGAAGAACACACAGCCAATGAGGCCCACAAACTAAGAACTGTTCAGGTTTGGTCATAACATTTGTTCCAGCAAGACAAGCTTTGTGAATTACATGTTTTGGATGCAAATCCTTAAGAAAGCCTATGCCCCACAGTATGGTACAGAGCACAGCCCTGGCGGGTCCCAGAGAGATGGACCTGTGATGTACAAGCCACCCATCCAGACACTAGTCAAACACAAATCAGCATCACCTTCACAGTAGCAAAACTCTTGGGTTTCATATCCAGGCCCCTTGAAAAAGAAAGGCTGAAAAGGGAGTTGGCTAATATACTTTATATTCCACTGCTGTGAGCAAGGATAGTATAAGATGCCAGAAAACTGATGCATTTATCTCTTTAACATACTTTCACAGATCTTTGGTAGTCAAAGTGCCAGAGACAAGGGCTCAGCAAACAAAGGAGGAATGAGAAGGTATCAAGCTGCAAAATACAACGGGAGGCACATCAGAGAAGCTCACACAGGTGAAAAAAGCAAAATGGCTGATCTGTCTGCACAACTGAACTGCTGTGCCATTTATTTTTAAACACCCTCATTGCTCATGATACTTGCGTCTGCCTTTTCTCTCTCACCCACACTGGAGCAGCTGCCCTACTTGTGTGCAAAGGGAACTTCTGAGCTCCAGCGCTCATTAGGACGCTGCCCCACGCAAGCAGGCTCCGACCGGGATGCCTGCGTGACAAGTCTCTGTGCAAAAGGCAAAAATGACAGGGGTGGGAGAGAGATCGTGACAAAGCAACAGTCAGTGTCCAACAACAGTAAAAATCAGTCCTGGGTCAGTTCATCTACCACAGCCTGTCTGGCAATGACAAGGAGTAGAAAATTCAGGGGAAAGCGTAAAAAGGCAGAGTAACCTACAGCAATACCTCCTTTGATACACCTTCCCCAGCTTTTGGCAGTGTGTGGCTGAGATGTTTCTGGAGTGGACTTGCAAACACTAAATAGCCACCGACAGACAAATTCTCTATGAATTTGCACAACTCCTTTTAAACCCGTTTGAATTTCGGCCTTCATGTGTCATGGGGCAACAAGCTCCATGCTGTAACTATGGGTCATGGGAAATACTTGCATTGCAGTGGCCACCCGGTAAGTTTACTGGTGCCTGTAATTCTTCTGCAGCATGGAAGATAACCAGAATTCATATCTCTTTCCATCCTACTCACTGCTATTCCCATCAAGGGGAAAAGGAGGTTAGCACAAAGAGGAGACTCTTCTTAAAATGCAATAGCAAATACCACGGGTCAGGAGTTCATTATTTTAAGCTTTGTCTTTCCCAGAGCATTATCTCAACAGTTTGGGCCGCTCTATGGCTGCTTTATAAGGAACAGAGAGATTATATCCTGGCCCACACCTGATGATCAGGAAAAAAAAGCTTCCCTACCAGCCAGCGACAGGCCTGGGCAGAGTGCTCCTGTACATGATATCAGTATTATCAGTCCAGACCAATCCCACTGCGTAACAGAGACTGGGGCAAAGACAGGCAGGCACCAGGGCACACGCATCCCTTCTAGCACTGCTGGCTAATAAATCCCGCTCCAGGGGAAAGAACTGACAACCTTTGTCTGGTTTGTGCAATGCTAAATTAAAGCTGATCTATGGGCGATTAGTAAGAAGAGCCATAGTAGAAGAATGATCTCAGGACAAAAGGGAAGATATCGGGATTTGTTAGCAAAAAATACTTTCTCTGTCCGTGCCACACTGCAGATAGCTAGGCATCAGTCAGACTAGAGTGACAACCATCTCAGAGCAGAAGCAACTGCCTACTAAGTCCACCACTCTCCCTGTAAAACCAGCTGTCTGGCTGTTTCAGGAGAGGATGCAAGACCCTGTCATTTCTTCTAACTGTAATGCCCCGAGACACCAGAAAAGGATTATTCCTTGCGGCCTGTGGGGTGGCGGCACTCCCAAGAGCCTGCCGCCGTCCTGGAATCCAGGCACCCTGACAGCAGCACTGAGCATCAACATCATCCAAAGCAGGGCCCCAGAGCTCTGCGGTTCCCTGCACAGTGGCTGGAAACTTTTGCTTTGCGGAGGACAGCAGCTACTCACGTTCCTGAGGAACCAGCTGACATGGGTCTCACCGGTTATGTGGGTGCAAGCTCCCAAGGGTGGGCTCTGCTGCCAACTAGAGAGAAATCTGTGGGCAATAATCTGCGCCCTAACAGGACATTCATAGCACTTGTTTTTTTCTTCTTTGTAGAAGCAGAATCATAGATCTAAGGTCTATTTCTCAGGGTCCACTTCCCTGACTCCTGACTGAGTCTGTCTGCGCTACAGCGCTTTCCTTGAATGGGTCAGGCCAAGCAAAGGGAAGCAATTCCAGAAACAACTCTAGACTCAGCACAACTCTCATATTAGGAACAATCCATCCTCCGTAGAGCTACCCAAACAGCAAGCAGGGTACTAAGATGTCCCTCTGCCCACCACACGCTGGCTAGTGCGAACAGCAAAAGCACACTGAGCCCCAGTGAACGGTTTCAGATCCCTGCCTTCAGCCTGCTGGACTACGGCAAGGCCAAGTTGTGGCTCCCAGGACACTACTGCAACCCTTTGTTTGCTCTTTCTAGCAGCACCACAGGGGTCTGCACCAAACTCTATTTTGAAAGGAATGGTGAAGAGAGAACAGTGTCACATAAAGATTTCATTTCTATGAAGCCAGTAGCATCATGGGTTATTAGAAGCAATTTTTCCATCCAGGACATTTCAGGCCCAAGGCTAGCACTTCAAGAAAAGGACAAAGGAGAACAATACTTCACGGGTTCTGTTTTTCAGCCTTTCCTTTCAAGTGTCCTCTAAGTTCCAGCGCACAGTGGAGTCCACACTTACTAGTGGTGCATACTAATCTTACCTACCAACTCAGTACTGGCTAGGGATTGATAGAGAAAAGAAAGAACAAGCCTGGCTTGTTCCCAGACAAACTCTCAGTACAGTCTGCATTCCTGGTGTTCCTGTCAACTTAGAAGACCCCCACATGACCATGCTAACCAAATCCATGGTGGCTTTTCCTCTGCCTCTAGGATAGAATACACCATGCTGTACAATCATGTTGCACAATGTCTGTGTTGCCAGAAAAGCTGCTTTAGTGAAGGAAATCATTTATTCAAGTTACCTTGCAGTATAAAAACCTCTTTTCCATGAAGGTGATTGGGCAGTATTCTAACCTCTGCTAGGCAGTCTTGTGACCTCCTCTAAATACAGTTGTAAGGTCTGTTCCCATCTAGTGCCGTGACACATGAGTAAAACTGGTTAACTTTTGCATTTTCCTGTTCACATTTTCTCCAGATAAGCAATGTGTTTCAAGGACAAGAAGAGCTCCTGATGTTAGCACATACGATCAAACCTTTCCCAGATACCCCATTAAAGTCTATCCATCTGAATTCCTACTTACAGGGTAGACAGAGTATCCCTTTTTAGCTAACCTGTGTTTTTCGCTCTGCGGTTTTTCTGTCTCTGTTAAAACTAAAACTAAGGCAGCCTAGGGGATGTGCTGCAACCTGTTACTGAGATCTGCCACTCCCCTTTAACCACCTTAATGAATTTATTATAAAGGAACTTACTTTGACCTTCATCTCCTTCCTTCCCGCTTGTCTCTCCTTATAGCTTTGCACTGAAACTAAGCAAACACACTGCTAGAGTAGGCACCTGCATAATCAGATCAGCTTGTGGTACTATCACATATTTAATGACAGAGCAGCTCCATTCCCCGACCTCACAAGGTTTCCTTGCAGCATCATTCTTCCACTCAGCTGCTCACTTCACCCCCAGACTAGTACACACATGCCATTTTTGAGGACTGCCTCCCATCAACTACATCCTCAGCTTTGTGTTCCCCTCCCTTGATGAGCTCTTGTACGTATTACACCCTTTTGTGCTGGCATCAAGCAGTCTTCTGTTGTTTAGAGGCACTTGTTGCCTCCTCTGGAGCTTAGTGATGTACAAGTGCTGGGTTTCCCTCCTATTCCTCTTGCTACGGGTGAATGTGTTCCCAAAGACTCTTTCCAGCACCTCAGCATGCTCCATGCCATAAGAGAGAGAAGGGAAATAAAAGCACTGGGTAGAGAAACACAGGGTTCTTTCTTGTGAATTACCTTTTTCAGTCTTGCACTCACAGGGTCCCTCAGGTGTGGGACAATTGTGCTTACTAGGGGCACTGCGTTTAACACCTTAGCAGCCTTCATTGCTTAATATTTGAAGTGATTAATTCCAGAACAAACTACTATTTAGCTCATAAGATTAATTCAGTACCAGCCTCACTTGCCTCCCTTCTGTCAAGGTTTGGTGCTCACATTCCTTTTCCAGGCCACTGCAGCATTTTAGCCCTGCTAGCTTGCTCAACTTCATAGGCCACACTGTACGTAGTGTTATGTCGTGGTGCCGTCTCTTCCTTTCACATTACGTCACCCATCACAGTTTAGGGAGGTGTTTGGGGGCTCCTGTACTCCTTTCTCACCTCTATAACACCATATGTCTGTCCCTATAGTTTATAGCCACAAATTAGAGAATCCCATCACTTATAATCACATCATCACGCTCCAGTGCCACCTACAACAACAAAGTCCCTCCTTCTCCTCCACTGTGTGGGTTCATCAAACTTGCACCTTGGGAGAGAAACTGAAAGGCCAGAGAGATTTCTGACTCTTTCTATGAGGTTGTACGAGAATTTTTTGAAGGACTGTGTATCTGTAGCTCTCAGCTGTGCTGAAAGCCATTATCACTAGGCATGCATTCACAAAGACATCAGCCATTTCACTCAGTGCCCTGGAACTTTTCTCTCATCTTGAATGCCTCTTCTCAGCTCAGCCTTGGTTTCCATCCCATTCACTACTGCAGAGATACCTCCATGTCCATCACACCCCTAAGAGACTTTTCCTGTCCAAGCCAGTCAGCTCTGCAAATACCTGCCAGCATGCTCCTGGCTCACAGTTTTCACATCACTGCACAAAGCCATCTTTCTTCTCTCCAGCAGCTGCGTGCTTGTTACCTTTGGTTAACGCAGACTCGTTCTCACTCTAAACAAAGATCCCAGGTTTATAGACTTTACACCATTTCCCAGATGGCCATTTCTCTGACAGCTGCTCACTAGCTAAGCGAGAATGTCGTAGAAGAATACACAGGACACTCAAACTCCACAACTTAAGAATGTCCCCCATCAACCTTATTGGTGCCAGTGGGTGCCACAACCATTGATTTATGCCCTAAGGCACTTCTAAGGGCCTGGGAAAACTCTGAAGGGACCATCTGCCCCTGCATTCTGTGGTTGAGCTCATCAAAGGGTTGTCAGCCACATTTTATTAGTTTGAGATCAATGTATCACCCCCTTGGAATTTTTTAACATGCTGGTTACTACATGCCTTTTGTTTCCAGATATGATGCTCAGAGGGAAACCCAATGTTCACGCATGCACCTGCTGACACAACAGGGGGTCTCTGAAGCAGTAGATGTGTGCAACCTGATGTCTTACTTACACCAACCATCCCAGGCTGAACATAAAGCACAACACACCAGCCAGGAGCACGGCCACTTAAACCCATTAGAGTGGTCCTGGCTGTGACTAAGCAGCACAATGAGATCAGGAAGGAGGAGCTGGGGGATGGGGAGGACCCCACAGCCCTGTGCTCAAGGCCACAAGATTTCAAGCACCGCACGTAAGAAGAGCAAAACGTGCTTTGAGTCCAGGGGACAAGTTTTTTCTGTAGGACTCCTGTTTAGCTTGCTGCAGCCCAGATCGTGGTCATATACCAGCAGCGAAGGGCTCATCCAGGAGAGGAGAGTGCAGCATCTGGGTCAGCACAGCAGAGATACCTACCCTGAGGTGGAGGGGAGAGCGTGGCTAGCACGGAGATTTGCCTCTTCTTTGAAAGGGGCACAAAGGGATTCTGAGTCTCCTGGATTTAAATCCTGGCAGAGGTCAGTGCCAGCTTCTTTTCAATATCCCCTAAGAAGGTCAATATGCTAAAAGCTCACCCTCTCAGTACTCAACAATCAGCGATTAGCAGCCACTTGCACAGCAGCAATAGGTTCTCCTCCTGTCCCCCGGTTTATTACCCAGCAAGTCTGTGAGTGAGTTTGAAGGAACAGATGTCTCCATTGTGCCTTCCGCCTCCTTTTGCCCACAGGAAGAGGTGGAACAGAGAGAAATTAATTTCCTCCAAATTATGTTTTTAGTCTACTGTATCCTCTCCACTATTCAATGGTCACAGAGCTAGGGAGGGAAGTGCAAACTTCTGATACTGCAGCAACTTGTTCAGAGTGCAAGTGACTAAAAACTTTTACACTTTGAATACACGAAACAGCCTCTTAATCCAATTAGCACCCATGCTTCCATCTAAAATCTTTGTGGTAAAAGTAAATAAAAGCTTGGTAAATGCATTTTCCTTCATCTTTGCATCCACCTGGGCTTGGGTTTGTGTTTACTGGGTGGTTTTTAACCAACCAAGGCACCCCTCAGTCTGCAATATGCAGCGTTTTATTGTTTAGCACCAAAGCACGCACGCAGTTCTGAAGGAAATTCAAGGAACCACAAAGTAGACTGTCATTAAAGAGAATTTCATAGCAACACGAAAGTGCTACTAACCCAGCCTCTACTGCAAGCTCTTCTGTCAGAATTGCCAAGAAGTGCAAGAGATGCAACTCATTAGCTAAGCGTCGCCACTGAACCCCTGCAGCACGAGCCCTGTCTGCTTGCCACTTAGTGCTGCCTTTTGCTCAGACACAGGAAAAGGTAGGAAAGAGCCTTCCTGGCAAAAACTACAAGCACCTTGGCAAGATTTTGCTGACAGAGCCTGCCCTTACTAACCTGGAAGGACATCAAGCCTCCTGCTTTGAAAGCACCAGCCCTTTCCCTTTGAGCTGCACGAAACCTTCAGCGGCTGGGTAGAGAACAGAAGACACAACCCCAAAGACAAAAGAAACCAGGGAGGCACAGCTGGGACCCCAAATGCCATGTTTAATAATTGCACAGAAGGAGGGTAAGCCATACTGTGCAAACAGTGTCCCCTCCCCACGCAGCTGGACATGACAGGCACAGAGCATGGGGAGCACCACCCACCATTTAAAGGATGATCATCTCCCATGGAACCCCAAGGCTACACCCAATAGTACGCAGCAGCCCAAGCGTGCCACACTAGACCTCTCCCAAATTCCCAGATGTACCAGGGGCACTGAGTAGAGACTGATTTTCCAGCTGCTCTGCTCACTGTCACTGGAGATCTGTTTTATAGACTACAATCCAGAACCAAGCAACAACAGGGAGGTATTCTGATTTCTAATGGAAGGCAGGTAGGGCTGCTGAACCATAGAGAGAGCTCCCTGAGGACAGATGCTGAGGGGAACTATTGTGCCAAGATGCGAGCTGCTTTCCCATGGGAACAGAACGACAACCCTACGTTTCTCATCTCCATCCCCTCCTGACTCAGCAGTCGCAGGAACAAACCACAGCTTTTCCTACAGTCAGTTCTCTTTATTAATGCAGAATGTGGTGTAGATATAAGCAGAAGACTCTGACAGAGCTTAAGTTTTTCTGGGAACAGGGAGGGGAGACAATCCCCTCCTCCACCACCACCTGTAGACATTTCCTCCCTTTGATGCATCCATGAGCGAGGCTACTAGCACCCCATCTTCCAGCTCCTGAAGGCAGCTGGTACCCTGCAATCATTCTGCATAAATGTGATTTCTGACAGCCACAGACACAACACTAGACTCCACATACTCCAGTGCCAAGACTTGCTACTCTGTATTCACTATAAATGTCCTCCATGCCATAAAAAACATATCTGGTTCAGCTGTTCGTCGGCTAACCTTAACAGTTCCCTATTATGGGTTACAAAACAGCCAGTTTCTGCTCTTCGGGCTGGATTCCCCAGGCACCAACAGCAGCACACTTCACTTGGACTTCACCCATGTATAAAAGTTTAACCTGATTTAGGGTTAAAGTGCTCCGATTTACAACATCAACAGTAAAGTCCAAAGAGCTGTGCTGCTAGGACACATTGATTGAATTTGATCAAGCACTTCTGTTCCTCCTCTGCACTTCTCAGTCTACATATAAGCAAGTTTTAAACAAACAAACGAGCATTTACAGTGCTAGACCTTCAGGTAACTGCCCCGTCCCATCTTTGGCATGAGTTTGTATACATTTAGCCTCAAAAAAGTTTATTCCAGTGGCATTCTGTGAGACTGCCAAGTGTGGCTGCAAAGGGAAAAAAACAGGTGAGCTAATCACATTCCTGTTTATGAAAACAGAATTTCCTCCACCTCAGCAGAAGGTGGAAAAAAATATATTTGGCCAAGAAGACCCCTGTGATCTCTATGCTGACAGTATTTGACAATAAAGGAACACTTAGAATGGGAAAAGCAATGTGTAATTTGGGCGCAGGCTGTGTGTAAACACCTCCACATATTAACCAAGCCTATTGCAATTGCATTTCTGTATTCCTTTCATGCTCCCAGGCTGGCAGCACCCAGTTCTGGACACACATCTCCAGTGCCTCCCTGAGCTCACGGCACAAGACCTCTGTATACATCCCTCATCCCATCACTCCGTTAGACCTTTGCCGAATCAAAGGGAACCGCACCTGCCATGGCTGCCATTACAGACACAGACAGCAGAGCCAGCCCAGCATTTCTATCAAGTTATTCCTTTTCTCAACCCAACAGCCAGCTGAGAGTTCTGGAAGATGTTTTGGCACCAGTTTTAGCTGAATCATCTAGCAACACAAGCCACATCTGTTCCACACACATGATCTGGAAAGCATCTTTTCTTTAGCAATTTCACAGGAGGAGAAGGTAAAATTGATAACAGCTTGGCTTGGGGCCTTGAGTGCACAGCAGACCAAGGGAATCAGCTTTTCTAGTCCAGACTGCAAAAGGGAAATCAAGCCACTTTATTCTCCATAACTCACTAAACCAGCTCAATTAGTGCTAGAGACAGTATGCAAACCCCTGCCAAGCTGCTCAACAGGGGAATTTCCAGGAACAAGCAAGCCAAACCCTTAAAGATGATCAGCAGGGATTTTTGATGAGATGCAAAAAGGAGCAATCAAAAACCCACACAACCGCAAGCAGTTCAGTCAATGGTTAAAAGAACCCAATGAAAGTGAAAGTTAACAAAGTAGCAGAAGGCACATAGACTACTTAAAATGCTTCTGCTACTTATACCCTAAAGACACCTTCAAAGCAAAAGTCGCAGTTTTCTATTAATCTTTGCACTTACTTGAGTACTACAGGGCTCTGTCCCCAGCCAAGGGCTCCTAGAGGTACTAGCAACATAAACCAAAAGCTTCCGTTTCAACATGAAATGCTAGCTGAAGTATTACTGCCAACCATTAAACTTGTACACTTCTGGGATGGCTTTGCTGGAGGTGTATCAGACGTAACTGTACTGCTGGCCCATTCCCTGCCAAGACTTCACCAGATGGTGTGGGTGCCTCTCTGGCCACAGCACCAGAAGCTACATGAAGATGTCTGTCAACAGAATACTCTTCCGGGGCATAAATCTCGGGTAGCAAAGCCAGCCATCATGTTGCTTCTTTTCTGAAGCCTGACATTTGGAAATCCGGCATGTACAACCTCGCCTGCGGTAATCATAAGGTGTATGCATCTCCTGACACCCAGAAGAAAAGACTAAGAGATGGAGGAACCCAAGCTCCTTGCAGACTGCTCAGTACCACCAGGCACAGTACACCATTTCAGATTGGTGACTGAGCTCTCAGCTCTTCAAAAGGCTGCACTGGGACAGAAAGAAAAACAAAGAAAAAAGACAGAGATTTAACAGCTTTGCTCATTCACACTCCTGCTTAAAGAAAAGCTGCAAAGAGTTAAGCAGAGACTGACCATAGCTTAAGTTTTGTCCTCATCAACCTTGACTGCATACTTTCAATACCAATGAAGACAAGAGTTAGAAGAAAAATAAAATGAGAACAGGCAGATAAGGGGATTTCACAATGCTCCATGCCAAGCACTGCTGTCTTTTGCTGTCCTTGAAAAGTGAAGTGAGAGATCTTTTCAAAGAGAGCACTAGAAGCACAAAAGTGGTATGTCTAGGAGCATTTTAGGTTGCAAAGGCCACATTATGACCTGAATAATAAAAAATTCCTCCTTCCTTTTCTCTTGGCCACTAGAAACAACTAAGCAAACCTGCAAAAATGAGTCAAACCTTCGATCTGCACTCCTTCTCCCTCCTCAACCACCATTTCAGTATCATCTAGACCTAGTCTTCCCTCAGGGCAAGCTAGCACAAAGCAGGGGTTTTTCTCTTCCACTTACACAGTGCGAAGGTACAGAGAAATCTGAGCCAGTCTGGCCAGGAAACAAAATGTGCTGTAAACTGCTGTGGACAGAGTGATCAAAATTACTCCAAGAATGATCTTAAAAACAAAACGTGGGGGGGCGGGGGAGCAATTTCTAGGCAATAACAGGACATACCACAATTGGTCTCAGACTTCAGCTGCAAATGAGAAACTACAGTACCATTGTCAAGTTCAGTTCAAGGCAGCAAAATTTCACCTTAAGAAGACTGCAGTGACTCGGTCAGGCTCTCTGTTGCGTGCATCTATCTGCCTTCTCATCTCTTTGCTGTCACGTGCAGAGACCTCAGTTTGTCTCACTACTCGGAAAAGTGCACTTTACAAACTTGCAAACCTATCAAGAGACGCTGGAACCGTTGCTCCGTTTACTATGGATCTTCCCTAGGAAGAACCTTGTAAAATCAAGATTTTGGGGACCGGAAAAGCTGAATCAAATATTTAAGAAACACTGTATGTTACACTGACTTAGAAGAGGAAAAAGGTCCAACCCCATCCTCAGAGACTACAGTGGAAAGAACTGCATCGGAACATGTGTGAATGGAGAAAAACGCTTTTCTGTTACAAATTGGACCTAAACCTAAAGCACTGGGAAGCCCTGAACTCCCTCGTTTCCAAATAAATCTTCCTCTTTTGCACGTCTACTGCGGTTAGTTCAAGATTCTTTATATAATGGGAGGGGCTAGAAACTAATTTTATTTTTTCTTTAAAAAGTAAAAATAAACCTCCCCCGAAGCCTCAGCTTACCCTCTCTCCAGGAATCAGGAATTTGTACAAAGTGTCCTTGGCCTGGCAAAATCACAGTTTAGAAGAATGCTTCACAGCAGCAAAGAAAAGATGGACAAAGAAGCGTCTATACGCACATTATATGCCTTATGGTACAATGCCACGTACATACCATGAATCACAGCCAACCAAAGGTTTTCGTAACTTGGGTTGTATATTCGTCTCCAACCAGAGCACACCAATTGCCGTCTCTTCCAAATAGCTAAACACAATAGTTATTTATGGCTAGAGACATTTTGTTTCAAAACAGCCAATGCAAAATGTGCAACATTGAAGTGAAACAACAAGATCTTAGTTTACAAGTAATCCTGCTGGCCTACGAGATCAGCGTTCCTGAATTATTATCATTTTATTACTGAAAAGAGCTTTGCTTTTACAGAAAAGAATCATCATGCAGCTTGGACAGAGAGTGATCACACCTCCAGACAGATGAAGAAACAGAGGGAGGATGGGAGAGTGGGTGAAGCTTGAGTGCAAACTCAACCCTGCCTTTGAAATGGAAACAACCAGTGCATTGTCTCTGTAGGCTGAGGCTGGACAACTAAACATGCACCTCCTGGCTCTGTGCAGACAGATGCCACCAGGGAAGATGAAGCTCTCTGTGAGTGGCAGAACATGCTTGTGGTCTGTCAGTCTGGTGGCTCTGCCAGGTGGAAATACACTTCAAGGGTTCAGAGCACTTCACTACCAAAGCAGACTGTTGTCTGGGTTCGCACTGTGGGGGCACCTCATTTAGGAGTGCTTCTGGCAATCTATAGGTAAATAAAATATGGATGCTGGGAAAAACAGGTCATTAAAAAAATGAGACTATTTAAATATAAAATAAAATAAAACACAGCAAAGTGCACTCTGTGGCCACAGTAAGTCCCTTAGGAAGCATGAGACGCTTCCTGACAGATTGCTGGTAAGCACAGACTATTTCTCCCTCCCTTAGACAGCTAACAGGATCCAGCCCTTCCCACCACTTAAAATTCAGTACTGTAAGAGACTGCCGACTCCTCTGTACATCGGAAGCAATGGGGGAAGCGAACAAAGCTGCTTTACTTTCCTCTAATCTATCTCCCTTGTGTGCCTGCACCAGATGGTGCCGAGCTGCAGGTTGGAGGGAGATAATAAACCCAGAGGAAAAAAAAATGGTAATATTAGGTTATAAAACAGCTGACCTTCAAATATGACGTCAGCTCCTGTTTAATTGATGGGACAGGTCCAGACAGACAGACGCATGCACACTGGGATGTCCATAGTCAGCACCTTCCTTTCTAATACGGGAAGAAGCCATACCGCAGCACCGTTAAAAGGGTCTGTTCAAACTTCACAGGTGTGAGAGCATGCATAGAAAAAGCCAGAGTCCCCATTCATCTTGAGACAGGCAAATCCATTTGGGGAAATCATTCTTGCTGAAAGTGTTTTTGTTTAAACCCCTGGTCCAGTATCACCAGTCTCTACTGGTGATAGCCTGCCTCTCCCACTGTAAGCGAAGTAAAATAACCCCAGAGTTAGAAAGCACAGATATCCAGAAGAGGAAAATTGTCAAATACAAGATGATTTTAAGCTTCTGGCTACTCTTGTCCAGACCTTTGCTTCTAGCTACCACCATTGCAAGCACTGCTATGAACAGTGGCCTTAAACATTTTGTTGAGGACTGGGGTTATCCTGCTTCGGTCAAGCACAATCTCTAGAAAACTCTTCCACAGCATACCGTGAAATTTTGCAGCCTTTTTTGATATGCTGATCTCAAACATTTCCCAGCAGCCTAGCGTTGGATGACTATTTTGTATGATGTCGAACTTTGGGATAAAGAAAGCAAACCACACTAAATAGTACTGTTGATGGAAAGGAGAGCCCTGTGCTAGGCTACTGTGAGGATCATGGAGCCGCGTGAAATGCACAGGCCTGAGAGTGGGAAGCCCTGGGTGGCTCTCTGCTTCCCCTGCAAACACACGCAACACAGAAGGCAGCATCTCCCCCTCCCTGGCAAGGAAGCCATCTCCTGCCCACCTGCCACAGCTGTCTTTGCAAGTAGTTGAAAAGGGCTGTGAGACTATTGAGTGGTTTGAGAAACATCAGATTATGTTTTATTGCTTTTAGTGCTCTCCAGGCAAAGGTGACAGACAACAGTCTCAGCCCGAAGCGTGCGCATCTCATGTCATACTCAAGCAGGCGGCCTGCAGTGTACACTGAGTCACAGGACTTTATGGCTATGTTTCGCCAGTCTCAAGGGAAATCTACACAGAGGCTCCTAGGAGCAAGGGACAAAGCCACACTGAGTGACAATGTTGAACAGTTCAGTATTTATCAGACAAGTACAAAAATAAACTAGATTGCCGTAAGCAGCTCAGTAGTGAAATACTGAATTTCAGTTTTCTTGCTGCTTCAAAGATGCTTGAATCGGGGAGGAACAAAGCCAAGAACAGACCCACTCAGTCGCTGTGTCCCAGTGGAGTGTCTGCACCCAGACATCAATACAAACATCTCTCGTTCCCATCACAACCATACCAGGTCTGCCTGGCTCTGCTCTCTAGTGCCAGACAGATGCCTGGACATCAGCCAGCATACAGGTCCCTCACCAAACTACTGATTGATTGTCCTGTGAACAGCCCTGTAACTCGCTGACTTTCTCAGAAACCAAAGGTTGCCACAGGCTGCTGGCAGGAGAAAGGCCTTCCTAAGAAGTCAGAAATTTTGCACAGAGCTTAGAACTGGGACAGCAGTGATTCAACATCTACCATTAAAAGCAGTTTAAAATTTAATGGTCAGAGCATAATAAATCCTATCCAGACATTTTCAGCTTGCAAGTCAAGCCATCAGCAGGGCAGAAATAGATTTGCTGCAAGGCAGCCAGGAACAATTTTAAGTGTATTTTGTAGAGAGCGCAAGCCCTGGATTGTCTCAAACCACAGCTTTGTCCAGCACCTAGATGAGCAGACATCTCAGGTCAGGAAAGGATGTACTGAAGCAACCAGTATTTGCCAGTTAAAATAGATGGGACGAAGAAACAAGAAATAAGGCAAAACAATGCCGAACTGTAGTGCAAAACTGGAGCATTATCTTCCTCGGTGCAGAACCGAATAGGAATAACCCTAAAAACAGCCTTATATTTTCCTCCAGAATCACATTGGGTTCTCTTTTGTGTCCATGTTGCTTCTTATACTGCACTTCGCGGTTCAAGAAAGATGAAGAGCTACTGGAGAGAGTCCAGCGGAGGGCTACGAGGATGGTGAGGGGACTGGAGCATCTCCCCTGTGAGGAGAGGTTGAGGGAACTGGGCTTGTTCAGCCTGAAGAAGAGAAGGCTGCGAGGGGACCTTATAAATGCCTACAAATATCTGAAGGGTGGGTGTCAGGAGGATGGGGCCAAGCTCTTTTCAGTGGTG
>Ga0065711_1034525_pt1 | contig 23616 bp, 12 predicted proteins | sample Hoacrofraction12_FD_59098 | JGI IMG/M metagenome (GOLD analysis project Ga0065711, IMG submission 59098) | Hoatzin crop microbial communities from Cojedes, Venezuela - Epithelial fraction 12 v2 (version 2) | ecosystem: Host-associated > Birds > Digestive system > Esophagus > Crop | place...
CAGAGAAGGAGACTCCACAACCTCCCTGGGCAGCCTGTTCCAGTGCTCCGTCACCCTCAGAGGGAAGAAGTTCTTCCTCACGTTCAGACGGAACTTCCTGTGCTTCAGTTTGTGCCCATTGCTCCTTGTCCTGTCGCTGGGCAACACTGAGAAGAGTTTAGCCCCATCCTCCTGACTCCCACCCTTGAGATATTTGTAAGAATTTATAAGGTCCCCTCTCAGCCTTCTCTTCTTCAGGCTGAACAAGCCCAGCTCCCTCAGCCTCTCCTCGTAGGAGAGATGCTCCGGTCCCCTCACCATCCTCGTAGCCCTCCACTGGACTCTCTCCAGTAGCTCTTCATCTTTCTTGAACTGGGGAACCCAGAACTGGACACAGTACTCCAGATGAGGCCTCAGTAGGGCAGAGCAGAGGGGGAGGAGAACCTCCCTCGACCTGCTGGCCACACTCTTCCTAATGCACCCCAGGATGCCATTGGCCTTCTTGGCAGCCAGGGCACACTGCTGGCTCAATTTTACTCAGTTATTGTCACAGGTTTAAAAGCCAAAACACTGAGAACAAGTGATATGTCCTTGTCAGTGATTCTATGGATCTGTCCTTAAAAAGAAGGTTTGGAAGAGGAAGAATTTGTAATTTTAGGTTCTACTTTGAATAGGTAGGTGATGAGATATAGTCATCGTTAACAGAGAGAATGCCAGAGATAGCCAGACCAAAAAAAGCTTTGGTAGACTTGTGAAAGTGGGAGCTGATCATTTCTGTGACCTGCTAAGACAGACATGTAAGTAAGAATAGGATTTATTTATACACATTTAGCTTCAACAGTTGATATCAGCATGAGCACAGCATGAACAGGAAATATTTCTGCTCAGGATCAAAGCCCTGGTTACCTTCTACAGCATATACTGAGTGTCAGGGTGCTGTTCTCAAGAGATGAACCAATACTCCAGAAATGTCTGTGTGCAAACTCTGGACCTCCAGTTTTAAGCAAATGAATCTATTTCAGGGTTTTACATCTAGCTGCAAACAACCCGTGGCACTTTCTGGATTTCAGAAGTAGTAGCTCCTCATTCAGTACAGCAGGCAGCAATGAAAACAATTCCCTAACATCAGATTTCTAACTTGAAATTAACTTGATTGAACAGCAACTGAGGAGATCTGTGAAGTGACTAGTTGTTATTCCTATAAAGTGAGGAAGAAAGAAGTAGTTCTCTATTAATATAATACTGCCTATCAAGAATTTGACTGTACTCTCCATGCTGATGATCCAGACTGAGATTGTTTCAACAAACTCCATTTTATATCTAAAATGAAAATGACAGAATGTACCTTTACTCTGTCTGTCCGGTTATTGAAAAGACCAATGCGTCGGATGGTATTGAGGATTGGATCATTGCCATCGTCAATCATATTGTGGGTGGTCACTGGAGGCAGACAGTGTCGCTAAAGAGAGAAAAGGCAATCCATAAGCCAGAAAAAACTGTTGGCACAGTCCTGTTACCGTTTTCTAAGGTTAGTGGAAGACAGCGGGAGATCTTATCGTCTATGTGGATAGGTTTTTACCTTTTCATTTTAAGGTCAGAAAAGAATGTTATAATCATATAATGTTGTCTTCTGTATAACTAAGGCCACAAACGAGACTATAAAATCTGTCACAGGACTTGTTTCAATTACCTCAAAACAAATGTATCTGTACTAGCTTTTAGAAAGGCCAACCATTTAATTTTAAGTTTTTAGTCAATATGTTCTGTCTCCTTAAGAGGCTGATTTTACATATTTAATTAAAATGGAAGAATCCAGGCTTCAGGAACAATGCAAAGGTCACATTTAGTGCAGAAGAAAAGAATGAGGAATTTTGGGGTCCTGCATGTGACAAGGGGAATACCCATAGATTCCCCAAAAGAATTCATTTGGGTCATACTCTCATTAAAAACAATCACAGCTGATCTTTAAAAGTTACCAATGAGAAGCATATTTGCTGAAAACTTCTTTTTCAATGCATGCATATCACTGTAAGTCATGCACAATCCTTGTACATATTCATGTTTATCATTTATACTAGATATTTGTGTAAACAATACATTTTCTGACCTGAGTTGAAAAGATGGCTCTTTTCATAATGGTTATATCATCTCGGTCAAGAATCTTGTTCAAGTCTGGAATTTCTCCTCTGCAGAGGCAACACAGAGCCTATTTTACCAAACGACTTACTATCAATTGTATAAAGAAAATGAAGAAACAGCAAACAAGGTCTGATCTGAAGTCTACTGATGTCACCAGGAATCTCTCCTTTGCTTTCATGGCCCTTCTATATTCCCTACATTTTGTTCTCCCATATACTTTTGACCTTCCAATTAGGTTCCAAAAAGCTAAAGAATTCTTTTTTCCCATTTTTCAGACACTTCTTGGTTTTGCTTAAGTTCCAGTCATCTCATCTGTGCTTTGAGTCATTCACTTCCAACTCTCTTTCGCAAGGATAAGACTAAGCCACTACTACATATTACTTTGTCTCTGGTGCTTTTTTAAGCTGAGATAGCTAATTTTTGACAGTGAGTAAGCCTTTGTGTTACTTAGATACCCTCCATATCTCTTAAGACTCTTTGCACAATGGGGTGCTAGTACCTTTAAGTTTTTTTTCTGTGATTTGCCTATTGAACAAGTAACCTGCAAATGGAACAGAGGGTCCCATATCCTCCTCCTATGCCCTTCCTATGGATGTAAAAATTTCTTACACAAAGAGTAGAAGCACAGAAAAACCACAGGTAAGCCAGCTGAATATGTGGTTCTGTAAGGCAGAACAAAGTAACCTATACACTCACTTTAGCAGGGCATTGTAGAGTTTCTTTCCAAACTTTTCTTTCACAGACTGTGCAGTGTCCCTAGGAAAATAAATAAATATATGTATAAAACAGGAGAATCCAGGACAAAGACAGAATAAAAAAGATTCCTGCCGTTGGAAATTAAATTATGCTTTCATGTATACTGATGGAATCAAGCATGCAGCAGCAGACAGAGGTCTGGTTCTCAGTCAGCAGCCATACTGATGGATTTCAACAGAACTGAGGATTTGACCTGCATCCAAAGATGGATGCATTGTGAAATCCAGAAGCAGACCTCACTAGAGATTACTTCTAACACTTTTGCTGCCCTGTTTCCTAGCTCAAAGATTTTTGAAAACAAGTGTTAGACTAAAAACTAATTTGCCATAAATTAGTTTGCAAACCAGAAAGCTTCCTGAAAATGTCAGGCCATGTTTTAAGTTAATAATAAAGCCTGTATCATCAGAAAAATGTTATAATTTAGCTGAGAAAGGACTCCAGTGAAGAACTCTTCTAAATGCAAGGGCCCATTTATATTTTCCTGCCTCTAGCTGAAATAACTTCAAAGTACAGCTGGAAGTGCTGTTGTCAAAACAGAAAATGCACTCTCAATTTGCGTAAAATATCCACTTCATGAAACTCTTCCTGCCTGTCTGACTTCTAAGAAGCATACTTTGGGCTAAGACAAAACTTGTTAAGTGAAATCCTAAACTTTACCAAGCTGAGAACCCACATACCTGTTACTTGCTCTCTCCCAACTCACACAGACACAATAGTGGATGAGTTAATTCTGAATGAGTTGTAAAGCAGCTAATTGTCAAACTAAACTGATCCAAATCCCAGCAAGCTAGTCCCCTCATGACTACATTTTCTTAGACCCATGGCATGATCAATATCCAAAACTTAACCCAGATAGGACAGACCATTTTTTCAGAAGCAGAGGAAACAAGGCATTTAGTATCCCAGATCAGCCATTGTTTATTCCTTTGCAAGTGCCAGCCTCTTCTGGTATTTAATTTCTGTGGCATCCTTAAAATCATCTAATACTACTACGGAATACTGATTTCAGGTGGTTCTATCCAGGAGCTCCACATTATGACCATGATAATGCTGCACATGATGATGCAGAGGGTCTTTTGCTTTTCACAGAACACAGTGGGAAGAATAGCTGGAAACCACATTTTTTGCATGATTTCACATCTTTAGATTTACTTTCACTGTTACTATTGTGCCTGCATTACTGAGTACCAGAGAAATAACCATGTAGTAGAGATACAACAAGGAAAAAAATTTTGCATATTTCATTTAATTTAAACTGTCCTAATATCCGTATATGATTTATTTAATATGTATTTATGTACACTAATATGTATTTATGTACATTATGTACTTTATATCAAAGACAAAGCAGAGGCCAAAAGCACTTGTTGCAAACATGGCTCAGAGTTCTCATTAAAAACTCTGGCTATGTCACCCTCCTTGGCCATTTACAGTTTAAGCTAGTTGGGCAGATCCTCCAGACGGTGCCCAGTCCATTTCAGAGGGTGATGCCCTTCTCTCCTCTTAGACACTGCCTGAAGTGGTATAGGATGAAATATCATTGGAAGTGAACAATCACTCTCTGCTGGCAGTGAAGGCAGCTCAGATGCATTACTTTTAGGAATCCAGAGTTGGACAATTCCAACCTCTACATTCGTGGTACCAGTTTCCAGAGCGGTAACCAGATAGAATGTTTCCTGTAAGTCCCAAGAAGTTGCTGTGTGATGACTCCAGAGATAATCTAGACAGTAGATAGATTTCTCATCTCTGCTTTCTCTTTCAGATAAGGCAAAAGCTAAATCACTTCAATGATCCTTGTTAAACTTTTTCTGTAATTGATTTTGTGTAGATTTAGTATCTGTTCATCGAAGACTTCAACTTGATTATTGATATCCAGAAACTGAGTCACAGATCATCTGCTGGAGGCAGTTAATGAGATAACAAGAAAAATAGCATCCGTCTCATACATAGTGCCTTCCATCTACAGATCTCTAAGTCGTTTAGATTTCTGTCATTTTATAAATACAGAACTGGCATCAGAGAGAGTTTAAAACAGTAAGACATAGGCATAAAAGCAGAAGTTAGGTCTTGTGGGTTCTAGTGCTTTAGCTTTAAGACCAGCTTCCTTACTTCTGCAGCAGAGTTTAACCGCCCTAGCCACCTGATACGGTGCACATTTTCACTTCCCTGCTTAGATAATTAATCTATAAATAAGTTGAATGTAATGGAATTTTCACTTTTTAAAACAAAATTCATCCTTGATAACCCACCACTGATTTTCTTTATGAATTTGAATATTCGGTTTTGCCATGTGTCTCAGTTTAGAAGTACCTTACAACATGTGTCTTTTCCTGTGCAGAATAACACAGCAGTTAAAGTAAGGTGAAGGTTCAGTCTGCTCCTGCTTTGCTTTTTTGTTTGGGAAGTTGTAAAAGGAAAAATGTTAAACTAAGAAGTGCTGTGACAATTCTCCCTTTATAACTGTAAGTTTCACTGCTTGAGTATGGCCATTGCTTAATGTAGGCTATATAGAAAATTACACACAATTGTTATCAACTGTTATTCTGCTGGATTAGTCAGTACAATTTCCATATTTCTAAATAAAAGAGGATGTGTATTTGATTTCTTTTTCCCACCAGTGGCAGAGAAGCTCACTCTGATAAATTAGCAGGTGGTCCATATTTTGTGGAAGCTCAATGGCATGTCCAAAGGCAGTATTAGAAACACTCAGCAGACATCCAGAACACCAGATTTTCTAGAACCTTTGACTTCATCACTGCAAAACAAGTACTATTTACTAACTTGTTACAAAGCATGGCAAGGCAAGTTTACTGAAAACAATGTAGGACAAAAAAAAGATAAATATTTGTCCTTATTTATCATTTCCATCTCTTTCATCCCCACAAATACACTCTAGTTACCCACAATCCTCAATTTTAGCAGAGCATAAAGAAAGAGCATTATTCTTCATCAGAAACTTTTGCACGTCTCCTCAATTCACTGTACACTGCCCTCAGTGAGAATGGCAATTACCAGAGCTGCTTCCGGACTGCTTGTCCTTTCAGGGTTTCCACATTGAAATTGTTTGTCTTTGCTGGCATGATGAAGAACACAACAACTGTAACATCAGTCTTATGAACCTATATGGACACAAGATGGAGAGAAAAAAAAAATCTCACTACAAGGTATCACAGCGAACTTTAACAGTAAGGATTAGTCACAGGAAAAGCCAATGCACTGACTGGTTGTCCAGAAAGGCTCTGATCTTACACCTCTCCCTTTAGCTATGAAGTTTTTGGCAAGTCAGAGATATAGCTGCGGATAGATACAGGTAAACAGATGTTACCCACTTCCAATCTGGGCTATAGAGATCTTCCTGACTTCTCATGGTTTAGAGGCCATGGCTTAGGATGTGAACATCAACTGCAAAAAAAAATATCCTACACACATTTGCTCACCTGACACAAACTTTGTTGGCTCAAGAGTGATCAGTTAGTTTACTAGCTGGGGTATGCCCAGGCATGTGTCAAGGGATTCCCTACAGCAACAAGCAGAACTACCTTCTCTATCAACAGTGCCCCAGAGGTATGGGCAGAAACAGGCATGACGGCAACTACTGTCAACCTGAACCTCTGGCAAACCCGCCAGACACACAGAAACCTGCAAGCAACTTATTGCTCATTTCTCACACCCAGCTACTGCAAAGGCAAAAAGCATTTGCTATAAAATTTGACACTTTACTTATAGATGGTTTCACTTGCTGGCTTCTCCTGTGTGCTAACAGGATTCAGAATTCTGGGTCCCTGAGGGGTTTCTCACATGGAGCAGAATGAGGTTGTACTCCTGTCAGCAACTACTTAAAGAAAAGCTAAGGGTGAACTCTGTTCAGAGCTGTAAAAATTAAATTATTTTGAATTGCCTCTATTCTAAACTTTAGACACACAAACATGCTATTAGCATGCCTTCTCTCAGACTGAGGTACAGGGAAATGTGTAGTACAAAATAACCTATGGGAGTCATCTCTCATTTTAAGGTTCTTCCCTTCCCTCTCTTCAAGGCAGGTTCAAAGTCCATAATGCTATGATCTCAGTGTGTATTAACAACCTATCCCAACATTCATATATTATTTCCAAAATGTTAGTAAAGTTTTCAAGTAGCAAAGGAAAAGGACTCCATAAAATACAATAATTCCATCCAATGCTATGTATTTTTTAGGTTCAGGAACACCACTGGGACTTCATTAAGAAACACCATGATTCTCAGATTCACTAGTATTACAGGTATTCTGCTGTTCCCAATGGAATTATCTCTTGAAATAATTACAGAGCAAGTGTTCTTTGAACAGCTAATCAGGTGCTGGCATGCACGTTGGAACAGTAACTCAATAAAGCCAGGCTCAGCTTATGGGAGAAGCAAGTCCCAGCACACTGTTCCAGAGAGCTTTGGAAAAGTAGCCTCAGTTTCCTTTGACTTTCCATCAGCCTAGCTTGTCACTGATGTCACATAAATCATTAGATACAGTGAAAGATTGCTGCAATCATTGCTCAAGCAATTCTTTCCCTCTTACCATATAAGAACTTCCACATTACCAGCATTTATAGTTAATAGCTATGTAAACGCCATTAACAGGTAGCAGATGTTGCACAGCATTGCCAAACAACAGAAGTCAGTTGTTTGGCAAATTTGTGAAAGAAATACTGAAGTTATGTGAGGTGACCTGTTGTGTGAGTGAATGGATTAAGTATTTTCAGAAAGTCCACAGGCTCTAATGGTCTTAATAGAAGGCAGTGGCAGAACAAATGTACTTAGGGCTTTCAAAATTAATATTTTTTCAGCTCTGCAGACAATATAGTATCATGATTTTTATCCACATTTTCCATATCATTTAAATGATAGAGTACAAAAGAGACTCTGGGACAATGGCCAGTTGATCCTTGCTAGATGACTGAAAACCAATTAGCTTATTTATTTATTTATTTATTTTAAATGTATCCACCTTTGGGACACATCTGGAGGCATTTTCAATTACCTCATTTGTAGGTGGTAAGTGCTCTACTATTTGATCATGACAAGGCCTTGGTCTTATCATCATCAAAGTACTCCATAAAGGCATTTAGAAACATTGCTATCATTTTTTACCTAAGGAAACAGAAGCATGGAGGAGAGAGTGGCTTCTCCATGCCTATTCATCAGGTCACTGCCACACTGTGAATTTTAATGCGATTCCCATCCAGCATGCTAATAGTACTCAAACATTTGAAAGATCATGATTAGGTTCTAACAAATTAAGAAATTTGCTTAAAAAGATATTTTTAAATTGCATCCTTTAAGGATTACTTTTATTTGCCTTCTAACATGTAAACCTTCAGGGTAAAATCTTGAATCATATTTTCAGTATTTTTCTCTAAAAAGAAGGGAAGTAACCATGGATTAACTTCTTAAAACACGTAATCAATTCTTTTTAAGCAGCCTGAGATAGTTCTATACTCTGATGATTCAGGAGGAGAGCTTTATGAGAACTCTGAATATCCCATAATTATTTTCCTATAAACCAGAGTATGGCATGGAAATTCTTGCATGTGACTTCCCTAGTATGGTAAGTTTCAGCATAAGCTCTATGTTATCTACATTTGCAGAAGCTTTCTTACCCTCAGCAAAAAGTTTAATCTTGATAAGGCTTCTAGAAACATATCAGCTCCTTTGTTGGAAAACTCGTATCTCCCAGCAATGAAGAAAAATAAGGTCTTGTCAAGACTGAAGTCAAGGTGGCTGAAACCAAGTAAACAAACAGACAAGCACAAAGTATTTCTCAAGATATAATCGAACAAAACACAAAACAGCATTTCTGGAGGAATTTATTATCCCAAGAACATAATGAAAATGAGGCTTTTCTGCTATTCTTTAAATTAAGATGACTATTTTAACGTGATAAAATGCATCTTGGGTGAATAATGAAAAAATCAAGACCTTCTGCCTGATGCCACAATCTGCTAAGCAGAGTTAGAACTGATGTCTAAAATTCCTTTACCCTCTGACTGAGAAATCCCAGACAGATAATTGAATAAATTGGTAACATTTCATCACCTCTGTGAAGTACTTGTTAGTCTTCCTGCTTTGGTTCTTGCTGTAAATAGTGTTGGACAACCATTGCTAATTATTGAAAAGTAAAAGCATACCCATAGAAATGACCTCGAATGAACTCTTGGATCCTAGCCTTGTACATGGAATGCAAATTCTGAAACTCATGCATTGCCGAAAATTTCTTAATGTTCAAGCCATTTGGGGTGACAACATCTGGAAAAGCAGAGAAAAGGCAGAGGCAGACATCTTCAGAGCCAGAGAAATCTTTAAGGAAAGAACCAACGTGCTTTGCACTTTTATGGCTGCTGTCCTCAAAGATTCCAAAGCATCTTACAATTAAAATTTGTTCATTTCCAGTATCTACTAAAATTAAGTAATAAGGACAGACACAGCTTGTTCCAACCAACACTGAAATTCAGTCACTCTTCACCTTTCTGGTAGAGCACAGCAGCAATTTAAAGGCTTGCCCTAAATCTACTTGAAGTAAATGGAAAGAATGCCATTTTCTTTTTTTTGAGTTGGCTTATGAAAGCCATGTATGGAAATGAAAGGGGAGGCCAGTTCCTCAGCAGATGTACTTCATAGTAACACAACTGACTTCAGGAGACTTATACTAATTTATGATTCTTCAAATACAAAGAATCTTCAAAGAAGCAAGAAGGCCTAATTATTAGAGGATTAACTGGTGCCAATTTCATACTTGTTCTCCTGGCAAGTGTCATCAGGTGTCTAGTAACCACAGCCACTAACTGTAATAATTTTAAAAGTTCTATGCATCATCCAAAGGACCTTCAGTAAGATATCATTCCCTACCACATATGGTTCATGCAAACAAAACAGATCCTTTGATCTCAGTGCACATCGTTATCTCCACCCCACACATCAATATTACTGATGGGAGTACAGTCTCTTACTTGCCACCAACAGAGGACTTGAACATTACCTCTGTTGTGGTCTTTCAGTCAAGGATGCCTGACATTCAGGGTTTCTTGTCTCTTGCCCTAAAAGTAAAGTATGTCTAGCGTTAAGCATCTGACCTAATACAAAACTGTCTCCTATTTCTGGAGAGTCTTAGGGAGACATCTTTAAAACATCTATGGCTCCTTTGGCTGATTATATATCAAGATGATCTTAAAATAAGTACAATCATTTCTCCATATGCTGTCCAGTATACTTGCTTGACATTTTTCATGCAAGTGTCACAGCCATTTTTACTGACTTCCTTGAGTTTACAGTCTGCTTCAGCAGTGTATATATTTCCCTCTCAGGTAAGTGATCTCTGATTACTCTGCATCTTGTAAAGTGTTTTGAGACTCTAGGATAAACAGCAGTAGATAAAAATATAACCTTTATTAGTAACCATGCAATACCAAAAAATTCAACAGTTCTTTCTTGAAACACCACATTCCAAACTGAAGACCAGCCTTTATCAAGAGACCTTTATACGTCAAGTACTTCAGATTTGGTTCTTAGTGACAAGAAAACTTGTTTTCTTATCTTCTGCTGCCCAGCACTAGGAGCTGCTCTGAACTAAGCCCTATGTGGCTTCATATGAGTCAGGGGTCAACTGAGCAGAAATACCCTCCAATTTGGTTTATCTTTACCAACAACATATAGTTTCCTTCCTCTGATCTGGTTCCTGTTCTGCATGGAAGAAATGGCTCATGCAGGACATAGGTTTGAGCCTGCAACCACTTCAAGCTCTTCCCAATAAAGTAAGAATCCTTGAATGGGTATTTCTGGTCAGTTGCCATCCACTCTCTCGCATTTATTTATCAGGGAGTTTTGGACGGTCTCACCCATCATCTGCAGCCTATATATAATGTACTCCCATGTTATTTGATTCAACTGCATCTTCATTTACCCTTTCATCAGGATTTGGGCTCAATCCATCCCTTATTTAAGCCTTTGAGATACAGAACGGATGTGGCGGCCAAAAGTATCCAGTTCCCTATTTCTGCTCAACATAGAACAATATTTTGAATATGTGTGAGGCAATGTGCCCTTGCCCTAGGGAAGAACTGATGAAAGAGAGCTTTGTTCCTATTTAAGTGTTTTGGGTTTTTTGTTGTTTAATGAATTAATGCCATTTTTGTTTTAAAATTGTCCCAAGTAGGTCAAATCAGAGTGATTTGACTTCTGTATTTATAGGAAAGAAACTGGCATTGATTTAAGTAATAATAGCACACTATGGTATTTTGTGTTGATAAGTCACTAAGATTCAGTGTTGATTCATACTTTTCCACAGTTTACTTCTATGATTTTGATCAAATATATATAGATATGAAGTCTAGATCTGGATCTTAACTGATACCTAAGCCTTTAGGAATTTTGATTCAAAGTCTTCTCTGCTGCTAATGAGAAATATGTTTCATACCTGAATGAAAAAATCAAAAATCCCATATCAGTTTTCAAATCATGGGAACATAACTTAGAATCTTGCATGATATGTCAAAGAGAACAGGTTCAACATTAGATACTCAAGCTTTTGACAAATATGGTTTGATAAATTATTGATCAAATAACAACAGCAGCAAGTGAAATCAGTGTAATGCAAGCAGTCATTCTGCCAGATTTAGACTGCCAAACCAGCCTCTGTCCTGCTGAAAAAGCTCTCTGTGCAATCATATCTACTGAATTTTAAAGGGGCTTTTCCAAGTGACAGGATTTATAATTTAAATTATAATCCTAGTTCAACGTTAATGAGAAGCATCGGAGACTGCTCTACTTACCACATTTCCTCAGTTATTTTCAGTTAACAACTTTGTTACAAAGTTTACCTCTCAATAAATTCAAATGCAAATAAAAGCTAAATGTGCACACTCTGCATCCCCCTTCTAAAATTTTATTTTTAAAGTGGATCAAGAAGTATACAAATTCTTTCAGTATTCATGTTCCTTTGCAGAATTCAAGCTTAATGATCTACTGAAGGATTGCTGACCTTTCTGAAAAGCCAATGCCTACACTGATTTCACAGCTTCAGAGAGAATAAATAGTATGAGAATAGACTCCTACACAGTTTATTTGTGGTCTAAGATTCAAATAAACTACTAAAGTACTTATTCTTATCAGAACATATTTTCCACTTATAATTGTCTCCTAGGAATTGGGATATCAATTCCTATTGAATTTCTTTCTAGCTCTGTCAACATGAAGCATGATATGTGTCAACTATTTTTTAACCCAAACATTCAATATATTCACTTGGTTTCTTCAGAGTTGCAAGAATAATCAAAAAAAAGCTCAGGCTTGTGAATCTCTATGCATGGAATCCTCTTCAGCTTCAACTGATATTCCATCTGTGAACATGACTTTATTCAGACTCCATGCATAGAACACAATAAGGTTTGTTGGTAAGTTCCATATTTTATTAGACTAATACAAAGAGGAAAATCAGACAAGCTGTTGGGCACATATCTTGATTATTTTCTCAAAGTGTACTGGTTGGTCTATTAGAAAAAATCACATCTATCTATGAAACTTTTCCTGTTTAGGTCCTAAGATCATGATGGCCACAACCACACTGCTACTCCTAGCTGTGAGAGATACAGGGAAATGAACTGTATTGATTTACAGTTTGGTTTTTGCCTTCTCATCTCCTTCAATACTAGTAAAGAAAAACAGCATTAGCACTGGAAAACAAAACTCATCTAACATTCTGGTTTGCATATGAAACTTTTTGCTGCATTTCTAAAAGAATCTATCGCTCATGTCCAGCAAAGCAACAAACCTCACACTGTAAAAGCTGGTGAAATGTATTACAAAGGTTCCAGCTTCTGCTTTCATCAGTTGATCTGAATATATTACCATCACTAGAAACCCTGCTATAGACAAAACTCCTGAAGCTGAGGTGTCCTTGCAAAGAAAGCCTAACATCCATGGAGTTATATGAATGCTCTCCTGAAATGGTACTGAAAGCAGTTATTAAACTGTGCTGCAATTCATTTCTTCTGGATTACATACGCCACTAGAATGTGTTTCAAGTGACATTATCTGCACTTTTCTTTCGAAAATTGGTTATCCTCTGTAGTGTAGCCAGACATACCTATGCATATGTCCTTGCTCTTCATGTTTGTATACCTGTCTCCATTATTTTCATTCATTCTGAGGATATGTAGGTACTCGGAGGAAATATAATAAGAACACAATTCAGGTCTTACCAGGGTTTCTTTTAAGCATATGTTCTGCTTCTATAGCTGTTATCTGTGAGACTGTGGTGAACACATGGGCACAATGTACAGATGCCCGTTCCATACAGTACCGATGGTAAATCTGTCTCTCTCCTGCTTCCTTGTCAATGTCAAACTGTTAAATAATAAAACAAACAAAAAAGACACCTGCGTGATATGCTTATCAGACTTCTTACCACAAAGAAGGTCTCTTGTGTTAAGCTTGACTTCCCCAGGGAATAAGAATCATGTGACTATGCTGTTGGTTTGTCTTTCTGTTTTTTTGAAACACTTCTCAACTTCAGAGAGTTTGATGGAGCAAAAGAGGTCTCAGTTCCTGCATGTTTGTGAAAAAAAATTGCATCTCTGCAATGGAGGGAGATCTAGATTAATGATCCCATGAGAGGTAAGGATCGGTGCTACTTGGCAACATGTCATGCTGCAACTTGCCTGGGCTTGTTGCAAAATTTGGGCGAGCAGGGAAGTTGCTGTTAACTGAAGGCATAGGGGATAGAAGAAAAAAGGAATGGGGAAGAGAACCTAGGGGCTGGGTAGAAAGGTGGGAATCATGGGTAGGCAAGAGATAAATGGAGCTGTGCTAGAAAGGTAGGATGTAAGAATTCAGTTACAAATCCCAAGGGAACAAAGAAAACAGAAAATGAGATATTTTCTGATACTCAGAGACGTTCTTCCTCAAACTCCACCACCAATATTTGCTTCTGCTTTTACTTCAGTTTGAACTCCATTAATTTCTTGAGGCAGATGTAAGTCAAACTGCTAGACAAAACCATCCTAAATAACAAAGTATTTCTAAATCACCTTTAAACCTTGCAGCTACCCCTTTTTTAACTGAGATTATGTTATCCTGATCAGAACAAAATGCTCAATACCTACTGAGCCCATGCTTAAAGGTTAGAATGTTCAGTAATGATGCCTGCTGCAAAATCGCTACAATGTAGTCTAAAAAAGATTAATGCTAATGGGTGTCAATGATCACAATTAAATTACAATCTTCTTAGTCTTACATGATGTTTCGCTTCTGCGAAAAGAAGTGTTGACCTCCTAAGGTCCACATCACAGGCACCTAATAGACTGTGAGTTACATGGAGAGTGACCATGACTCTCAATGAGCTCTGTCACTATCCCTGCCTAATGCTAGGTCCACAGTCTGATTTTGATTGCATTTGACTCTGTAGCTTCATTGACCATAATAGATTTAACCATTATCATAGGCTAGGCAAACAGCACTTTCTATATTTAGGACTATCTAAACTTTGCTATCACTAGCTGCTTTTAGTGCTTTAGAACAGAGCCAGAAGTAAAGCTATTTAGACTGTGACTTTTCATGCTGAGTATTTGCTTAACATTGGTATAGAACATATTTTTTAAAAATTCAGCAAATGTGAACCATTTAAGGGAACAAGATTTAAGCAAATGATTTTTTATTTTTACTTAGATAGGTATAGATATAGATGTAGATATAGATATCTTACAACTGATTCGCTAAGAAACTTTAGTGCTCCACTGAGCGCTCTAATTTTGCGGTGGTGCTGCACTGCTGGTGCGAAAGTGGCTTCTGCTATATTAGTTGAAAATGCCACCTTAATATGAGCAAAAAAGGAGACTTGAAAAATCTAAACTGAAAAGTTCTAGAGAAACTAGATGCTTTCTTTTAGTATTGATGATCCTACATGACAAGAGTTTCTAGGCTTGCCAAAGAGATTTTTATAACAGCTAAAATATGCTTTACCACATAATATGCTATACATTATGATACTATTTTTCAGTTGTATCATCATACATCATATTTTCCGCATTCACCATGACAATTTTGGTGCATGAAATACAGCCATGTCACAGAAGATCTTTTCCCTAGAACATACATCTGATTTGTCTCAGAAGTTGAATGGCAGAAAAAGCACAGGGCAGGAGGGTAGAGGAAGAGAAAAACAAAGGTGAATTAATTTGACTCCTTAGAGTGCCACAGATCTTTAGCATGATGCTTTGCTTACCCTAAACCAAATCTTTCACATGCAGTTCTTAACTGTGCCTTCCTCCTTTTCTGGGGGACTACCCTGATATCTTTAAGTCTGATCGGTTGAAGTGTTAAGCGTTCACATCTATATCTGAAATCCACTGGACCTATGCTCTGAGCTTATAAAGTACTTGGTACAGTTAACTCCAGTAAAAGCTTCCCTAAGAAAATGTGGATGATGTAGCTACCTCCCCTCATACGACGGGTGGTAAACTAATTAATGTTTCTGGAGCATTCAGATACCATTGATGAATGATGCAAACAGCTCTTAAAGAGAATCACAGAAATGATCTCCAGAGCAGATATCTAAATTACACATCGCAAACAAGGTAGGAAGCTGCCTATGGAACAATAACAAAACCAAAAATTATTATGATTGTTCAACCATTCTGTGTACCAAAGATAAAAAATGGGACAGTTCTTTAGCATGCTGGGCAAACACACAAATAGGATGGGGTACCACTGCACAGTCAAAACAATGCAAGTTTTTTCAAATACATCTGACTTTGCTACCAATTTAAAAATTATTTTTAGTACAACTAGCTGGCCAAACTTTACAAGATTTTTGTTCTCTTTTCTCTTTCTCACCAAGAATGGGGTTTTTTACAACATGTTGTTAAGAACTAAATTTGGGACATATTCACTAACTGTAGATACACATTCCCTCCAACACCACTAGAAGAAAGGTTCATAAAAGGATTGTTCAAAGCACTATGGCTTATTTCTTGTTCGTTTTTATTTCTTTGATTGCATGCAAGCATTTAACACATACACCTTCACGTTTATTTCTTCATTGCTATTCATTTTTTCATCTTCTGGAAATGGGAAATATTTTATTTTGCATATGCTTACATGACTTTTGGCACATTTTTTCAAAAGTACGCAATTCCATGAGCAAGTATAAACTGAGGTCACAGAGTTCTCGCGTTTCATTTACTCTCACTCTCTAACCAGTTTCCTCCACTGATTGGTAAAGAAATTTCTTCACCTTTGATTTCACTCATAGTGTGGAGTAAGAAACTTCATTGTGCACCTCTGAACAGGTTAGACAAGCAACTTCAGACAACAAGTCTTAGACAAGTTGAAGGGCAGGTTAAATGTAACTTAATTGATGAGACAGTGCAGGAGACAAATATAGTCCACACAGTACTGTGCAAAGACAGCTGAGCTTGCTGTGACGGTATTAGCTCCAGAATTAGAGGCAACTTGGGGCATGGCACTGTACTGAGCCAACACGCTGAAATGAAGCAGAACACCAATGCAGCTAGTTTGCTCTTCACCCCCAAACCAATGTTTCTCCTCAGCAATCCACTCTTCTGTCTGAATGCTTGTCTGCCCTAGCTCAGGCACCTGTGAACTATGTGCCACAGCATTCATGTTCAGCAAGGGCAAAGCAAAGTATCTGTGAAGTGCGTCATGCTTACTTCTGTTTGCCGTTATCAGCAAACCGCAACACTAGCAAAGACACAAACGAAAGCTGCATCAAGAGAAAAACAGACCTAACCCAGATTAACTGTTTATAGAATCATTTAGGTTGGAAAATACCCTAAGGATCATAGAGTCCAACCACTTCTTCCCTCAGTGGCTTTTAAAGAATAATGACTTCAATATCCACTTCCCTGTAAATAAGCCACTGCTCCCCGCAATGACCCCCTCCTACTCTGACTGTTAGAAACCACGCAGGTTATTAGAATCTACATGATGGCAAGGATGAGAGGGGAAAACGCCTCACTTACAAGGCCACTCTAAATTCAAACCAAAATAGGAAGATATTCCACAGGCAGAATGCTTTGGAGTAAAACTTGCATTTGCTGGAATGCAATTCTGAGGAAAAATTTCAGTTAATTTCTGTCCTTTCTACGGATCCATGTGACAAGCATAATATTTCATTCACATCTTAAAATTTAGCATGTTAGAGGGCACAGTGGGTAATCACTGAACCTCCCAGCATGACATTCTTGTTAAGATAGCAAAGATGATCTTTAAATGCAAAAAGAGAAGATATGGGATACTGGCATTATCTTTCTCTTGGAAACAGCAAACAGTCACTGAAGTAATTAAAAAAAAAATCAAAATCAAACATTCCTACTCCAAAATGATAAAGACAAATTGCAAAGGATTTACAAAAACACAAGAAGAATGATTTGAAAGTGGAGAAGGAGGAAAGACTATACTAGTTATTTAAATACTTTTCTCAAAGACAGATAAATTATTTTTCACAGTCTGCATACAATCTCTAGATACTGATACCACACTATGCTCTCATAAAGAAAAACAAAAGTATGATGAAAGCCAACGGAAGTTAAACCAAGACAAATTCAAAGTGGAATTAAAATACATAGTTTTGATAATTAATAACTTTGTGACACCTTTGCACAAATAAAATAGATTCCCCCCACCACTTGAACCTTACTTCAAGAGTGGATAATGTTTTTGTAAGTAGCTTCCATCTAAAATAAGAGGTATAGGTTTGATGCATGAATTTTTAACTAAGGATTTTAGGCAGAGAATGAAATGATATCTTCTGGTCTTTAAAATTGGTGGCACGGTCATTCACAGCATGATTCTCCAGTGGAATCAGGAACAGTCGGAGATAGGCCCGAAGTTAAATTCCTTACCTACCAAAAGGTAGAATGTAAAGATCTTCACTGCTAGCTCACTGGTTGCCATTGTATGAATTATGTAACTGACTGTTATTTCGTGCAAATAGAACTTTCATTCTGGTATAGCTCTGCCATGCCAAATAAGACTGAAATTTACACTTCCTGGCTTAAGTCAGATTTCCATTAGCTGCTCTCCTAACAAAGCGGATCAGCTTTGCATAACAGTGAGCTCAGTGAGAGCTGTGACAGTACTGCACAAAGTGGAACAAGAGCTTGTGCTCCTATATTGTCAGCATAAAAGCTCTGGATTATTCATTTTCATGGGATTTTTAGTACTTTTCCTTTTAGACCTCCTGCGGTAGAATTCTGCACCACTCTGCAAACTAGATTCAGCTGCACTTGTATGAGCCAAATGTAAAATGTTGCCAAGTGTTACACATTGGCAGGGCAACCTTACATAAGGAAAAATGCAATTAAGAATAAGATTAATTTTTTGTTTTTCTCTTGAGAGCACTTTTTCTATCATAACTCAAGGTGATTTTTTTAGTAAGAAGTACCAGAGGCTGAAGCCTACAAACTTTTCCATTATGCCAGGCCAGTGGTCCACAAAACCATTTCAGATGGTGACCTCTCAGATCAAATTCCAGGTTAGATCATTTGCCAAAAAGACTGTCCCCAACACAGCTGTCTATTCATCTATGAATTAGCCTGGATCATCGGTGTCTCTCAGTTAATTTATGAAAGGTGTTGGTCTATTTATAACCCCAGAAGGGTGAAATGTGACCAAAAAAACCACTGACCAACAAAGAAAAAAAAAACCTCTAAATAAGTCAGTCCCCTGAAACTATGGGGAAAGCAATAAAAAGTTTATATTCTTGATCTTCAGCTGAGAAATCAGTTCCTCCTGAAGACAAAAAGGATCCACAGGCCCAGAACTTTTTTTCACAGAACTTCCTACATTCTGGATTAGCTTTTTTGGTTCAGTTTATCTTAGCAACAAACACACCCTTACTTTCACCAGTGTAAAAGCTACATTGGACATAGGGACAATGGGAAAAAATACATTGCTGGTTGTACTATTTAGATCTGCAAAACTTCTTAAGCATAGTTAAATCTATGATAATACCTCTGCTGGGAATTAAACTCATAACATACCCTACTTGTTATTGAAATTAGGAAGTGTTGACTTTGGAAGAGTTCAGGCCAGTCACCTGTAGGTAGGGTTAGTAGTCGCTGACCCAGAAGTTTACCCAGGGTTTTTCAGATGCTTAAAAGTAAATAAAAATATCACACACTACCAGTTACCAAGCAAGTCACCTTCCGTTTTGTTTTGTTCTTTGTGTTTTCCCTCCCTTCCTTCCTCCAGAAGAGAGTGATTTAAATATCAATCTAGGAACTAAAACATACACTGAATAGCTGTTATATGGTTATTGCCTCAGGGTTCCTTAGCTCAGACATAGCCCATCTGTTTGTTACATGCTGCTGAGGACACAAGTGTTAATTCTAGTGTTCACTATGCTGCTGTGCACACTATCAAGGCTTTAGCACCCAGGTTTCCACTGGAGAAGAGGCAGCTAAATCTCTCCCAGTCCAGATGCACTAAGTTAAGACTGTAAGAATATAAGAATCGTATAATATCCTACATTAATGTTGTACAAGAACCAGGACTCTGTATCTGATTGAGGCAAAGAGCAAACGGGCCAGGAGTCAGACTTTACAGCCGTTACGACCCTTCTATTTTCCAGAAACCTACAGCTCTAATGTAATAGGTTGACTAGGTTTTCTGTCCCTCAGAAAATGTCCTGTAACAGCTTGCAGGCTGACATGCCCTCATGAAAAAAAGAGTTTTGGCAGCCTACAGGTCCAGCCTCTACATGACTTATGGATTCCATAAAGAATCAAGAATCATAGTGTGGCAACCCTTCACTAAGTCATTCTTAACTTTTCCCCAAAAGACTAGTAAGGCTGAAGGTCAAGTTTTCACAGATCCAGCATTTGTGAGGGCTATCAGAAGACCACATGGAGCCTTCCCTTCCAGATTTATCACCTGACAGGGGCTGGTGACTTCACAGAACCACAGAATGGTAGGGGTTGGAAGGGACCTCTGTGGGTCATCTAGTCCCACCGCCCCTGCCGAAGCAGGGTCATCTACAGCAGGCTGCACAGGACCGCGTCTAGGCGGGTCTTGAGCTCTTTGTGCATAGAAGTGCTACAGAAAATGTCAGCCACCCTTGCACTGCAGAGCCGTTTGCCTGATCATCGATATTGATGTCCACTCCAAATAGTTTGGGACTTGGGCAAAAGTCTTCCCTGGTCTAAAGCTATTGACCTCAGTGCCTCACTTCAGAGCATACACTTGTACCTTCTATACTTGTGCCAATTGGCACCTATTGAGCTTTGCTAGGAAGGTTAATTAAAGTGGTATTTTCCACTGTGGAATCCAGAGACACAAAGAAAATCTCGGTCATACTTTGTATTTTTAACAGAGATCTTTCAATTCATATGTTCTAGTCCTACTTATCAAGAGGGGTGGTTTAACACTGAAGTGGAAGAGTGCTGCACTGTGTGGGCATGTGCACATGCATGCGTGCATGTGTGTGTGCAGAGAAGGCAGGGCTGGTGGACAGTGGAGACAAACCAACGCTCTTCAACACAGCGTCAGCACTAACAGGAAATATTACGCTGAGGAGCAACACACTGGTCACACACACCCAAGGCACTGTGAAAACAGAGAGAGAAATGACTATGAAGATGCCAGGTAATCAGTCATCAAACAATTGTGTCTTGGTTTCGCCTGTGAATCCCATTGTTAAACCCTTTGACACTGCAAAAAAGTACTTGGCCCCAAACAGCTGAGTAGAGCTTTCTCTAGCAGGCGTTCCAAGCCAGCTTTTTGTGGACTGTGTTGGGGACTAGAAAAGGGAACATGAGGTTTCCTCTTATCTCAATAGGAGCTGTGTATGTCTGATTGTCTCTAAGCACAACTGAGCCATCTCTTTCTTTTTGCATTGCAACCATTTTTCTGTGATACCTGATACAGCACATACTAGAGTTGCATCTTTCCTACCCATCTCAGCTGCTGTCCTTAAAGCTGATGGAAATGGTGTTCTAACCACAAAATGCCTACCAAAGTGAGAACTTATTGTCAATTATTATTATGCTTTAAAGGAAGAAAATTATGCAATAGCACTGAAACATGAAAACCAGGTCTTCTATATTGGAGTGGGAGGGGATGACACAGCCTAAAAATACATTGTCTCATCCAAAGATTAAACGTTAGGAAGCCGTGAAGAATCTCCTCCACTGGACAAATTTCTTGTTTGACCTTATTAATATACTACTAGAAGACAGCAACAAGAATAGCCTCTGAAAACTTAGTTATTTATATCATTTAATTAGTGTACTCCAGATCAACCTCTCATGTTTCTCATCTGACTTTTGGGCCAGGTTGACATTTTTACAGCCAAAGGAGCCCTTATTAAGATATCTGACCACTTACTAAAAGTTAATTTTGTCAGGAAGAGCTTTAGCACACTCTAAGTATGTTAAATAGTAGTATAACAGCTTGGCATCATTTCCTCTATTAGCACCTTTAAATGCCAGTCTCTCCACAGAAGACATAAAGCATTAAGGTCTAGAAATCCACAAGTTTCCTCCCTTAAATATTATTTACAGCAGTTTATAATAACATATTAAACTGATACATATATTTCATTCTATATATTTTTAGAATAAAATCTGAATAGAAATTTCTGTATTTATGATGTAGCTGATAGTTACCAATGGGACCTGTGAAGCTTTGCAGAAGGATGGACAGTATCTTATCACATGAAGTTGGCCATGTCATGAGTGAACAGTAAAAATTATATCAATACTGTGAATAGATCATAAATATATTAAAATCTTTAAACCTGCTCAGATGTAATATCATTACTTTTGAGTACACAGACAAGGTGGAGGACCCCAAAGTTATCACAAAGGGAAAAGTTTCCCAGACTAGTTGTAGCTCACCAAGAAAATCAGAATATAAAATAAACCAAATTTTTTTTAGAATTTCCTTTAGAAAAGGAAGGCAAGGCTCTGACATAGTATTTTTACCATGTCTGAAAACAATCAGCTTTCTCTTTGTTTAACTCTAATTTCTCATTTTAAATGTCACTTCCCCCTTCCCCCCCCTTTTTTTCCCCTTTTTTTTCTTTCTTTACTATGGCTTCCTTACTAATAAATAATGCATTAGAATGCAAGGCTGAATGAATAAACTTACTGCTGAAAAGTCCCCATTTTATCAAATGTTAACCCTGAAACTGCACTGGTTTAGTTTTTTCAATCCGTCCAGAGAAAAATAATTCATGTGACTTTAAATCTACATTTTGCATATATACACGTAAGGAGAATATGAGGGAGTAGGAATGGCTAGACTCCTGAGACTTGGGTCTGACAGCATGACTGGGTTATTCATGCTGCCTCATTAATGCGCCTAACAAATTTATCTAATTTAGGAGCCTAGCTTTCCTAGGTGATAGACAGAGACAGATCTGTCAGATGGTAATTTGAGGATGTGTGCCTTACACGGACTGTGAAGAGGCCAGTGTAATTCCACTGATGATACAGGGAGCCTAGGAAGAGATGATACAGGGAGCCTAGGAAGAGTAACTACCTATGTTAGTTACCTCATATCGGGCAGAGAGAACTCCCCCTAACACTTCCATGCTGCGACATTTATGCATATGAGTAAACACGTAGAGACAGTCTTTTATTCTTAGCATATTCAGTAGATTCAACGTTTGTCTTTAACAAAAAAAAAAAAAGAGGAGTAAGGTGAATGACTGTTTCTCTTGGAGTACAAGGGAATGGCAATCTATTCTGTGCTTCTGAATAAGGCCAGTGGCACACTATTGCTTGGGCCTTGTCTTTGGAAGACACTGTTCCACAGTGTGTCAAATTTCAAACAGCCAACGGAAAATTGCCGAATAATTTTCGTCATTGATTTTAGCCAAGGAAATGCATAGACAGTGAACAGGGCACTTGTTTTAGCCTTTCAGCTACCTCTACCCTCCCTGAGCTCAGTTTGTGTGTAACCATATTAGAAATCTCAGATCATGTAACGTACCTCTGCTGAAGGCAGTACTAAAGACATCTGTGTCCTTGAAATGTTGGTTTCTGTTATGCTTTGAGTGGAAAGAGAACAATGAAACCCAAAACCACTAGATAGTTTACAAAAATTTCAAGAAAAACACGTGGGTCTTTTGAACTCAGAAAATGCTTCCTACACTTGCCAGTTACAAACTAAACTAACTTCAAAGGCTAAGACTAACTTGCAAGGCTTGAAAGTAGCAGGTCTTATTATGACTTGCAAGAATTAAGAAGTAGGCTGGGGAAAGAAAAAACACATTTAATGGAATTCCAGGGTAATTTCATCAAGAGGAGGGATATTTGCTATTTTTTCTACTGCCTTTCATTAAGAGTGCTGTGAGGCTGCACCTAAAGTGTTAGATGATGACTACAGCTGAACAGGTTTTACATTCACTGGTTACTCATGCTCCTAACAGTAACTCCGAAACCATAGCAATCAACACAAGCAATGGATGCCTTTCATGAACACAAAAGGGAAGATTCTCGAGGATATTTGACTTGCAGTGCAGTCTGGGCCCATAACTCTCCTCTTGCTTTTGAAAAATCATAGAATCATAGAATCACAGAATGGTAAGGGTTGGAAGGGACCTCAAAGATCATCTGGTTCCAACCCCTCTGCCATGAGCAGGGATATCTTCCACTAAACCAGGGTGCTCAGAGCTCCATCCAACCTGGCCCTGAACACTTCCAGGGAGGGGGCAGCCACAGTTTATCTGGGCAACCTCTGCCAGTGTTTCACCAC
>Ga0065711_1004424_pt1 | contig 23614 bp, 16 predicted proteins | sample Hoacrofraction12_FD_59098 | JGI IMG/M metagenome (GOLD analysis project Ga0065711, IMG submission 59098) | Hoatzin crop microbial communities from Cojedes, Venezuela - Epithelial fraction 12 v2 (version 2) | ecosystem: Host-associated > Birds > Digestive system > Esophagus > Crop | place...
AAAAAAAAAAAAAAAAAAAAAAGAAAAGAGTAGGATCAAGGGTTTTTTAGCTTCTTCATTAAATGGAAGGAAATAGATCATATACAAAATGCATGAACTGGGAGCGACAGAGATGAATAATGTATCCGTTACTTGTTTGCATAATGGAGTTATTTGATCTACTTTGACTTCTCGGGCAGAGGAAAAGCAAAAAGTAATGGCTTTCCCACCTTCTTCCAAGTAAGTCCTCAGCAACTTCTGTTCTCCTAAAGGCCACAGGATGCTGTAGAATACTAATAAACTTCCAGCATTTGTGGGGACATCTGTAAAATAGCATATCAGATTTTGCCACCTGCATTGGGAAGATACAATCACTGGGCATCTGCCTGATGCATTTGTGCTCAGATGGCAAGAAGAGAAAATTTGCATGGGGGAGTAAAGAATGAAAGTATTTCAGACAGGTTATTTTAATGTATTTAGGGTCTTTTTACCCTAAATAAACAACCCATACTCTTGTGAGCTTTTAATACATTAGTTTCTCCCTGAATAAGCATTTTAGAAAGCTCTGAAAACTTCTAAATGCTGTCAAAAGCCTCTGAATCAAAAGGCCATCTGATAAGGTTAAGTCATTTGTAGGGCAAAGTTCTGCAGTGAGAAGTCCAGTCCTAAACTGAAGTCAACAGTAGCACTGTTCCATGAGGAGCGAAGTTGAACATCTCCAGGACCTACACCAGACCAGCTTCCGTTGACTTGACATGCAGTAGCCATCCTTGTGCAGGTAACACAAGGCACTGCCAACTCCTATGGTCTTAGTGCAACTTTTATACAACTGCAATGATTTTAAGGCTACAGGTCTTCGAGCTCCTGCAATTAGATCTCTCCAAACCCTTTTATGTTCCAGTGTGTGAACCAAAAGTATTTAGCCCAGATTGGCTTGAAATCATTTGTGGGCTGTGGAGGGCTAAAGGAGGATGTGGATTTTGTTGCTGAAAAAAAGCATTCCCAATTTGCACCAGCACCCCAGGATAAATAAATTGTGTTACTTTTGTTTGAAACACCAAAAATGAAAGCAAAGCACTATCCACAAAAAACAATCAGAAAGATTGTTATGTCTGGGATTTTTTGTTTGGCTTGGGTTTGGTTTTTGTAAAATCTTTTAAACTACACTTGAAAGGATGTCATTCACCTCAAACCCAACAGACACGCTTCCTCTGTGGCTCTTCTGCAGTAATATTCTGCTACGACATTCTGCAGAGGGGAAGGGATTTTCAGCTTCTCAAATAGAGTTACTCCACTTTTATATAAAGTAACATAGTATTCATGCAGAAACGTGTCAGGAATACAAAGGCACTTCTGAACAGGGAAAGACCCTTTTTGGTAAGAGGAATTTCCTCTGAAATTGCAACCATTTTTTCTACCCACACTCACTCACTTCGGTACCACTTTCTTTCTGCAAATCCCTACACAATACTTGTTCTGAGAACTATTCCCTCTATTTTTTTTTTTTTTTAAGAATACTGTTAAAATCAATGCACAGAGATAAAAAATAGTTTCCAATGTTTTCCAATTCAACGTGCCCTTAAGACAAATTATCTTGTACTCTGAGTAACAATGCCAAGTCTATGCACTAAGAGCAGTTTTTTGCATTCTTTTAGACTTATGCAGTTAATTCCTTGCTCCTAGCATCTTCATTCATGAACACTAAGATTTATGACTTAGTAGTATGAACCTTTACAGCCAAACATCAGCGAGAAAGGAGTAAAACAAGACAGAACTCTTCAACCATAGCAAATTTTTTGTCCTCATTTCATCCCACAATGGAAGTTAACAGTTCCCAAATGCCTGCAGTCCTTCAAATCATGCTTAAAGTCAGTACCAGATCCCTCAGGAGATTTGGTCCAGAAGCTGAAAAGGACTTCCTGGTCTGTTCAAACTGTTACCATGGCTCTTACGTAGGATTTTAGGATGTGGGCAAATATGGTGTACTTCAAAACCTTGAGATCACCTGTGGACAAGCTAACTTTATAGGTGGTTATTGTCATCTCTATGGGAATAGCTTCTTGCTCTGCTTTTTCTAAAAATTGCTTAGGAATCCTTGTCTCCTGTAATGGCAGAACTATACACCTACTGCGTAAAAAATGTCTTCTTACAGAACAGCTTTGGCATTACTTTTATCCTGGATAACCTACCATTAACATTAAAATCTGCAATTTTCCAATAAAAAAAACCATGCCTGATAGAAATTTATATACAAGAGAAGTCAAATTTAGAGTCTAAAATATAACGTAAGGTAGAACTAAGTTATAACAGCTTCCTACATGGTGCTCTACTGAACAAAAATGGTTCACTTACCTTAATGAAAACAATTAAATTAATAGGACTGTATTTTTCTCAGTATTTACATATGTAAAATTTAATAAAATGTGTTTTTTCCCCCACCTGATTTGTTTAGTTAATATCCTCACTGTGCTCTCTCTAATAACTGCATCCTCAAGTAAGAGGGTCCTGTTACTTATCTTTCATTACACTACTATTTTTTTCAACTAAGAAGCTTGCTGATCTCTTTTCCACCTTACTTCTCATACCTAAAAGCACTTTTTATTTTATCAATAGAGTATTGTTGTAGTTTTTAAGTTCTAGGAGAAAAAAAAAATAACTAAGTAAGGATCTTCTCATTGTGACCTAGAAGATGTTGAGCTGTGTTTTACAAAGCAATAGCACATAGCAAGGTGCACTGGCAATATGGCAATACCACATGGCTCCTCTGTCAGAGCTCACTTGGGTGCACTGACAAACACGGTATTAATGCTTTAATCACTTCAAACGTGACTGTATATAGCCAAATACAACTCCGCTTTTAAATTACTGTCTTTATACAATAACTAACTTAATGGCATGACTTTCAGCGACAGAGGTTGACAAAGTAGTTCAACAAACCTCAACTTTAGTCATTATGAATATTTGCAGTGCAAGTCATAATAAAGAGCAGTTTGCTTCCAAGATTCCTATCCAGCATCCCTGACTTCCTACCCAGCATGAGGAAAGGGATCATCCAAAATTGCCCAGCCAGGTCTAAATCCATCTCACCATTGTTAATTTTCACTACAGAGACAAGCTTAATAGGAATTAGACTCTTAACTGTCCACCAAGTTAACAAGTCTGAGGAAGATGTATGAAGGGAAAAAAGAAAGTTTCTTCTATCACTGCTCTATTTTTGTTTGGCTGTGCTAAGAAGAGTTTTCATATATATCAGCTGAACTGGTTCAAAACAGCTGCTGATTCGGCAAGCCAGACGCTGCCATTTCTGCATTCTCACCCCCGACAGGAGAGGCAGAGAGCTTTGCGGTACCCACCTGCAGCCACTCGCCCTGCGCAGCCCTGGGAACGCACCAGCCTTTGCTCCACAGTCCAGCAAGTAGGACTTTTACAGCAACCACATCAACTCCTGTCTTCTTCAAATTCATTATAGAGTAGTAAAATTTTAAGTTTTAAAGAAGTTTTGGAGTTTTTGCACATGCATTATGCTGTTAATGGCAAAAACTTCACAAGTGTGAGTGGCTGAAGCAAGAAGGAAACCAACTCTGAAGCAGAAAGCTCTCTAACGAGGTTAGGTGAAATAAAATTGGACTGGACTGTTGTGTAACTGTCTGGGTTTGGAAGAGACTCAGTCAATTTAGTTTAGAATAGACCTCCAAGAGGGGAAGACACTTGCTATACTTCAAAAACCCTCAGCGACTTAAAGAGTAACACAGGTACGTATGATGAAATGATTCAGCACTTCTGTGACTTTATCGACTATAACTTAAGCCAAAGGGGAGTATTAGATAACGTAATCTGACCAACTATATAACACAGACCACACCGCTTCAATCAAAACACCTCTGCCCAGATCCCAACAGCATATGAATGGCTAATAAGTCTTCCAGAAAGGCATCTGGTCTGCATTTGAAAACCAGAGCGAGAAGAGGTTGGGCCCTATTTGGATTTGATTTTCCTGGTTAACAGTGCAAAAAGCATCAGCCTACAACGCATTTGCGCTCACAGTCATCAGGGCAAAATAAACACCACAAACAAATGCATAATTAAGCCTTCACCCCCCCACCCTCCTCTGTGGCCCGGCTATAGGACAGCAGAAGGGACTTCACGTGGACTGGAGCAGAGGAAGGCCCAAGTCCAAGGGAGGGTGTAGCACTTTGCCGCTCCCCACACGCCTCAGCACTCGCACACTTGTACGATACAGAAGTTTCTGCCAGTGGCAAAACTCACTCCAGCCCAAAGCATTCCAGCATATTTACTGGAGGTGCTATATAAGCTGGTAAGAAAACAAAAATAATATGAAGAGAACAACAGAAGATATCAGAAATATAGTTAGGAAGAAAAGTTGAAACGCCAAAGCATTTCACTGGACTGTCTGTCTAGAGAGGAGAAAACCAAAATCAGATTTACGGCAAAGAGTTGCACACAAACAGTTTCATTTACATCTGCATACTTCCCAAAAGCAGGAACACAATCTAAAACCAAGGCTAGGCTAAGCTAGAGACTCCCTTTAAAATAAGACTGCAGGCTCAAGAGCGCAAATTTATATAGTTGTTCAGGATTGGTTTTTTTCCAAAAAAGCAAAGTGTGGTATTTTGTGGGAGAAGATGGTAAAAGGAAAACTGTTTGATTATCCCAATTATGACACTGTATCAAAAGGTGAAAATAATTATCGGTAACATCCAAGCACGCCAAAAAGCCCCAGGGTCTCACTGTATCAGGTGGCAGACAGAGTCAGATTTCGCCTCCGTTCAGATAAATTGCCAGTGAAAGAAAACATTAAAAACACATCACTACAGTGGTGGCTATCAATACAAAGCTGTTTCTTGAAAGGTAAAATACGACCACTGTGATGTCTATAGTCATTTCAAAAATGAAGGGAAATGCCGCTAGTAAGGTAAGTGGTAATTTTATTTCAGAAAATACAAGGCTTCTCCTTTCCAAAAGAGGAAGCAGAAAAGAAAGACTTTTTTTAACCTGCACAGAGGTGCTCCAGAAGTCAGAATGAATGCCTGCCAGAAACCGGTCTGACCTCAACAAATTGGACCACATCCACAGAGCTACACTTACTAGGAGCACGCTGCTTGTACTGATGGTTAAATTGAACAAGAAGATCAATAGTACCCGAGAAGGTGGTAAAGGGAGAATGATCCACTGAAGGGTGAGCTGATTAGCCATTGTTGCAAGAGGGAAGAACACATCCCATTTGCTTTCATTCTGCCTCCAAGATCTAAAATACCTTGCTTACAGAGGATACTCAAAAAAGCTGGTCATAGAACAAGGCACAACAGGGGCTCTGAGGGCCAGCACAACAGGTGAGCAGCTCCGCTCATCTTTGCGGAGATCACAGATTACTGTCTCTGTTCTTCATGATCAAACAAGGATTAAAATCATATTAGTGAGAACTGTCTGCAATGCTCCGACTGAAACACCAGCTCCTACTGTAAAAGTACTCTTATGAATCATACGGCTATGGAACATCTGAATGGATAACTATAAACATATTCACAACTGCAACCCCAAAGTTATTTGGGACTTAAGGCAAGAAATAGGGGGGGGGGACACACCAAGGTCTGTTCCCTGTAACAGTGTTTGTATCTTTGCAGAAAACAAATGGAATGGAATCAGAGCATAGACAAAGTCAAATGTTTGACATTTGCAACCACAAAGTGAGACATTATTTCACCGTAAGTGTTAATGTTAATAGGGTAATTCTTGTCACGTAACTCCTACTAAGAAGTAAGCATTCAGCTGTTGTACAGAATTTATCCTTTTCAAGCCCTCCTCTTCTTCCACCACTCTCTTCTCAACAGCACATTGAAGCTTGCAGCTCTAGTTTAAGGGGAGCCTTCCATGGCCGTAGGATCCCACTGACATACACGGTGCTTCACATATGCACCAACTTTGCCTTCTTTTATACATCTGCGAGACATGGCAATCCTTTCTCGTGTAACATATACATATGTTTAAACACAGAATTCACTCAAGGGCTACGGAAAATTCAGAGAGAAGTGAAGACTTAAAAAAATCAATGCATCTTTTAATTATTCCAGGTGTTCCAATATTCTTACCATTTAGTAGTGTAATAACAAAGATATACAAATAGATAAAATACTTTTCTATTTCGTGCAGTACAATACAATGACAAAAATGAAAAATGTGACTCCTTATAATCATGTAATCACTGAAGAAAATATTTTTAGGTTACACTTGCAACAAAAATGACTGTTATAATGTATCATTTTTGTTAAGCAATGTTAGAAAGCAGCTAGAATAATCCACGGACGCATAATCAAATTCAGCTCTCAATCACCTATGGAAATGAAACGTAACTGAAATACGCATTAAACTTGTAAAAATAATCTTCTTTAAGTGGCTTAGTGAGTAATACTTCATAAAACTAGCTTCTTGTAATTACACAGACTATGTAGCAATAAAGCGGTCCCTTAGAAAGCAAACATTATTATGGAGTCCTATCCTGCAAGAAACTCTCAAACTTCAAAAATCAAACTTCATTCCATTACCAAGGAAAAAAAAAAAAAAAAAATCGGTCTGGGAGTTTTTTTACAAATGTATTCCAGAAGATTTACAGCAGGATGACCGGAGCATTTTATTTAGACATTTATTTCAAACCAGCATTCTATTAGTTCTCCATATAAAAATTCTGTATAATTGAACAACGAAGAAATGCCTCCTTCAGCTAGTGTAATGCAGTATTTACTTTTAAATGCTCTAAAACAATATGAATTCAGCAGTTTAAGCTCTACAGAGCAAATGTGTGCTCTCACACACTTAAAACCAATTTGTGTCTTGTACATATTAGAATATAAAGATGTTTTATCACGTCTTGCAAAAGTTCACAAGTTCTGGAGTGCTGTGTTATTTTAATTTCTTTCTTGGGAGACATACATACTGTTTGGTTGAGCTAAAAACCACAATGACTATCTAACAACATAAGATAGATATTATTAGTGATGGAACTGGACAAACAGTATCAGAAGTTTCTAAACTTTTCAAGAGGAAAAAAGGACATGTTTTTGGTGGGGCTTTGACTGTTAGATAGGTTTCCAGAATTGCTCAAACTGTTATCACCAACCTGTTTTCAGTTACCATAACAAAGGACTTTCTCAAAATGTCGTCTTTTCATTTTTTCCCCATAAGAAAGGATTAAAACTAATGCACCTTTTTAATCAAGTTTTATCAGTCTTTCAAATCATACAGTTTCCTAGAGCAGCTCCCTGAAATATATATTTTCATATTTCCAAATTATTACTTTTTAAAAATGTTAATTCAGGAAAACGCCCTGCTGGTGTTGGTTTCACTCTATTTCACGATGAACAGTACCAAAACATCATCATTTCAAACAAGCCAATAATAATTTAGTGAACAGCCCTAGGAGTTCTCCTCTCTCTCTAGGATGGTATCCTATACATTGTAGACTAATTTGCTCTCTTTAGAAAACTCACATTTTGTAATACAGCGTATGTTATCCAAATAAAACCCACTACCATATCTATATCACAGATCTTCCCCCCTTCCAAAGCTTTAACCATTAGATACTTGGATAATATATATGAAGGCATAAAAATATTTCAACTCTAGCCCAAGCAGCAAGCCAGTATCATCATTCAAAATCTTAGCGTAATCTCTACTAAATCAGCTTCTGAAGTACTGAAAGCAGATATGTTTGCAGCTGATAACTAAAAAATATGAATCTGAATATACTTACTCCATTTCTTCTATTGCAGTAGGAGAAAGAAGCATTGAACTTGTTATAGAAAAAGTATCTGAAGTAAACGATGTCTTAAAAAACTCACATGCACATTCTTCAGACACTTATGAGAAGTTTAAAAGAAACAACTGGTGAGCAAAAGCAGTTGGCAATAGAAGAGAATCGTGACATAAGTGTGAATAAAACAGTGGAAACAAAGCTCAAAATGGATACCGTATTCTCCAGATATAAATCAGACAGGAAAAACGAATTGTGTGAAAGATGAAAGAAGAGCTGGCCACAGAATCACACAGCAGGCAGGCTGGAAGGCACCTCTGGAGATTATCCAGTCCCAACCCTGCTCAGAGCAGGCTCAGATAGAAGGTTCCGAGTATCTCCAACAACGGAGATTCCACCATATCTCTGTCTCTGGGCAACCTGTTCTAGTGTCTGACTACCCTCACAGTGTAAAAAGAAAAAAAGAGAAGAAGTTTTCTTCTTCTATTTCAGTTTGTGCCCTTTGCCTCTTGTCCTGTCACTGACTACCCCTGAGAAGAGTCTGGCTCTCTCTCCCTCAGTCCCAGCTCGCTCAGCCTCTCCTTGTTCAACAGGTGCTCCAAACCCTTAATCATTTTGGTGGTCCTTTGCTGGTCCCACCGTAGTACATCCATGTCTCTTGCACTGGAGAGCCCAGAACTGGACTCAGTACTCCAGATGCCGCCTCACCAGGCTGGGTGAAGAAGGATCACCTCCCTTGACCAGCTTGCAACGCTCCGCCTAACGCAGCCCAGGAGGCTGTCAGCTGCCTTAGTGCAAGGGCACTTTGCTGGCATGTGGTCAACCTGGTGTCCACCAGCCCCACGCAAGCCTCTTCTGCAAAACCACGTTCCAGCCATTCAGCCCCACAGCCTGTACACCAGCACCCCGGGGTTAGGTGCAAGACAAGGAGCAGCACTTCCCCAGCCTCTGTCACGTCTCATCACAGAACAGTTCCAGCAGAACACCTACGTGCAAATGACCAAGTCATTCACAGTTCCCTATTTATAGGCATGCATGCGTATGCATTTAGATGATGTCCATACGTATACACACATATACACAGATTAGTGGTAAATAAATGTGTATATAAATACACACACAAAAAAATATTTGAGGGTTGCAAATGATTCAATTTATCAGCTATAAAGAAAGCTCAGTTTGCTTCTCAGGTCAGGTCAACCTAGCTAGCTTTATTTTCAAATGTAAGAGTAAGACCATAACTGTTTTGGATGAAAGTTACAGGACTCACTTCGCCTAAATTAGAACGCATAGTTATACTGCTCCATGGATATTTTTTTCCATAGCCAACCATATTTGAAAGATGAAACAATTAACAGAATGATTAGATGGAATTGGTGGTGTAAAAAAAAGTAACTACTACTACTACTGCCTGAGGAAGCAAACAGCTAAGCATGCAAGTCAGGAACAGAGTCTGCACAGTTCATAGGAAGCTGGTGTCCTTTGCAATGGCAGCAAGCACAACAACAGTGTGTTCATCTAAGAGCAGGTGGGTGGCTTCATTCTTGACCAGAATGCTATCACAAACCCAGATCACTAAGAAAACTATGGAGCTGGTCAGACACTGGTTTCAAAAACGTATCAGGATGCTTAACTCTCCCTGGCAGTATCTGAAGCTTTGGGTGGACGCATGCTGTAATGCACCCTAAAACCCCACTCTGAAGATGATCCAGCCTGGGCCCTGCCTGGAGCACACCAGGATTCCCGTTCAGCTCACATGCTTGGCGTACTGTTCTGCAGAAACCAAACTGTGAAGAGGCTAATTTGCACACCTGGAGATCACACCTCAATTTGAGTCTTGAGTCAGGGTGTCTATCAGTTTAGAGATAATCACTTTGCCTCTGCATCCCAGTTGTAAGACGGGAGTAATAATCTTTACATGATCTCACAAGATATGGGAGTACGCGTGTTTCTTTCAAGATAAACGTATCAAATCTCACACAGGATGGACCAGATGCTTTGATACCGAAATGCTGTGTATTTATCTAATTGCATAGATCTAATTGTGTTCAATAGTACTAGAGAAATTTTCTAGATGTTGTACAGTTCTCTGAATGTAGTGATAACAAATGAGAAGCCGGAATAAAGCTGTGCTCTCTTTATGCCTACATCTGATACAGCTACTGCCACTTCACCTCTGGGAAAGGTAACTCACAGCCAGCCCGCCAAAGGAGAACGGTCCAGCGCAGCTACAGACCCCAGTCTTCTGGCTGCAAGCTCTTCTGTGGCTCCCAATAGACCAGGATCTTCTGTCTCTCACCCAGCCACAGACAGACAGTTTCTCATTCTCTCTCCATGGAGGAGCTGTTCTCTGCACCTGCCTCCCTCTGTGACTTCCCCTTTGCTCCCACCAGGTATATTTTGTCCACGTCCCCCCAGCTAAGTACACTTGTGGGCCTCCACCTCTTTGCTTCCCAAAAGCAATGGGGAGACCCACCAGTTCAGCTAATTGGCATCGCCTAGTACGATGCTCTGTCCAGGAGAAAGATCTGAAAGAACTGGTAATTGAGGCAATGCTGTCATCGCCTCTCAACTGCAAAAGAAATCAAATATCTCCCTGCTATCTTCATTTTTGTCATGCAGCTTCATTCAACCAATCACCTACTGCTTTTCACTTTTTAACTCTGAGAGAAGGAAAACAGCAGCAAATAGAACTGGCCTGGATGAATTTAAATGCTCAAGTTAACACTGCTAACTAGGATGAAAGGAATTGTGGCAAAGGTATTCTTCTTCTGAAGAAAACACTTATAACCAAGACTAGCTCCTGCAAAACACAGAGTCATTTAAATTTTATTCAAAAAAGGCAAAGACACTGTAGCTAAGCAACCTGACTCTTCCTTAAACTGAAGGTTGGTTTTCACAGCACCTTGTTTATCACTGAAAGCTCTGACAAACTTCCACCTTATTTTATGTAATCATGTCTGGGGGAGTGCCAGATTAGTTCTGGTATACTGTTGCAAAGGGACTTTTCCCATGAATGCAGATGATGCAAAGTTATTCTTAAAATAGCATCCAAAATGTTCTCTGTCTCTACTGCATGCTCTTCAAATACACTGAGTTGCGTGAGCAGCCATCAGTCTGAGAGAACAGATATGCTTTTCTGCTTTTGGATCCAAGAAGTGCTGGCTATGTTTTCTTTACCTGTGTACTGACCCAAGCCGCACCCCGTTCTGTCTTAGATTGTCCCTTTAGCCCAGGATTTGATACAGCATTTAGTATTTGTATTCTACCACTAAATACCTTGTTTTCTTCTAAGAGGAGATAGATCCTGACATATACTTTCTACCCTGGTCTGGGTACTTCTCTTGCCCTATCTTGGATGCAATCTGTAGCTCTGAGGATGATGATCATTTCCAAATCAGAAGTTAACTATATTCCATAAACCCTGTTCACCCAGACTGAATGGAATAGCTTTCTTTTCAAAATCTTCTCATTCTGACTGCATTTTTCGTAATGGATAAGACAGAAAATTTATGCAAGTAATAAGCAAAACCAATGATACTGGATATGACCCACTGGGTTATGACTTTGCATGCTAATCTGTCATGCTTCCCCTCCCACAGAGTATGTTATTAATAGCCTTTTCCCATTTTGACAAGGGCACTGGAAAGCATCTGTTTGAAAAACATGGAAAGCACTAGGTTTTTTTACCTCTCTTGCAACTCAGTCTCCATTACAATTTCATTTTTAATCAGCCCCTGCCTCCCCCTTTTTCATTTGGTTGTCTGCAACACAATGTACAGTATAATAAAACATGATGGTCCCAAATGTTTTGCTGAACAATAGAAAAAAGATTTTGGCTGTACTGCTCATTTGTTTTCCTTTAATTGGTTTTGTGTTTGTGCAGAATAAATACACACACAGTAGGCCTATGCATCTTTCTACAAACACAGATATACACACACCATATACAGACAGCAATGCAGCTTTTTTGTTTACTCTGCCTCTCTCGTTCCCTCTAGATATTTTTGCACGCTGTCATTTGTGGAATACTGTTGAAACCCAAAGGGATGTCAGCTGAGCCTGCCTTGCATTGCAAGCTGTTGGCAGTCTCATTAAGGATGGGGGAACAGCGTGGAGCCCGCTGACATATTTCATAGGCTGATGCTGCTGGTCGGAAGCATTCGGCCGAGCTCTACGAGCTCTACCGGCCGATTCCTTCAGATGCTTCTCAGCCTTCATTTCATTGTTGGTGTCTCAACAAGGACTCTAAAGTTGTTACTGAAAGTGCCAGCAGCTGCTACCAGCACCTATGGGGAAGGAATCTGATATATTAAAAGAAAAAGCTTCAAAAGTTTCAAACAGGGTAAAAATACATGTTTTCTTAGCCAGCCTTGCCTGTTCAATGAGATTACTTTTTTGATTTGTTATTGGCTGTTTTTTCTATGTTCACTAATTTCAGAATTATCTGCATCATTTTGCTCTCTACCCAATTCATTTCCATTATTTGTAACCCTGCAGATATTACCCACCTCATCTATTGCAGCCCCACAGAATCCAAATCTCTCATCTGCGTGTATTTTCAGGGAAACTGTTGCCTGTTTGGGTGTCAAGGTAGAGGGCAGGAATAAGAATGTATCTCTGTGTTTCACCATGAGTTGTCCCTTCTTCCTCCAGGTCAAGGAAAGAACACCTGGCCATCAGACTCTTTTTGGCCAATACAATTAAAAAAAACAGAAAAATCACAACTGAAACAGACTTTAACCGCTGGTCACTGCTGCAGCATGGCTCTCCTGTGTAAAGTCTCACCTAACTTCATGCCTAACTGGACTGGGCAGTTTTCAGTCATTCCAAGGTTCGTCTAGGCTGCTATGAAATCAGGGACACATGGGTCCTGTACACAAAAGAGAACAACTCAGGGAAAAATATGACTATATAAAGGAATTTAGGTAGTCAAATTAAATATGGGGAATCTAGAATTTCCAGTGTTTGCTTATGTTTTGTATTCAATTTCAGGGCACCATACATAAAGCAAGATATTTAACAGTCACCAACGCACCTACTGAGGAATGCCTAAATCTAAGGACAGATGGCACTTAGAGGAGGAATAGTATGTCTAAGCATTTTGTTTATTTGAGTTGTAATATTTTTTAATTCCCAACTACACACTATTTTTCTTTAAGCAAGGACTAGCACTACAACTGTTAGTCAGGTTACTCTTGACGACCTTCCAAAGCCAAATCCCAATGTCACAGTTACCATCATCTCCTAGTGATTCTGTGCCAGAGCATGTGAAGGCAGCACAGTACGTTCAACAACAATCTCTATTTTCTGGTAAAAGTTGGGTCCTATGTATTCCTTCCTTTTTTCTGTCTAGCACATACAGATCACTGGCTCACCATATGTAATGCACCTCCATCTCCCTCCTTTCAATTAATTTTTATTTAAAAGATAAACACTTCAAAAGAGCACAGAAAGTAAGAAAATTTGTCTGTGATGTGTCTAGTAGATTTTAGCCACTATAAAATTAGCTGCAATATAAGACAAAGTAAAGAAGCATTTTGGTAAGCCATAAGTGGCTTTTTTTCCTCCTCTTGTCTCCTTAAGACACTCCCTTTCCCTTCTCTGTCACTTGCTATATTTTCACAGTGTTAGGGAAGAGCGGAGTTGTATCTCTGAAATACTGAGCTTTATGCCTTAGATTTAACGGCACTAGTAGCCCGGCCATATAATATGGGCTATGCAGTAAACACTTTCAGAGCCAAATCAGAAATTCACTACAGCAAAGGTTTACCAGTCTGCGGAAAGGCTATGCTGCACTAAATACTCAAGTCACCTAACAAAACTATAGAGAGGAAGAAGGGTTTAAGCTAAGAAGAACTGGAAATACGGAGATGTCCATTCTCTTCCTTACTCTGCTGGAGACAGACTTTGTTATCTGGTGCAGAGCATTCCAGCATCAGCAGGTATTTATGTATCTGCCTCTGTGAGGGTAAAAGAGAGGATGGGGAATATCATTTCATTAGCATTTATAAGGCAAACTATGGGGAAAGCATCGTTGCGCAACTGTGTAATTTACCCTTTAGCCATGGGCCAGATTCCACTGAAACAAAGTGTGAAAAGCAGCATGTGGGACCTCTTGTAAAGAAAGAGCAGAAGCCCCCATCAGACTGAACTCTCCTGAACTGGTGACCACGGGGTAAAAGGAGGGAAAGCTTCTCTACAGATTGTTGCCAGCAACTCCCCATCCCCAGGGTCACGGTTATCAAGCAAGGAGTCTCATCCTCCTTAGGCACAATAAGGAAAGAGACACTCCCTGCTTGGAAGTTCCATTTTGGGTAAGGTTTGTATTACCTACAAATCCTTCTCATAGCCTTGTTGATTTAACACTAATAAGTGCTGAGGAGAATGAAGAACAGCTAGCAGGTTTTTGCTCTACATACAAACTGAAAAGACATTCATGAAGTGGCATTCATCTCCTTACTCATGTTATTGACACCTTAAGGCGTGAGCATGAGCCAGTCTCACATATTCAGCATCACTCATTAAAGAACTTCTGCCCTAGAAAGTATATTTTAATTCCTTTTTGCATCACAGGAACTCACTTATGGACTACAGCATCACAGNTGGCCTATTAAAACAAAAACATGCAATTGTCCAGTATGAAAAACAAAACATCCTTTGTAACATCAGCAAACACAGTGCTTCCTATTGTCAAAACGGCACAAAGCAGCTCTGGTTTTATACTGATATATCAGGTTGGATTCAACAGTAGCAAAAGTGCTGTATAGAAAAAGGTTATTGAAAACTACGTAGAGCAATCTTTGTTAGCTACTAAAAGAACAAGGAAAACAGTATGCAGAATAAACAGGGACGGGGAAAAAAAGAAACAGAAACAACCGTGCAAGTGAGGGTGGTAAATAAAAGCTCTGCAAAGAAACCTACTTCAGCACAGCCAGCTTTACAACAACACACCGCAGAATCCCAACAGCAAGAACTGATCTGTAATATACATTTTAAGTAAAAGAAATGGCATTCTCTCCTTCAGCAGACAGGAAACACCCACCACCCTCCCAGCAGGAGAGTGAAGCCCAGCATGCCAAGAACCCAGTGCTGGCTCAAAGCTGGTGGAGACAATGTCTCTGCATCCATGGTCCATGACACTGACCTCGGTTCCTCATGCACAGTAAAAGACCAAATCATAGAGGTGAGATTTTCCAGTTTGCCCACCAAGACACTAAAGACTGGGGAATTAAAATGTTTTTTGCAAGTCAGAAAAGCTTTCTGTAACCCTCAAGGTCTTTCATGCAGAAATTCATTCTGTACTCTGTTTCCTAAATGACACTCCACTTGCTCATGTGCAGTAATAAAAAGGAAGGTAGATTTTACTGAATGTCATATTCATGAAGAAAACCCCTTTTCATAATCAGAGAGAATTCCACAGAGAAGTAAAAACTACTTTCTACTCCCATGAAAATGAATTGTGAAGAGTGAAAAAAAATCCTTTTATTTCCCCCCCTTCTCCAACAAATTGTTCCAGAGAGAGTAGGTTTTTGCATTGTTCTCTCCAGGACACACTCTTAAGGACAGATTTGGAAGGGAAGTGTAATTGTGGAATTATATCCAGTTTGGTTTGACTCGGATTCTGTTTTCCTATATATTAAGAATAAAGAGCATGATTCAGAGCCCATTACAGCAAATGGGATGTGAATCAGACCAACTGTGCACTAAAGCCTGCCATTGATCTTTCTTCTTTATTTCCATTTTACTTTTGCCTTGTTTTTTTCCTAGTCTTTGCATGGGGGAGGGGGTTCCCCCCCCTCCTTTTCTTATTTGTTGCAGAAAGAGATACAACTTACAATCCCACCCCTCTGCTGACAATTTTGCCCACAAGACATTAGGAAAATGACGAGCACTTGCCAAAATACATATTCACACTCAGGATAATTAGCACATTACAAAACAAGGTTCACCAGATCTCATGGGAAACAATATTTTCTTCTAGGAAGAAACATGGTACTTTAAAAAAGTGTTCCCTTGAATTCAGAAGTCAAAGAGTAATTGACAAAGGAAAAAAAAATTCTTTTCCATTTGCAGAAATATTTCATTTAAAAGGTCTTTAACAAAGACTACTTGATTTCTCATTTCAAGTTTATTTTAAGAAAAAAAAATTCAAGCACAAAACACCAAAAAGGATGTTTACAAAAATTCTGAGTTTTTCTTGCCTAAAAATGTTAGTAGATTGATTCATCACAACCAACTCTTTTGCTAAATTTAGATTTGGCTTTGATAAATTGGCATTTTATAACAAATTAGGCAAACATCCCCTGGCTTCTGGAAGACAACCGTCAACTTTCCCTACATATTAATTGTCCTTTCTGAAAGCACAGAAGTGCATGAGGTGCCTACTTTCACATAAACGCCTTTTGCCTTTGAAAACAACATCATATGCCATAATAAAAAGAAAAATCATCAAATGCATTTTTTTATTAATGTTTCATTGACTGGCCTGGCTGAATGATCTATGATATGCTGACAGACGGAGCCAGACACAGACCTTCAGAAGAAAGGGGAAGCAGGAAGGAGCTGAACAGAAACATTTAGTCAGCTCTGTCAAAATGTTGGCATTTCTATTAAGAAAGAATTACAGTATCCAATTCTGCCTGTTATTCTGTATCATTCTACCAAAAGACCATGTATTTCTGAATAATTATTATTAGCATTTGAGCTACTTCTGCTGTATTTTGCAAGGCTGTCCAGTCAAAAGTGACACTGATATTAAAAGCTTATTTTGCTTTTGAGTGTAAAATAATTGTTTGACTCACAAGCAGAATTTCATAAATCATTTCACTTGTAAAATTCCTTTTCTCTATAGCTGTTCCTTCTGCACAACTTAGCTTCTGTTTTATTTAACACCAGTATTCCAAAATGCAGGCACTCCTGAAACTCACGTATACCGTAATGCCTTGCGCAGAAAGATCTTTTCAGCCTACAAGCCACATTTAAAGTCTATAAAATGGATAACATTTGTACCACAGAAAGTTATGCACAGTGGAAGACTTGTTACTGAAGTGCAGCTCAGTCCCTTAGGGACAGACGTACCTCAGAACTGTTGAGATGACACCTGTGCGTCCCCGAGAACCACCCCTCACTCGAACACTGGTCGATGTCCACCTTCTGCAGATTGATGTCGACTTTGACAACACCTCTGAAAACAGAGAAAAACAGCCTTGAACACAGCAACTACAGAAACAGGTTAAACTTCTTTGTGATGCTGTAGCCTGCAAAGTGGAGCTACATCTTTCTTCTAAACACAAAATTTGATGTAAAAACAGAAGTTTTGCGTTCCTGAAGCCACGACTGCAGAGACACATTCTTGTGTTAGACCCTATTGAGATGTATTACAACAAGATCTCAGTAAATCTAACACACTAAGTGCAAGGCAGCAGGTAAAAAGAAGTTATACACTCACAAAACTTAATGCCCTTCGCATTTTACAATGCAGCCAAGAACTAAAATAAATACATTGAACAACCTGCACTACTTTTTCTGAGGTCTGGCTGACCCCCGAGTGCAGTACCAGGGGCCGCACCTCACCCGCATGCCCGGTGACAATGACATCCTCCCCTTCGCTCCAGGGAATGCTGTTTGGCAACACAACTGGCAAAAGCCTTTTTCCGTGCTCTCCCCAGAGACACCCCGACCTCCAGAGACTTCAGGCCTCTCCCCCATGGCCCAGCAGGCACCCAAGCCCCTCTGTCCCCATCTCTGCCAGCCGACGCTGGTGTGATACCCGATACAACATCAAAAGGGCAGCACAGGCCAGGAGTGGGCCGCTGATGGCTGTGAAATGAAAAAAACATTTCCTACACACACAGGTCCTCAAGGACTGTCTGAACTGTATTACTTCTAAGTTTTTCATTAAAAAAAAAATCTGAGCAAGCAACCCAATTTCAAAGCCAACACTGTTTTAGAAACAACTCGGAAATCACCAGATGAAAAATAGCTGTAAGACTGCAGTTGCATATCTTAAAACACCTTCCAAAATTTCCTTATTCTCTCTAAAATAACCTCCAGAATGACTTTAGATGTAGAACATTTATAGCATCATCTTGTAAGAGTACGTACCTGTGACTGCTTCATTGCTGTCTGGACTTAGCAAAAACGCCAGTATGAAACTTCTGGTAGCTGGATCATTACACGAACTCACTCATAACATAACATACAGATGAATGCTCTGTACTGATTTCCTAAACCTAGGGTACCACTCCTTTTCAGTCAACCGTTTCAGCCACTGTAGACAAAAGTTTTCATCTCCACAGCCTGAACTTCCACAACTACAAACACCATCATCCCTCCTTTCAGCCTGTGGACTACCAAAGGCACGGCCCAACCTCTATCTCCAGAAGACCTCGCTCACCTCAAAGCATGTTGCCTCTTTAATTAAAACTCAGTATATATAAGCAAGCTAATAATAATAAGAGTTACAGAGCTATATATTTGAGAAGCTGCTTATGAACAAAATCACAATAGGCATAAGAGAGCAAGTTTTATCAAAACCAGGACAATACCACTTCCTCACACCTGAGCCCAGTACAACCAAGTGCAAAGTGTCCAAAACAGCTATATGTGGACAACCATCTTCAGACATGCTATATAGTCCTTGCAGAAACACAAGCACATCATTTAAGTGATCTGAAGAAGAATGTGTTAGGAAATTATGTAGGATAGCCAGTAAGAAGTTAGACAGTACAGGTACACTTCATCCCCCTCAGTATCCTGCCTAAAATCTAAATAATCTGATCCTAGGCACACTTAGAAATGACCTGAAATATTTGAGCACTGGCTCTAGCAAGTTCAATTTGAAATAGGACTCTTGCTTTGAACAACAGCTGCTCCAGAGACTGCTAGAACTACACTTCTACCCCAATTAACTGTTTTTGCCATGTTCCAGGTGACCAGTGACCTCAGGGGAAAAACTGCCATACTGTACAGACTAACACTTTGTAAAATGTTGATGTCAGTGGATTACAAGCTTATCTTCACCTGATTACAAGGTATGTGTCTCAGATGCTCTAGGAGTAGAGGTAACTAATGCCGCATCTGGTCTCGTGCGGATCCCACCAGCTAGGTTTCTAATATTTTCTGGACCTTTCTGAGCACAAATATTAGCGTGTGGGCTGGGGACATGACCTGTTCTGCAAGTGAGTAATCTCACCGTGGCTGCATACAGACACGAAGTAGGCAGCAGGACCAGGACCAACAGTACTCTCCCAGTTCATGTTTTATACCAGGCATCTTGGCAAGGGTCTCTCAAGGATCAGCATCATTCTGACTACTCTGAAGAAATCAGTTTATATAGTAGGAAAAACAGATTCACCTGGATACTTTCAAGAACCTTAGGTGAGCAGGTCTTTATTTCCTTTACATGGAAGCTTTTCCCTTGCGTACATTTTGTTTTTAACTGGCAGGAGAGGAAACTCCGCTCTCCCTCTACGAACACTTCCACGAAGAGAGAGGCACAGACTGCTAATTAAGGCTAAACTAATCACTGCCAGGAGAGGAGCAACACCTTAAGAGTTTGCTGTGTGGCATACAAGCAGGCCCTGCAGAAGCACAGTGTCAGTACAAAGCGATATAAAAATTTTCAGAAAAACAACTTACCTAGAGGTTACTTGTGAGACAGGCAACACATACCAGCCAGAGGAATCAGGGACATTAAGCACACTGAGCAAGCATTTGAGTATAGCCTTACAATTAGAAGAATTAGCGGCACGTTCTAATGGGCCAAGAGGCAGAAAGCAGGGCAGCATCCTAAGGCTCAGAGCCATGTAATGGAACAAAAGGAAATGTATTTTTTGATTTTTCACATCAGAATTGATTAAATAACCTGTATCCCTTAAAAACTCTTTGCTATAATTATTTTGTTCAAAATAGATGTGAAAAGTACAGATTCATACAGCAGTTATCATTGGAAGAAACCTCCTCTGATCACCCAGTCCAACTACGTGCTCCAAGCAGGCTCAGTTCAGTTGGGTGTTTTAATACCTCCTGTAACGGAGACTTCACCTCCTCTGGGAAACCTGATCTAGTTAGTGTCTGACCTCACAGTATCAAAAAAAGTCATCAATGTTTAAATGCAATTTCTTGTCTTTTAATTTGTGCCTCTTGTACTTTCTGTCCTTTCACGGACTACCCCTGAGAAGAATCTGGCTCTGTCTTCTTTACGCTTTTCCATCAGGTATTTACACACATGTGTAAGATTGCCCTGGAGCCTCCTCTTCTCCAGGCTGAACAGTCCCAGCTCACTCAGCCCTTCTTGTCTGTCAGATGCTCCAAGCTGTAATCATCTTTGTGGCCTTTCACTAGGCTTACTCCAGTACATCCATGTCTCTTGTACTGAGGAGTCCAGAAGTGGGGCCCCATCAGGCTGGGTAAAGAGGAAGTATCACCTCTGTCAACCCGCTGGCATCACTCTTCCTCTCACAGCCCAGGAGGCTGTTAGTCTTTGCCACAAGCACACGTTGGTGGTTCATGCCAAATTGGCATCCACCAGGACCCCCTCAGGCCTTTTCTGCAAAGCTGCTTTCCAGTCATTCAGTGCCCAGCCTGTACTGGTGTGGGGGGTTTTTCCTCCATAGGTGCAGCACTTGATATTTCCCATCGCTGAACTTCACAAGGATCTCATTTGCTCCTTTCTCCAGCCTATTTTAGTCTTCCTGAATGGCAACACAACCATCTGGCCCCTCAGCCACCCCTCCCAATTTTTGTCATCTGTAAACTTGCTAAGAGCACACCCTACCCTACTGCCCAGACCACCAAACGAAAATGTTCCAACAGAACAGGCTCCAGTACCAACCCCTGAGGTGTATGAATAGTGACTGACCCCAGCTATCTACACACAGTAGGCTATTGGGTTGGTTAAACACTATTTTCACTTCATAAACTCCTGTTGAATACTCCCAATCACATTCTCCATGTGTTTCAGAAGTGGTTTCAAGGAAGATTTGCTCCATCGCCTTCCCAGGGATTGAGGTGAGGCTGATCAGCCTGTAGTTCTTGGAAGATACCAAGTACCTTGGCCTTTTCCATGTGTCCTGTCACAAAGTCCACTTCCCCATTCATTATCAGGCCCACACTCTCCCTAGTCCTAGTTTTTCTGCCAGGGTACTTCTCATTGTCCCTCAGATTCAGCCCTATATGGACTTTCGTTTCCCTAACCATATCCCCACATAGAATCATAGGAACAAAGAATCATTTAATTTGGAAAAGACCTTTAAGAACATCAAGTTCAACCATTAACCTGCGAAGTCCACCACTAAACCATGTCCCTGAGCACCCACATCTTCATGTTTTTTAAACACCTCCAGGGATGGCAACTCCACCACTTCCCTGGGCAGCCTGTTCCAACGCTTGAACACTCTTTCAGTATAGAAATTTTTCCTAATATCCAATCTAAACCTCCCTGGATGCAACTTCAAGCCATTTCCCTTCATCCTATCACTTGTTAATTGGGAGAAGAGAGCAACACCCACCTCACTACAACCTCCTTTCAGGTTGCTGTAGAGAGCAATAAGGTCTCCCCTGAGCTTCCTCTTCTCCAGACTAAACAACCCCAGTTCTCTCAGCTCCTCCTTCTAAGACTTGTACTCTGGACTCTTCACCAGCCTCACTACCCTTCTCTGGACACGCTCCATCACCTCAATGTCCTTCCTGCAGTGAGGGGCCCAAAACTGAACAGAGTATTCAAGGTGCGGCCTCACCAGTGCGGAGTACAGGGGGACAACCACTTCCTTACTCCGGCTGGCCACATTATTCCTGATACAAGATGCTAATGCTCATGGTCACCCTCAGACCGTGTGTCCATATTCCTCCCAGGTTACGTGACCCTGCTTCCATCTCCTGTGCACCTTCATTTTATACTTGAGTTTTGTCAGGAGCAACCTGTTAAGCTATGCAGTCTGAAAATTATCTAATTTCAAAATATTTTCACAATACTTCTTCAAGAAACACTACAAAATACTTCCATTTGAAACTGAATGTGTTTTTGCTTTGCTTATCCTGTTTTAAAACTTATCTTACAAGAACGTTTGCCTTTCAAAAAACCCAGTTGTCTTGATCTCAATGGAAGCATATTTACCTACAGTCTTCTGTCTGCAGCTCTTCTATAGCACAGTCTGAAGTCCTGATATGATTAAGTTGCTCTGCTTTTTCCTTTTCTCAGAGCTTTATGAATTTCTGGTGTGAAAATCTACTGGCATGAGAAACCGTGCAGTCCAGTAGCAGTCATATGAAAACAATCTCTCCTGACAGTAGCAATCTACCACAGGCTTTCCATTTTTCCCCCCCATGGTGCATATTATTCTCTTTTCACTTGACTTTTGCAATATATGTTCATGCTTCTTGGTAACACCACAGTTCTGCTGAGGTAGTAACAGGGTCTGCAACTGCTTAAGGATATAAAGCTTTCAAAAGAAAAGTTTCTTTAAGTGTACATGTGGCATTTACAGAAAGCATCATGACAGTACAAGACTTTTACTGCACTAATTTGGGATGCCTTGCCATTTTAAAACACCATCTCAGACTTCACCCCACCATTATTACACAAAGTACACCAAAATGTACATGATGATATATTTCTGAAATTCTGTGATTAATACAGTAGCTGGCACAGCCTGGTTAGCCACCCACATTTATAGTTATTTTAGATTCAGCATTCGGAAAACAGAACATATGGAAGAACATATCCTCCTAGAATGTACACAGACCAACTACCTATAAGTGTAATATTTATTGAACTGGGAATAATTGCAGCTCTGCTATCTTGATAGAAGTGATGAAGACAAAATATCAACTGCGTAAGAGTAGACTCAGCTTATCAGCGTAACACACTGACATTCCTGCCTGGCTTAACCCAAGCCACGGTGATAAGTTAATAACAATATTACTGGTAATTGTAGACCATCTGGCAAGTAAGTATATTTTGTTAATCTCCTTTAATAATAAACATTTGGGTTTTGCCACAATTTCACTGTGCTTACACAAAAAAATACTTAAGGATTACACGTTCATGTTTAACATTTAGATAAAGAATTAGTTGAATTGTACATAATAGATAACCATTGAAGAATGATGTCATCAAGGATTTTGTTGGGTCAGAGGTTTGATTTAAGAGGCTTTCATGTCTGTCTTAATTTCCAGTACCACTGTTGGCATGCTGTTTGCTTTGAAATCGGTGCCAGAAATTGATTTAAGCTTATTTTCCCAACCTACTGGCTATCTTGATAGTTTTAGTAGTTATAATATTTCATTGTAACAACATGTTGTAAAAGCTGTATCTACAGAAGATTTTTTTTTTTGCCTGTACTGTTACATCATAAAACAGCAGAAGGAGCATGTTCTCTTTCTCCCAGCCAGCTTAAACCAGAGCTGCACAGACTAATAGCCTGCCAACATTTAAATGGTGACAAATAATATCTTTGTCCTCTAGATCTTCAGAAGCTTTTTGGGACAGAGGTCATCACAGCTCAGCTAAACAGGCATTCAAAGTTTGTCTTCTAAGTTTGTACACTTCTCTTCGTACCTGTAGGCATCGCAAGCAGCCGTAATTAAGGTATAAGGCACAGTTATCATATGCTGAAGCAGACATCATTCCCCAAATCTAAATGCCTGCCTAGATTCTTGCTGCCATGTTCACTCACCCCTACATGCTGTCCTGCGTAAGTCCTCCTTACCACAAAACAAGGAGGTTGTCCCAAAATCTGCAAGTGCCCATGCCCCTAGATAAATATCACAGAATATCACAGAATAGTAGGGGTTGGAAGGGACCTCTGTGGGTCATCTAGTCCAACCCCCCTGCCGAAGCAGGGTCACCTACAGCAGGCTGCACAG
>Ga0065711_1005302_pt1 | contig 23613 bp, 17 predicted proteins | sample Hoacrofraction12_FD_59098 | JGI IMG/M metagenome (GOLD analysis project Ga0065711, IMG submission 59098) | Hoatzin crop microbial communities from Cojedes, Venezuela - Epithelial fraction 12 v2 (version 2) | ecosystem: Host-associated > Birds > Digestive system > Esophagus > Crop | place...
TTTTTTTTTTTTTTTCCCTCTCTTCCAGCACACACAAACAAGCCAGTTCCAGCCCCGAAGCAGTTACGGGTTCGACCAACTTTCAGCAAGTATTTGGCACTTAATGGCAGAGGACTGGACGTGAAACAAGCTTTCTCGCCAGAAGGAGAGTTTCAGCGTTTGGCTGAGCAGTCTGGACTCTATGAAAGTGATGAACTTTAACTGGAAATGAAGAGGAAGACTCACACCCATAAGAGACAATTACAACATAGATGCAGTTAACTGGTGATTGCTCTGATTAGCAAAATACCTATCTACGTATTTTTACTCTGACTCTTGCACATTCAGCTGTTCCCATTTTACCAGGTTAGATTTTATTTATATGGATTGGTGAATATAACCATTTGCTAAGTATTGTATTTTAACTATAAAGCCTAAGAAAGCAGGCCAAGTAGTTTTTACAAGTGTGGGCGGTTTTAGTTCCACCTGTGCTTGGCTACATGCTAAAGTAGATTGGTTTGTACTGCTGCTCTGATCTCACTCTTGATAATATCAGAAGTCTGTACTGTCTGAATACTAAACCCAAATAGACTAGAGTGTTTTTATGAGAATAAATTAGAGGCAAATAAAATTTTAAACATCCAGTGTGGGCTGTGTCTCTTCCTTGATCTGTTAAAACCACCTTAGGGATGTCTGGCAGCAGCTGCAGCCTGGCAAAGGGGGATTCTCCCCCTGCTCAGTCTGCTGCCGGTCCTCTCTCCTGCCTGCTCCCCTCATCACTCCTCTTCTGATAAACTACGGACTAGATGCTGACGTCCCTTAACACCAAAACATGTCAGTGAGGCATGATCCTTGCACTGTGCTATATGAATGTATATGAATACATGTTAAGGCTACCGTGTTTGCCCTCCTTACCCCTTTCATCCAGGAGTGCCTGGGCCTTGCCTGGCTGCTGGCTCTCACCGAGCTCTTGATTTGAACCAGCCAAAGGGTTTGTGTGCTGCTGTTCACAGCCACCTGGCTCAAAGCAATACTAAATACCACGAAACCTGATTTTGCCAAACTCCAACAAACCTGATCGCTGAATATTTTTCAACTGTACTTGCCAAAGGAAAATTTGGGAGGATGCAACCAGCCTGACCTCCTCCTGCGGGCTGCACAGTAACGCTGCTGCCGGCCCCCAAACCCCACCACCACCTTCCAGAACGGGAAAAACGAGGTCTGGGCTTCACACCGTGCTGTCGGCCCAGCAAATAAACCCCCTACCCCCGAGCTGAACTGCGCAGCGCTGACAATGAACCTCCCACCAGCACCCTGCCTCTCTTCCACCTCCCGCCGAGGCCACGCTCCGCGCGGCGCTGGCGTTAATGAACGTTTGAACGCGCGCTCCCTGCGCAGCGCGAAGGGAAGCTCCTCACCGCCTGGGTGCAGCCTGGCAGCGACCAGCCGCTGCCATTTAGGGTTTGAGTCCGCCCCTCTGCGAAGCAGCTGGGGCGAGGAACGGCCCCCTCCCCTCCCTTCCCCTCCCGCCCGTTGGGGTTCGAGCGGGGGAGCGGGCCCGGCCGCCATGGAGCCGGCGGCGGAGGGGAGGCCGAGCGGTGCGTGAGGAGGCCGCGTTCCCCTCAGGGCCGGCGCCGCCTGGGCCGCCCTCACCCCCCGCAGCCTCCCCGGGCCCTGGGGACAGAGGGCTCCGCACCCTGACCCCCTGCCGCCATTTCCCCCTGCAGGTGCCGCGAAGCCCCGCGTCAGCGGGGAGCTGCAACTGAAAACCACCCTGTGGGAGCTGGTCCTCTATGTCATCTTCCTGGCAGACCTCTCCATACGTGAGTTGCCCGACGGCCGAGGTGGCCGCTCGCTAACAAGGGGCGTGCGAGCTGTTGGCATCCCCCGATGTCAGCCTGCGAGCGTCTCCTCTTCGGTCCCTCCTTTCCAGTGACGTTCGGCATGGTGAGCACGGACATGTACTACCTGAACAAAGCCATGTCGCGGCTCTTCGTGGAGCCCGAGGACGGCACGAGGGGCTTCGCGAGCATCGGGAGCCGGGACGATTTCTGGAGGGTAAGGTTTCGTGGCAAGCACGTTTCCTCAGCGAGCAAACACGGGAAGGAGCTGCTGGTGTTAACGGGGAGCGGTACAGTCTCACAGTCCTCCCAAAAGCCGTGTGCTGGGCGTAGTGCTTTCATCCAGAGAAAATCAAACAACTTCTTAAAACGCATTTGGGGATATCCTGGGTACAAACAGTAATACCGATACTTGTGCATGATCACTCGAGGAGAACAGGCCAGTTAATAGCTGCGGCGTACTCTCAGTCCTACACTTGCTCTGAAAAGAGCTTCAATGCAACCAGAAAGATTTTGGTTTTACAGTTCTTTTGACTTTCAGGTATTAACACAAAATGTCTATGATTTCCACTGGGGCAGCCAGGAGAACGTACCATCTGGGTTCACCTGGTTTGCTCTTACCTTACCTCATATTTCAGTGACGGCTGCCAAACGCTTACCTCTGTTTTCACTATTAGGTGGATGACTTCCCCAAATTACCAGCATCGCCCAGCTGACAGCAGAAGGCAAAGTTTCTCACCCTGTTCTGCCTTAAAAATGGAAATGCTTGGTTGTAACACTTGATTTGGAAGAATTGTCCTCCCTCTGACCACGGTGTCTGTTATTGCTAGTCCATAACACAGTGAGCCCTTGCTGCACAACGTGCGTCCTGATGTGCTGGAAGTGGCTGTAATACATGCTCAGATGGTGCCACACCACAGGGGCATGTTGGTTTGTACTCAGAATAACATTTTCCTTGAATTTAGTGCTCTTTATCTGCATCTAAGAAACACCCAGAAAAAGAGGGATTTTTTTTTCCCCCACCTTCAAAAATAAATACCTCTTCACTGAGATTCAGATGACTAAAAACCTAGTCAGAAATACATATCCCAAAACAGATCTTCAGAGATCAAGATAACCACCAGATTTTGTTAAAACAACATGTAATGTTTGTTTAAACATATTTGTTCAGCATTCAGCAGAATTTTTCAATGAAACCCCAAACAGGCGCACGTTGTAGCCNTACCCTGCATGATCCCATTACGTATCTCTGATAAAANTGCACGGGGAATAGAANTGACTCAGCAAAGAGNTGTAAATATATCCCATTTATAAGATGGTATACAGGTGGCAATTGTTTGTATTCTAGCTTAGATTCTATAGCTATGAGTAACTTGAGAACCTCATAGAGATTTGTATGCTAAAAAGCAGGGTAATAGTAGTATTTAAATTTTCTTTTGAAACATTAACCTCCCTTGTACATACAGTTTGCCGAAGGACCCCTGTTGGATGGACTCTACTGGGACAAATGGTGTAACAACACGACCTTGGCCCTCCAGCACAACGGCAGCCACATTTACTATGAGAATTTGCTGTTAGGAGTACCCCAGATTCGCCAGCTGAAAGTACGCAACAACACCTGCTCCATCTACCCCTATTTCCATACTCTCTTAGAAGACTGTTACGGTGACTATCGTTACCGAGCTGAAGACCGGTCTGCATTTGGTCTAAAGAACGAGTCTCAGTAAGTCATCCTGCTTCGGCACAGAAGTGTTTTTGAGAACCTAACCATATCCTTAATGTCCATATTCTTCAGTTAGTAACAACTGTACATGCAATTAGCTGAGTTTTTCTCTTATTTACATTGAGATAAACCATGGATTTGGTTTTGTGCCAACGTTATAGATGGGAATTTGGCATGGGAAATTTATAATGGAGAGACAGGACAGACTGGAAACAGCGAGCCCAGTTCTGCAGAAGCACATGTTAGCGGGCCTATCTCCACTAACATCTCTGGAGAAATGCTCAATTATCTAAGGCCTGAATTTAAATCACATGTTTATAAATTGGAATCATGCTAAAAAAGCTCAGGAAACAGAGCCAAAAGGTCTGCTTCACACACTTCATTTAGCATTGCTTTTACGCAATGAGAAGAACACGTGAAGATGCCGCAGGAACGATGAACTACGCAGAGCAGAGATACTCCATTTACCTGTGAGGGTTTAAGGCAATAAGCTGTCTGGCCCACTCTGGGTGAAATCCAGGTTCATAAGCAATTGCTGTTCAGTGAACGTACCGAGTAGCTAAATAGAAGAAATGGGAATATCTTAAGGCCGTATGTCTCATGCATACTGCATGTAAAGCAGATTGTTAGTTAAAGGTCTGGCTTAAATGGTCAGTGTGGGTGCAGAAGAGCACAAGAACTAACAAGGATTGTATAAACCAAAAGTTAACAGCTTACTTCAGTCTGGTTTCCATAAACTGAGTGGCTTTGTTTTCCCATTTGTGATAGATGGAAATACACCGCAGCCTCCTCGCTGTCCCCGTGGTACTGGGGGTCTAGGGGCGTGTACAGCAGCGGAGGATATAAGTTCACCTTACCCGAATCGAAGGAGGAGACCGTGGAGAAGCTGGCGTTTCTCAGGCAGAACGGCTGGCTCACTAGAGGAACCAGGGCTGTATTTATCGACTTCTCAACGTATAACGCTAACATAAACCTCTTCTGTATAATCAAGTGAGTTCTTACCTTTACTGCATGTGAAATCCAAGCTACCGAGGCGTGATGCTCCCATAAGGACACAAGGACGGGCTGGTCACCGCAGGCATATGTAGCCATGTTTCTCGGGTAGCAGCTGGTAAGACAGGAATTCATTAAGAACGCAGAAATTCTGTTAGTGCATGGAGCAGACCCAGATCCTTCCTTTGCATTTTTTTTTGTAATAGTTGGTGTCTGGTCTCTGCAGCTGGAATAGATTTCATAGCCTTTTGTGAGCTGAAAGACTGGATTATGAGTCCTGTTCCCAGCTAATGGAGGGAGGACTCAGGGCAGAGTAAGGCATCTGCTCCTCTGAGACTTAGTTTGTTTAAAGACTTTTAACTAAACACCATAGCTTGGGTATGCCAGGAGCTTCTCATTTTCCCCTCAACCTTCCCTACCATGTAATACACTTCTCCTGAGGGACCTAGCGTAGCCCTTACAAGAACATCTTACAGATGTAGGAGTCCCAGTAAGGCATTACTAATGTAGTAATAATTAGTATTAGAAAATTAAAAGCTATGGTGATTTAAAGGGATGGCAACTAACACCAGTCCCCGTTTTTTTCCAGGTTGGTGGTAGAGTTCCCTGCCACCGGAGGTGCTCTCACCTCCTCCCATATCTACTCTGTGAAGCTCCTCAGATACGTCACATACTACGATTACTTCCTGGCTGCTTGCGAAATCGCCTTCTGCCTCTTTGTGGTTACATTCATCATCCAGAAAGCTAGAAACATTGTAGAACTGAAAAAGGAGTATTTCAGAAGTGTCTGGAACTGGCTGGATTTGCTGCTGCTGGTGGTGAGCCACCCCTCGACTTTCACCTCGGTGCTTGCCAGCCTAGGCTAGCACTGCACAGTCAGCCATGAGCCCCAGCAGCCCAGCTCGGCGTCTGGTTAGGGTCAGCCACCCGCTGTTCTGCACTGAACAGCACCCACCGTGGTTCAGCACACCTGAACTCTTTCCTAGCCTTGCTGTGGGCTTGCTGTGGCTCCACGTCCTTTCCACTCATTATCCACCTTGTTTGTTCTAACCTTGAGCTTTGCTGAGCAGGGAAGCACAATGGCTAACAGAGCTAATGCAGTAAAATTGGAATGCATGCAACATGTTACACAGCACAAACCCAGAATTATCACAGTACAATTACAAATGATTTGGCCAATAGAGTCTCTATTTACAGTTTATGACAAAACATCTAAGCAGCTCAGGTTCTTCAAATCTAACCAAGGGCCTTCTGAAATCAGTGCGGTCCTTCCTGGGCAAAATGACAAGTCTGAAGAGAGGGGATGGAGCTGGACTTCAGCTTCACTGGCTTCTGCTTTCCTGCAGGTATCCATCCTTGCCATTGCCTTCAACATCTACCGCACTGTACAAGTGTCCCTGCTTATGGAAGAGCTGCTGTCTGATGCCCACGTGTATCCAGACTTCTATTTCCTTGCGTTCTGGCAAGTCCTTTACAACAACATGATTGCTGTCAACATCTTTTTTGCTTGGATAAAGGTATTGGTTCTTATTCCCTTTTTTTGTACTCAAGAATCAGTGTTTCTAAGCACAGCAGAAATGTTCAGTTTTACTTCTTCTGCAGCAGTGGGGCTAAAAGGAAGAATTTGGTTTTGGAGATTCCAGAAGAGTTTAAGATTACCTCCTTCTCGTAAACACGAGTCACACAAATTCCAAGCCCATCTAAAGAAAAATTTTGCACAGCGGCAGCTGTCTCCATTGGAGCAGCTGGGAAATTACCAAACAGCCTCCTCAGACTCAGTCGTTTCCTAGACCTGATGTTGTCCAGGTCACGTCCTGACCTACACAGATGGCATGGCTGTAACAGGTGAAGCTATTCATAGCCTTTGTAGCCAAAGTTTTGTGCCAGGACACCTTTAATTTCATTCTTACTTGCAAATACATTTGCTGAAGTAAAAGACTGCTCCTTACCAACTCAGCCCATCAGGGATTTGAGGGGGGTATGTCTGGCAGTCTCCTTGACTGGGGGTCCCTCTCTGCTAGAGCTGCTTACACTTACCAGTACCCAGCAGAGACCTGGCCACACACTATTGGCTTTAGCACACGAGCGTATTTGCTCTGCAGAATACTCATCTGCTCCAGAAACACACCCAATCCTAGCTCTCCTTATGGATACAGACCACGCAGCTTCTTTCTAGGTAAGACTTAACCTGTAAATTACGATTACAGAGAACATTCCAGAAATGCAGTTAAGAAGTTACAATACATTGTGATCCCCCAGTAACAATAGGTTCTGTTCTCTTGCAGATATTTAAATATATAAGCTTTAACAAAACCATGACGCAGCTGTCCTCCACTTTATCTCGCTGTGCCAAAGAGATCATTGGATTTGCCATCATGTTCTTCATCATTTTCTTTGCCTATGCCCAGTTAGGCTATCTGGTCTTCGGGTCGCAAGTTGAAGAGTTTTCCACTTTCCAGAACTGCCTGTATGTGACTTTCTAAACTTTTTGATACAAAATCCCCAGTTGGTGCAGGTGCAAACCAGTTTCTGCTAAGCAAAACTTAAGAGTAGTGGTCTGCAACACTTAAGCTTATTTCAGAGAGTAAAGCCAATTTTGTTGTCTCTACAAGCTGCTTCCTAAGACCTTCATATGTTCAAAAGCGACCACATGTACATTAAACGGGTGAGGGAAGCACAAGAAGGGGAAGCTTGGGCGTGGCTGGCCCAGTGGAGCTGCTGGTCCCCAGGGCTCCCAGCACGGCTTTGCTGTGGCTAACCAGGCCCCTGGGCAGCCGGGCAGGCCTGGCAGCAGGCTGCTCTCCGTTGCCCCTTTCAAAAGGAGGAGTCTGAAGCTACCCAGCAGACGTGCCGCTGGGCGTGCGATACCGTCTCCAGCATGAAAACCACAGCCCAACTGCTTGAGAGACCCGAGAGGCTCGGGGCGCAAGCTGAGCAGGTCTGCACACAGGAATCACAGCTCTTTCAACAAAACAGCCAACTGCACAGCCAAGAGTCCCCACATCCCAGCTGGTGGCTCTGTTACTTTCTTCCCCAGAGTTTTTTGAGTCACTCACGGTAGCAAGATCAGATCAACTGCAGGTGCCAGCTGGAACTGGTTTCGATGGTCCTTGCGCCATAGAGCAACCCTGACCTGTCACCCGCAGTGTGCCTTGTGCTTAGCCATAGCTGTGGTACTTACAAGCTTTAGGCAGGTATCTGTCGTGTACCACATTGTTTGAAAGCAGCTTTCTCTTGTAAAATTAAGGTGCTTCTAAAGCAGAAAAATAGCTCAGTTTAGATCCACCTGGATGTGAGATATTTCTAATATGCTGCAATACAGAGAAATATTTATTTGTCTTAGCTAGGAATAAAATCCCCTATAGGGGAACATAGGGACCTATACTGCATACTGTCGCTATAGATAAGGACGTTCTGTACTAACAGAAGACAGGGGATCACAAAGCTAGAAGGGAAATAATTAAAAAAAAAAAAACCATAGAGGCCTTTTAAAAATTCCTTTGTATGTCCAAATTCTCAAATATATGCTAAATGCCCAACTTACCGTTGCAGTATTGTCCTGGCTTGCCTTTTCCTATAGGTGACTTAAGGTGATGGTGAATCAGTCTCAATTGTATCTATTGGGTTTGGGGTTTTTTTGGTTTTGGTTGTTTGTTTTTTTGTTTTAGATAATGCTTATGATACTTCCCTTTAGGAGAAGCCAGTCAACCTCATTCTTGTATTTTTTACTCCCAGCTTTACACAGTTTCGTATCGTGCTGGGAGATTTTAATTTTGAAACCATAGAAGCAGCAAACAGAATCCTTGGACCTATTTACTTCATCACATTTGTATTCTTTGTGTTCTTCATACTGCTGGTAGGTATCATCTTAGAAATGCTGATCCTTTGGCATAAGCAGTGGAGAAGAACTGTTGTGTTTCCCACCCCACGCTAAGAGCGGGCTGGCCCTGGCTGCCCTCGGTACACGTGGGCACAGAGACAGCTTGGACTCTTTTGCAGGAGCTCCCAGCAGGCCAGAGCTTTCACAGCTCTCCCTTCCTCCAAACAGCCACAAAAGGGCCTTTGGCACCACAAAACAAGCACGTTGAGCGTTTCGCTCTAGTGCACCACCCACTTCTTGAGACTTTAATCTCTGAAAGCTTAATTGGGTGCTCTTCAAAACTGCATAGTGTTTGCCTTGACAGGTAGGAAGGGTAAAGAGAAACTTTGGTGGGACGGTGTAGGCGCAGCTTTGCTTTATCAGCTAGATCGATGTTTTCACTAATTACCTCACATTGAAACACCATCTAAAAAAGCTACAGGTATACGACAGGAAGCCCATTACCTCCAAGGAACTGGGCCTTTCAGCCTATACTGCCGATGGGAAACGCGTGATTTGTCTCCAAAAACGTTCCCTAAAACCGTAGGATTATCAGATAATTCAACAGCATTAGGAGCACGTCCGCGCCCAGCGATAGTTACGTGCCCTAGCAGGGAGCAGCCCCCAGTTATGCCCTAGCACAATACAAATGCATTTTCCAGAAACAAATATCTAACTGCATCCTTCCTGTGCAGAACATGTTTGTGGCTATTGTAAATCACACCTATGCAGAAGTCAAAGCAGACTTTGCAGTGATACCCAGTCAAGAACTTCAGATCAGAGACCTCTTTAGACGGGTAAGTAAACACTTCTGTAACTACCTCATTTAATTCAAGATAAGAGGAGGAATTCTAAGCTACATCACTGGCAAAGACCCTTAAATAGCCAGGCCGTAATCATTTAACACCCAATATTTGATTTTCACTTTAAATAAAGATTTGACAGATAGAGAGACATCCTTCCATCAAACCCACAGGAGCTCCTGATGGCAAGAGCAGCATATGAGTTAGGGTGCAAGGACCCTACCTTTACTTCACCCTTTTAAAAGCAGTATTTAAGACCAGCCTGGTTGGTGATGTATCCCATCATCAGCTTTCTTCAGAACTTACTGTTGCTGCTCTTCCAAACTGAGAAACTAAAGATCTTCTCTGCATGGGAAGACAAGTAGAAATATGTACCTTTAAAATTCCACAAAGTTCAGACCATTTTTATGAGCCAGAAATTAGTACAAAAGGGGAACAAATCTCTCCCTAACTTTTTGGTTCAACTTGAAATTATGACCTCTTTCTTCCGTGCCAAATGCATACACTGAAGCCAGAGACTGCACCCAGCTCTGTTGCTGGGACAAGTCAGTTCCTCCGCCTAGGAACCCGACTTTAACTGGGGCATACAGCATCACCCGTGGGAGAAATAAGACTGAGATGAGTGTGGGGTGCAAGACCCGCACATTCAGACTGCGTTTCTCCAAGTCAGCCTACGCTGCCCGCGCTGCAGAGGCGGGTTGGCAGCCTGAAAGTTTCCTGTAGGATTTTATGAGTGGCAATAGACGCTTCTGCAAAGCCGAGCGTTCGTTACGGAGGGGGGAGCCCCTGCCCAGGATGCAGCCAGTCTGGTCAGCAACTGCACAGCTTAGATCCCCCCACCCAAGCCCATTCTCCTACTTACCTGGGACGACAGTGAGATAGAACTGAATATGCCTGAAAACAGACACTCTTACTGGATTTGACTGGCTGTTACCTTTGGGGATTGCGTGACAAATTTGAGATACAGCAGGGTAAGTTCTCCGAGCTGGGCTACGGGTGCAAAGACAGTGATAGTCTGCTGGGATTCTGTTTCACTGCCAAGGCATTATGCGAACGGTTTGGTCCTTGTGTTCAAGTCCTTGTGCAAACGTATCCGTGGTTAAACACAAGCCAATTAACACGCCTGACTTTCCCTGTCTGCGTTCAGGGTTGCAATAAGGCCCTTGTCAAGCTCAAGCTGAAGAAACCAGAGATGGACACGAAGCCCGCAGATGAGAGCTTGGAAAGGTAGGATCTCCGCATTTGCTGCTACCCCCTGCACCCAGCACAGACCTGTTCTCACAGGACTTCTGTCTCTTCTTATTTGTGCGAATGAGAAGCAAGAAATTTCCAGCCACTGAAAGAAAGGATATTTCTCAGCTTTCCAATGAAGACACTGCTAAAGAAAAGGTAGGCTTTATTCTTTCCTATATTCTTACAAACAGCTGATCGTATTTCAAAAGTTGAATAATACAAAAGGAGCTACAGTTGTCCCCACCGTTACTTACAAAAACTATTTCTCCATAGGATACTATTTTTAACATCACAGGAATAGCAAAAGCTAGACCTATGAATAAAGAAGAAAATCACTAACTACGCCCCAGGCTTCACATGGAAGCTTGTTCAGGCAGGGTCACCCGCTGGCAGTAGGACGAGATCAGTGTGTCTTAGCAATGGTATCAAGTTGCGAGCTGGGCATTTCCCCAAATGTTAAACAGATGCGTGGAAAACAAGTCTTCCAGCAGTCTTTGGTAGGTCCATATGGGGGGTAAGCCTGTGCAAGTGCTTCTAAAATACATTTTAAAAAAGATCACTTCTGCAACAAGAGAGGGAAAAGCCCCTTGGCTAGCTGTAAACATTACTACACACAATGCTTGCAATCTCTCTCAACTCTGAAAAGAAATGTATATTGCTGTATCCTGTCTTTTTGGAAGGGCCAGAAGGAAAATCTACTTTCAGATGGAGAATGCATCTATCTTCTCCCGCATGCGTGCTCCCTCCTTGCACGAGTGGCTGCATTACAGCTGTCCCAGTGAGCCATGCTGGCTTTGTCTGTGATTGTTTGTTTGTTTTTAAATCCCTCTGGTGTCCAACAGAGCCAGCTGAACTTATCCAAGCTACAGAAAGAGAACGAAAAAATTCATCAGAAGCATTCATCTACTGAGGACACAGACGCAGTCCCAGCTCAGAGCTATGTCTCCACCGCAGAGTTTCAGCAGTAAGTCCGTGTGCGAGTCTGTTCTTGCGGTCTTATTCCCATCCCCAGGCAGCTGCAGCCATAGCTGAAACCCTCACCCAGCGAGAGACAGAAGATCAACACAAAGTCAGTGATTTTAAGATATTTTAAGTGCTTTTATACTGGCTGACAACAGCTGCCCTCAGGGAGAGAAGAAGGAAACAAAGGAATTTAGTAGAGCAGCTTGTAAGCACATTAGTCAAGAATGAGGTGGGACAAGAATTTGTCCCTCTCCTTGCGGCTGCCCGGGGAGGGGGGCAGAGACTGTCAGACCTTGTGAAGCGGTATTTCAGGACTTTGACCCTTGGCAGCTGACACAAGTGAGCAGACAGGAAGGCTGCAAAAGCCAGTTCAAGGGCAGCACCATCTCAAGGATGCGTTGCTGTGTTTGTGTGTTCTAGGCTCTTCAGGTACACAGCTCGGTTGGCGAAGGAATTAAATAACATTAATGCACAACTGAAGAGAATTAAGAAAAGGATGTACCAGCTGAAGGACACTTCAGGCAAGACGGCACAGGGAAGTGCATGAGTTCCTCTGGTAACAGAGATGGCCTGATTCCTCACAGTTTAAATCCAAAGTCCCCATCTCCCCCTCCACCCTCTTTACTTTTTTTCTATTTCTGGATTAGAGTAGCAGGAATGTTAATAAAGGTTTACAGTGTTGTAGCTTTTGGGTCTTCCCTCTGAGAGTTTCAGGTGCTTCTTCAACTCTGAGAAGAGCTGAGCAGCCCTGCTGGAGTTCTGGGTAGGCATCTCCACAAATGTCTGGATGAGACGTACTCCCGCACCTTGTTTTGGGGCTGCTGTGAGACGCAGAAACATGCTGGCTGCTCTCGTGATCCAGGGAGTGGATCATCGGCAACCACGGCACCCCGGGCCTGCCTCGCCCTGCTGGCCCTCCCTTCCCCAGACTGCTTTCTTCTGCGAGTGCATCTGCCGCCAAGGTTAATGCTCATTTCTCAACAATCCTTGTTCCAGGCACCTGTTGCTTCCAAAACAGGTTACAGTTCCCCTCAGAGAAAAAAAATACTATTCTTGCAGGAAATCAATCAATCAATCATTTACTTTGATCAAGCCTTAACAGCTGGTACCACCAGAGGGGGGTTGGCTTCACCCTGGCACCAGCCGCAGTTTTCAGAACATCCTTTCGATTCCTAAATCCGTTTATACCCACCCGTTGCCCTAGAGTCCAGGTGTTCTGCTCACACCAGAAACTATCTGCTCCTACGCAGCCATCAGTGTTTGTTCCCTGCTGGGACAGCCACAGGAAGAAATAAAGCACATGTCCACCTGCCATCTGACCACGGGGCCGTGGCCGGGCTGCAGCACCCACCTGCACCACGCAGACCCTGCCCTAGGGAAGTTCTGCTGCTGTACGACACGCAACCCTCAGCCTCCCAAGTATCCTAAAACTTATATAAAAATCCTATAGGATTTATAATATTATAAAACCTTATGCCCTGCAGAGCACTATCAAGCAACTGCATGGTTTCTGGTCTCCCTGCATCGAATCACACTGGGGGAGCGGTGTCACGGAGAGGAGAGCAGATAGGCAGTTGAAGGGACCCAGAAAGAGACCAACTCAGCCCAGCAGCACAGTGTGACCATGCACTGGTCTGTCAGGGTTCACTGGTTTTCTGCTGCTGTCTCCTGCCTAAGCCAGAACATCTCTCTGCTGAAGGGGGCCAGGTTAAAATAAAACCACCCCTTCCCTTCCCAAGGGCTCCTGTTGCTATGCAGTTTCCCTGGACACTTGGCCCAGAAAACACAGGTCGCTGATGATCTGTTTATCATCATTACTCAATAGCCTGACACGCGGGAAAACAGAGGCATTGCACCGTCGGCATCTCCGACCTTTCCTTCTCCTGGCAACCCCTCTCATACAAAGCAGTCTCAGAACCTTCAGCCACAGTTGCTTACCCACAGCTTCATGGAAGAGCTTTCAAGCACTCCTCAGCCTTGCACCACTACTCTGCTGCACAGCAAACCCTCTTCACAGCCTGCCTTGCCCTGCAGTCACCTAACAGCTCAAGCAAAGCTCTTTAAAGAGGCAAAGTTTGGAATACTATGGATTTGCGTTCTCAGATCTCGTACTTCAGCAAGGAAGAGCTGGTATGACTGAGCTTTTTGCTCCCTCAAAAATACCCTTCTCCTCTGTTTTGGCCAATAGTGTTTAAAATGGGGTTATTTTCCTTCATTAAAAACTTCTTAGTGCATTGCTTTGTAGCACATGGATTTTAAACAGTTCCCACCAAGCCACTATTTGAGGGGTTTTTGTCTTCTCAATAGCATCTTGATCAGAACAAGCTTTGCTGAATAAATAATGAACTAAGGAAAAATGGAGGATTGTATAACAGATCTGTAGCAACTTTGTTCATTCTTCAAGCCAGTGTCCTTAGAATTTGTGCTTTTCCCCCTGTCTTCCAAGGAAAGACGTGATCAGAGGGAAGGTTACTCTGTCCCACCCCGAATAACGTACTGAAGGCCACCTTCTGCCTCCTCTCCTTCGCTTCCTCACTCACTTCCTAGCTGCTTTTCTTCTTCCCATTTACCTGCACAGCCACACATCCACAAGCAGAGTCTTCACCTCCACGAGTTCTTCCGTCTCCTGTAAGGCCTTAGGCTGAAGAAAGGTGGATTTACACAAAACACAAGAGTCAGTTTGAAACACCTCAATCACTTTTCATATGAACTTGCATCACTATACTACCAAAACCCCTCTGTGGTCCAGGGGAAAAGCATCCTCCTGTGTTTACAGAAGCGTATGCAGTTAACAGCGCCTTCTGGCCACAAACACAGCAGTAACTGCGGTGGCACTGATTTTAAAGCTAAGAGATCATTCTGGATATAGGGACACAATCCAATACTGCTAGTCAGCTGCAAGCGTATTCACTGGCAGTGAATTAATTAGCCCAGTAATGGCTGAACGCCTGCCCCATCTCCTCCGAAAGCTGCTGCTGTTGGCGCAGGAACGGGCGAGACTCACGGTTTGCTCCCGCGTCATCACACCGCAGGCTGGCACCCTGGCAGGAACCGAAGCCTGCACCGCGCGGTGAGCCCCGCTGTCAGCTCGGGAGCTGATCTGGTCGCTTTCCTGCTGTCTCTGCGGCGAGGCACAGCCTAAACAGGTAAAACAGGGCTTAAGCTGCTGTGGCTTCGTCAAGGGCTGCCTCAGCACCCGAGCCACCACCAGTGCTGGCGGCTCTGCCGGCAGGCTGCCAAACTGGGACCGGCCTCAGCAACGCCCGGGAACTACAGCTATGTACGGGAACTGCGAAGGACTCCACATTTGTGTTTAAGAGATGGCAGGGGAGAAAGCATGGTGAGAAACAAAGATATATGACAATAAAGGTTAAGGTACTTTTATTATAAAAGTCTATACAATGAGCACCAGACATAGCAATGCAATTATATCTGGTTTCGTTATATATATTCCATATCTATATATCCATATAGATATATAGGTTTTGCTTTTACCAAAGTAAAACTGTTATATCACAAAATGCCTAGTTCTACCATTTATTTATTGCTCAACAAGGATGGCACAAAACACACTCAGCATAACTGTTGCCATGCTTATCTACTATACTGAATAAACAGCCAAACACTGCATAACGAACACAAAGCAGCTGTTAATTCTGAATTGGAACCAGTCTGATCACTCACTCACTTATAAAAATATTGGAATCATATAGATTTAAGCATTATAAAGGAGGAATATATTATTTAAAACATTTAAATAGTGCATATTGACATTTTGCATGTGGTATATAAAACACAAACATTCATGTACAACACTATACAGTACACATTAGTTTCAATGTTTGGATACACCCGTGTCTGCAGACTGATAGAAAACTGAAGTGTACATTGCACAATGGAACTGAATAAAATCGATAAATGGTCTCAAGACTAGTTGAACCTCATAATTCTCTAAGGTCCCAGATCATTTTGCAGTTTAAAGGAGGAAAAAAAAAAGGCATACCACCAGTGCTCAATAGTTTTAGTGCTTTTTTTTTTCTGAATTCCAAAATTACATGCCTACAAGCAGAGTAAAACAAACCAAGAAGTATTCTACTGTACACAGATGAAATCTGAGCACTAAAAATCCTACTTCCAACCTATTTCATATGCTTCATGACAGAACAGCAAGTCTATGAGGTTACATGCTAGCCATTTCTTACATTGTGAGAAAGTTCATTTTTGGTCTTCCATAAAGCAGTGTGAATAATAGCTATGTTGACATTAGCCACTCATAAAAACATGCAGTGAGAGTAGGTGCATGCAAAACATGGCCACAATCAAACTGATACACTGAAGAGAAAAAAAACCTGAAAGCACCAGTTAAAATTAACACTTAGATTTTGACAGATCAAAACCAGCTGCTGATGGCTGTTGCAGAGCGTAAAGCTAGTAGCTAAATCATCATTCAGCACAGCAGATGTGATACTCAAAACATTATTTAGTTTCAACTCTGAAGCTAAATCATGCAAGGCCCATAAACTGTTGCTTACATCATAAAGGTTAGATAACTTATTTTTATTCTCCAACTGTAAAACAAAACTGTGATAAACAGCAGTAATTTTTTCACTCAAAACCGACAGTTCACCCTGTGGTGTGCATTAACTACACTGATTTTAGCCCTTGACACCATACTTCTTTCAGGTACAGTGGAATCGCAACTGTCGTAAGCCAGCTCTTTTCTGCTGGAGCCATGCAAGTCTGAGCGCCATCAGATTTCCCAGACACCGCAATGTTCATCATGTTCCTCAAATCTTCCGAAAGTGGAGATGCAGTATCCAATTCGACAAAACACTATGTCACCTCTAGTTGATAAACAATAACCAATAAAATGATAAAATGAACAACAGTAACATAAGTCCTGTAGGCAGCATGTGATATAACTTTACATGTAGTTTTCCAAGTTTTAAAAGACACTAAGAAAGGTCACTTTCTGGTTTGTCCACTGTCATCTTTATCAAGGAGGTAATGTGACCACTAATGAGCAAACTCCATAGGTGTTAATTATTACTGTGTTATAGGTGCAATTTAGAATACCAAAAATTACTGTTGTTCCACAGCAGTCCTTTGAAAGGAATTTCAGTCTAGTTTTTTAAATGTTCCAGGAAAAAGAGCTGTACATCTAATTTGCTGACTTTTTCTTTCCCCATAATAAAAAACAGGCAAGAGGAGTAGTTCAGTGTAAGATTATGTTATTAATAATTTCTTCAGTAATGCAAGAAGTTGGTAATAACAAAAGTATCAAAGTTCTTGAATGCTAAAGAAAAAAAAAATGCTATGGTTGTTTTGGAACAAGATGGATGCATCTGTAATACAAAACTTTGATGGAAACTGTGTTTGCTAAAGTTGGATAGAGCAGTCTCAGACTTAGAAATCTTACTTGCTCTCTAGCCAGGACCTACTTACCCTTCGAACATGTTATAGTGGCACCACAATAAAGTGCACAAACTGGATTCTTCCAACAGTGCATGACAAATGAACACAAGCACCCAATAAGTACAGTGGTAGCATACGGAAACATCATGTTACTCAATGGGTTGGAGGAATTGAATTTAAATTGATTTTGAAGAATCTTGTTTGCTGATAAGGACTTCTAACAGCCTAAGTTTGGCTTTGATTTTCTTGTACTCCCTGTACTCATCAAGCATTGGAACCCGATCTTCTTTCTGTACGTTCCTGTAAAAAGAAGCACACCTAAGTTTCAAGAAAATCCTCCACACTGCAGCAAGTCAAACACAAAAGCAGCAATGTGCAGTTATCTTGGGGCAGATAAAAACATTTTTGGCAGCTCGTTCACCAATAACAGACACACTGTTATACTTTAGTTCCTTGTAGTTAAAATTGCCGTCACCTAAAAAACTGAACAGAAAACCCAGCTGCATTTATTCAGCACAACTGTTGCAGCATTGTTTATAAATCGATCTTAAGTCCTTCTGGACAGTTTAACAATAGGATATGAAGACTTTCATTTCAGATCCTGTGTATACACTACAGAAAAATACAAATAAATTTAAGTCAATCTACATTTTCACTGTATGCAGACTGACCCACAAATTCACAGCAGAGAATTATTCTTATTTAAGACTGGACTATAATAAATTATCTATTAAATCTGACTTATTTTTAAATCAACCCTCCATTAACAAACTCATTTTTTGCCATTAAAGTCAAAAGGAGTTACATGTCAAATTCGGCAAGTGTGTGATGAAGCCACATTAGTGAAATTTGTGTGACCAATAGTCCAGGAGTTCCTACATAAGGAGCAATACAGTAGGAAGTGCAGTGAAGTGACAACATCTGCCAGTCAAGAAAGCAACTGACCTCTTAAAGAGAGTTATCAGTTTTGTTCATGAGGTGATACACCTTGAAAAACCTCCTACTGCGCACAAAAGGCAGCAGTTCGATCAAATCCATAACAATATACAGTCAGATAAGAAGCCTAAAAGAACTAAACATTATAGAGAAGAATAAAAGTGATGAACTCCTTTACTGCTAAAGCAAATATCCACTGTCAGGACTGGCCTACTGGAACAAAGGACAAATCGGCAAATTTCCCTGCCCTATGTTAAAAATAAAGGAATAATCTAAAGGGGTTTTTATATGTAAAAAGTATTTTTTACATATAAGTACTTTACATTTTTTTTTTAAATGAAAAAATAACTTGTTCAATTTTATTACGCTTTACAGACTGTAATAGAGGAAACAAAGTTCAGGAGCAAGCTTCCTCCACTACTAAAAATACGCCACAATGTTACCTCCTTCAGGTGATTATTCATAGCAGAGACTAAAACAGATCAGATTCCGTTTGGCAACATTCATATATAAGGTTGAAAAAATACTTGGCTGCAAAATGAGGCTGCTGGCCAGCATCAGGTTTTGTGCTAAACAAACCTTCCATTCTGCTGATAAAACTCCTCTTCAAATTCTCGTAATGTCTTACGTAGCTTCTTTTTTTCAGCTCTGGCTTTCCACAGTTGCTCCAATAATTCAGGCCTAAAAATTTCAAGTGAAAGAAAAATACTGTTTTCCATACAGTTAAATTTAAATTCTTCAAAGCATACTCAAAAACAACTGAGCTACCTGCGCTAATAATAAATTTGTCTTGCTCATGAGGAATACACTATCTGTCTGATGGTGAAATATTGAGAACAAACTAGTAGTTAATAAAAGGGTATAAATTCTCTGCTGTCTACACAGCTCAAGTGAGGCTGAAGAAGGTTTAGAACATACTGAACAATTCACAGAATACAAAAAGATCTTCAACATGCCAGAGGAAAGAACACTCATTCAAGCCAGACGCTTCCTGAGAAGGGCTGAACAGGCCACTCCCTTCCACCCAACACTGGATGTTTGGTATCACAACTGTAAGCCAAATAATTGCCATTTCTAGAATAGAAATAGTCAATTCTCATTTTTACATACATAGATGCAGCGCGGGTGCTCGACAGCCTAAGGTCCCGGGTCAGCTTCTCTTGACCATCTTCAACATCAGACTCGGAGTTTTCAACTGGGCTTAAAACAGACTGTGTTTGGGCAGCAGTTTTTAAGATATCATTCAGGTCTGCAGACAAACCATCACTTTCCTCCTCTTCTTCCTGAAGTTAAAGCAGAAATTCAACACAAATATGAAATATTTCAGTTCCCTATGACAAGTGCCGGGAAGCATTTTTTTAGTAGGCACTGTACACACCTTGATCTCTTCAAAAAAATGGGCAGTTTCACCTTCAATAATGGGCTGTAACATCTGCCCCCGCCTCTTGGTTGATGGTGACCCCTGCAAAAAATTTAAGTATGTTTCATTATTGTGCAATTAGACATTAAATGCTGCGTGTGGTCAGAATTTTGTTCAAGTCACCTAATACCTAAAGGTATTTCTTCTTTCAGAAGAACAAAAGACTGCAAACATACTTACAGAGCACAGACAGAACAACCATATAACCCAAAAAGCTCAGATGCCCAAAGTATCCTTGACACAGAAGTAAAAACATCTGGAACTTTTAATATTCTCCTTCCAACTTTAAATAAAAAGCACTCTCTCTCTCTCTCTCCATGTTAGAAAACCATCTATGTTAGAAAACTCTCTCTCCATGATAGAAAAATCATGAAGTGCAAAGATATCTCTGAATTTCATATTTACTCTTGTTCCTCCCAAACCAAACCACAAGGAGATTATAAAAATAAAGTGACAAGAAGCCAAAGACGCTTTTTATCTTCTGCCAGGCAGACACTGGGAATAATACCACCAGTTTCTTTTTCTAGCCCACTCTGCAGCCCAGCAATGGGAAGTGCTGTGTAAGAGTTATCTATGACCACCTCTGAGTCCAAGCCCTCTGAAAGTCAGGCTAAGAGAGGTGCCGCTGTGCTCTGCCTGCATCACTGCTACTGCCTGCTGCACACAGGCAATCACGCCCTGCGCAACCATTATCCCTGGACAGCATCAGCAATTGCCACGGATGGACTCTCGGAACAGGAGGAAGGTGGAACACAGAAGCCAGACAGACAACGACCTTTCAAAAAGCTTCAGTTCATGAAAGGTAAATAGCTTCCTGCTGCTTTGGACTTTTCCATACAGGCTTCAGTGTATGTGGTCAGTATATCACAGTATCATAAGAGACATCTCATGGAAGCAAGCGTGATATAAACCAAAAAGCAATGCTTGGAACACCTGGCACTGAATATAGCCTACCTAGAACCTATCACTGAACAATTCTTGGTAATCAGAGAGCTCCATATATCTCTTAGAGGTTTCAAAAGCAGAGGCCTGTGAAAAGTATTTTGCAGATGCTGCCTACAGCACAGATGAGGAATTATGTTACCAGGATCTCTCCTGAATTTAAAATCCTTTTGGTTGGCTATCACCCATCCTGTTACTTCACAGCCAAAAATAAAAACTAAAAAAAAAAAAAAAGAACGACTATGATATAGTCATAATGCCACTGATAATCTAAAATGCATCTCAGCTGAGAGTCACATTTCTGAGGTGAGAGGTGGGATAAACCTCAACCAGACAAGGACACCAATAACCTATGACTCACCAGTCGTAGAGAAATGCTTACGTGTTTAAGAGCAACCTGTGTTTATCGAGTTCAAAAAGGGATACTGATATAAAAGCCCTTAAACTGAAATATGACTGCAATGTAAATCACATTTTTCTATAAAAGCAGCTACCCAAAAATGTATGTGCAAGAAAGGAACGATCTTGAACTGGTCCCGTTATCTCGACGTACTTCACCTTAAAGGCGATAGCTAAGGACAGTCAGAGTCATCGTAAACAGCTGATTAATTCCTGCTGAGTAAGCCACTGCCCAGCTATGTAAATCTGGTAGAGAACTGCCTGTACGTAAAGAGATTATCTCACACCAGCTATTTAGTCCCTTCCTTCCAAAAGGGTCAAATGGCTAATATCAAAACTGTTTTGTTGCAAGTCTGGGTCAGCATGCAGGACTTTAATTACAGCTCACGAAGAACAGAGACAGCCAGCTGGCTGTCATTCCCCAACTGTTTTACAGGTACTATAAACAAGGTCACATCAATCTCCTTGCACAGGATGAAAACTTTCCTTCCTCAACTCTTACAAGACCACAAAGAGAGGAAAGAAAAGAATGGAAAGCACTGCAAGTTAGAAGGAAATGAAGTGAAAACATAGTGGAAAAGTGCAGATGTTGTACAGATGCTGCAGATGTTGACAACATGTCTCGCACTGGGGAAGCATGAAAGAATGACATGGTTCTTACGGCCATCCTATCACTCTCGCCTCCAGTGACAGCAACCCACAGTGCAGAAGGCAGGCAAGCTTCACTGCAACTGCTGTTACTATTCTTGGGAGGACTAGAAGTACAGTCTGTACTGCAGATCCATACTGAGCACGGTGGCTTGGGAACGTCTCCGCCATGGCAAGTCAGAGGAGCTGATTGACTTCCACCAAGAACCATTTACTTCCTGAGAGCCATCAAGGTCACAGACAGCTTTGAACTGCTCTGCTCTTAGCAGTAAATCAAATGCCTGAAGTACAGTGACAACAACATCTTGTATCTTCTACAAGAAAGATGTGTTTTTACGGAACAGTATTACTAGCTCTTCTAAAGGCAGCCTAGCAGTTCAAAAGTGGAAAAAAATAGAAATAGCATTTGGTTTACTCACAAGAATAGGAGTAATGCTTGCTCTAGTTAACATTTGTTTTACAAGTCTGTATCTGTCATAAAGTGGCTTCACAATATGTCTTTCTTCTCTAGTAACCTAAAGGCAGAGAAACCACAGAATTAATTATACCAGTCACTTCATAATACAAACACAAAGCGGTATGCTTCTCATGCCAGGCCAGGTACATTCCAATTAGGAACACAAAACTAGTTTAAATTGTGTGTATGAAATGGGATTTATGCAGATAAAGCGGAATAAGTGGGTGCTTTTTCTTCCTCTCTTTTCTCACTTTAAGTCCTTACATTTTCCAGGAAGAAGTTATAAATATTTCCTAGATGTTACAGGAGCTTCAGTAGAAACAAACCCTCTATCTTTAAAGACCCATGGAAAAGAGGAAAAAAGGGACCAAGAACTGGGGGAGAAGACTGTGTGCCCAGCATTGATGATGATTCTACAGAAATGAGAGGGAAAAAAGAAAAAGATGAAACTGTAGAGAGATTTTATCTGATACCTGATTTACTCTCAATTCTTGGCCACCGTGTGCACTAACATAATGAATCTTACAGGTTATTCTGAACAGTTACTGGCATTTTCTCGCTAAGGGGATTGTAGAACCGTGCCGGTATCTCCAAGACCATTATTCTTCCTTGGCTTTTACAATGAAAGGCTTGGTCAGATTTATACAGCAGTGCTGATTACAAAACTAGCATGCCAAGCCCAGCAGGCTGATGCAATAGTAACTGGAAGGATCTTGTGATTGGACTAGTGATGCTGATCACTGTCCACGATAAAAACCCAGAACTTTAGGCACTAATTGCTAGCCACTTACTCTAACTTCCGTATCTCCAATTATTTAAGATACATGCTACAGACTGAAGGGAGGGAAAAAAAAGAAAAAAAAAGGCAAAAAGCATCTTTATTTCCATTATTGTGAAACCCAGAACAACATTTCAGGCCTTTTCAATAGCATCGTTTATTTTTAAGATTTCTCTTTGCTTCATGGACACTTGAGGCACCAAACAATACCAATCACTTTGCAAACTCCAATAACCTACTGATCTGTGGAAAAAAGGTCTATTAATGCATAATTTTTTAAAAAAGTCAACGCAATAGCTTCCTCTGATGGCAACATGGAAACCAACAGATAACTTTGTAGTTTGGAGAAGAAAAAAAACCAACGCCTAGACACCAGCACTGAACTCTGGAATTACTACTGCACAAGAGTTCCTGTCGTCTATGCAAACACTAATATAGTTTGATGAAGTAAACCAAGTATTACCGGCCGTCCATGTTGACTTTCATAATACAGGAGGCTTTTCTGGAGAGATGTTTTCTCTTCTACCAAATGGTCCTTAGTCATTTTCTGTCAGAAGAGTAAGTCACATCTCATCAAACACGAGTCGCTTCAACAGTTTTTCTACATTATCAGCTATACAGACACCTTAGTCAACTTGGCTTAGTTAATACCATACCTCCCACCTTCATCCATTTAAAGCTGTCCAATATTGTCAGCACGCACTTGTAAATATTTTAATAAAGAGTGAGCAAGGAAAACTTGGTTCATCTTAATCATTTCCCCACACAGCCTGAAATATGAGAGTTTGGTAATGGGCTGCTAGACAGAGGCATCACTTTGTTGATAAAGTGGTATCTGAAGTGTCTGATAGGTCTCTATCTACATCTGTTATTCTCTTAGAAACAGCCTATTCATAACCTCATGCTTACTTTTATATCTTCTGGCAAACATCTCTCAACTCGTTTTTCCTTTAATCTTTTCAAAATGAGTTCAAGTGTAGCTTCCTTAGTGGGCTTCTTCTCTTTCTGCACAACCCGCATCTCATCTCCATTTTCTTCATCGTCTTGGTCAAGAGAGGAACCAAAGCTTTTTGGAAGAGTGTTACTTCGTGGACGTGCTTGAGGTATGAATTCTCCATCGGAGCTCTTCTGCTTTGCATCTGAAAGGGGAAGAATTGCTCAATCCAAAGGTTTAAAAGAAATAACTCTCTCAGTTCATTTAACTGCAAATAAAGAACATAACAG